>Ga0247610_10007246_pt1 | contig 11423 bp, 9 predicted proteins | sample 174DNAGHGhighgp2_FD_193483 | JGI IMG/M metagenome (GOLD analysis project Ga0247610, IMG submission 193483) | Sheep rumen microbial communities from Palmerston North, Manawatu-Wanganui, New Zealand - 1742 DNA GHGhigh gp2 | ecosystem: Host-associated > Mammals > Digestive system > Stomach > Rumen ...
AGGTTATGGTAAAACATTTATTATTTATACAGTAGTTGCAGTATTATTCTACTTTATATTCTATTCATTATATGCATATATTGCTGCTGGAAAAGCCGGATTTAAAGCTTATTGGAGTAATATTTTACCTGCAACTCTAACATCAATTGCAACATGTTCTTCAGCAGCATCTATTCCAGTAAATACTGATTGTGCTAAAAAGATCGGCGTTCCTGACGAAATAGCAGATACAACTATTCCATTAGGAACTAGTTTCCATAAAGATGGTTCTATTATAGGTAGTGTATTTAAAATAATGTTCTTAGTTAATTTATTTAATGCAGATGTAAGTACATTAAAAGTATTAGGAATTGCTCTTTTAGCAACACTTCTAGTAACAGCTGTACCAATTGGTGGAGGTACAATATCAGAAGCATTAATTATTTCAATGTTAGGTTTCCCAGCATCATGCATAGGAATGTTAACAATTATTGCAACTATTATAGATCCACCAGCTACGATGTTAAATGTTGTTGGTGATAGTGCTTCATCAATGTTAGTAACAAGAATAGTAGATGGAAAAAATTGGTTAAAAGATAAAGTTAAAAATAAAAAGAAGTAATAAAAATTACTTCTTTTTTTATAGACTCATTAATACTCTATAATAATCACTTTTAAATTCATCTTTTTCTATACCAAGCTTTTCATAAAAAGTATCTATATATTCTTTTCCATAATTTCTTTCTATAGACATTTCACATATTACTAAATCAAAATAAATATCACTTAATCCAGCATTTCCAACATCAATAAGACCACTAAAATGTCCATTTAAAGCAAATATATTAGGTAATGACATATCACCATGAGTAAATCCTATTATTTGTTTAGGTTTATTACCCTTTATATATTTTAATATATTTTCTTTTGTATAAAATCTCTTTAATACTTTTTCATTTATATCTTCATTCTTAATAGTACTAAATCTACTTTCTATTTCTTTAATTTTAGTATCTAATGTTTCATCAATAATACAATCTGAATAATCAATATTATATATAGCATTGAATGCCTCAACTATTATATCTATTCCTTCTAAAGGATGATCACAGTAGTAATCACTACATAACATTTCACCTTTAACTTCTTTAGTTAAAATATATGATTTACCATTATATTTCTCATAGAATATTTTTTCAGGAACATTAATCTTTCCTTGTAAATAATCTAATGCTATTGATTCTTTACTTAAATGATTAGCTTCTTTTAAATAGAATACTTTACTCTTTTTTCTAATTTTATATACTTTTGAATTACATCCAATAGTAATTTCTTCTATCCTATTAGCATCTTTAATAAATTCTTTTACTCTATTACTACCATTTATAGTAATTTTCTTTTCTTTTTCTATAACTGGTTCATTTTTATTAATAGCTTTAATACTATCATAGTTTCCATCATAAGAAACTAATTTTTTATTTTCAATTCTAACTATTTTAGTAGCTATTTTATTAATAAAATATCTATCATGAGATATAAATAGTATTGTACCATCATAATCAAGTAAAGATTCTTCTAATATTTCTTTAGTATCTATATCAATATGATTTGTTGGTTCATCAAGAATTAAGAAGTTTGCTTTTTTAAGAATTAATTCTAATAATTTAATTCTTACTTTTTCTCCACCACTTATATTTTTTAATTTTTTATAAATAGATTCACTACTAAAATAAAATTGATGTAGTTTACTTCTAAGTTCACTTTCACTACCTACAAAGAAAGTTCTTACATAATCGTATATAGTCAAATCTTCATTGTCAAATCTAATTTCTTGTGGAAGATATCCAATTTGAATATTTGCACCTATTTTTATATTTTCATGTGTATTATTTATTATATTTTTTATTAAAGTGGTCTTCCCAGTACCATTTTTACCCATCAAACATACTCTATCTTTATAGTAAATTTCCATATTTGACTTTACAAGTAACTCTTTACTGTCAATACTTAAATTTAAATTTTCTATTGTTAAAACATGATTAGCACTTCTATTAGTTGTTGTTAAATTAATATTCAAATCTTTTTTAATTTGAGGCTTTTCTAATATATCCATTCTCTCTAATCTTTTTTCTAAAGCATGAGCTCTTTTAAAGAAAATTGGATTATCACTTTTTTCTCCCCACTCTTTGAATCTTGCTATAGCTTCTTTTATAGCTTTTATTTCTTTTTGTTGATTATTATAGTTTTTAAATTCTAATAATAGTCTCTTTTCAGATTCTTTCATATAATAACTATAATTTCCATGATATATATCTGCTTTGCCATGTTCTAAGCATATTATTTTAGTAACTACTCTATCTAAAAAGTATCTATCATGACTAACTATTAAAACAGTGCCATTATAACTTTTTAAGTACTCTTCAAACCATTCTAAAGTATCTACATCTAAATGATTAGTTGGTTCATCTAATAATAATATATCTGGATTAGATAATATAAGAGATGCTAAATTAACAATTGTTTTTTCTCCACCACTAAGATTATTATAATATGTATTTAACATATCATTAGATATTTTAAATCCATATTTAATCTTTTCTATTTTTCCATTAAGATTATATCCACCTAATATTCTATATTCTTCTTGAAGTTTATCTAATTGTTTTAAATCTTTTTCACTAGTAGACATTTCATCAACAAAAGATTTAATTTTGTTATCTAGTTCTATTAAATGATTAACTCCTCTTAAATATACTTCATTAGCAGTAACACCATCTTTTTCAAGTGGAGGTATTTGCTTTAAATAACCAATAGTGGATCCTTTTCTAATATTAATAGTTCCACTATCAGGTAAATCATCGCCCATAATTAAACGAAGTGTAGTTGTTTTTCCACACCCATTACTTCCTATTAAAGACACTTTTTCATTTGTTTTTATATCAAAAGATAAATCTTTTAAAACACTATTAAAACCATAGTTTTTATTAATTTTATTTAAACTTATTTCTATCATAATTATTCTCCTTTAAATTTTTTTACATGCAAAAAAATTCACACTTGTTATATCTTTAAAGGATCTAAGCAAGTGTGATATTACTTGTATAAATAATTACTGTTTGTTTATATATACACATAATATCACCTTTCAGCAATATTATAGCATATTTCTTTATTTTTTCAATTATTTTAAAGAATCATATATTATTTTAAATTCTTCATTAGATAAGTTTTCCATTTTCTTATTTAGAGTATTTTTATCTATATTATAACTTTCTACTACTGCTTTACTTTCTTTTTTAGTTAATTTTTTACCATGCACTTTAGCAAATTCAATTAAAGCTTCCATCAAATTATTTTTAAGTTTTCTATCTCTTTTGAAAAACATTTCTCTAAATACAAACTTTTTATAATTATTCTTTAATTCACTTCTTAACATAGGAGTTAATGTTATCATAGAAGACATTACTCTTGGTCTAGGTTCAAAAGCATCTGGTTCAATATCAAATACTTTTTTTACTTTAAAGAATGAATTAGTAAGTAATGCTAACTTTTCTATTTTATTTTCTACTACTGCATCTGCAAAACGTTTACCTACTATTAAATCTGCTTCTTCAAAGTTACATCTTAATAATTTTTCAATGAATGGCTCAGTTATTGAATATGGTAAAGCAGAAACTATTTTATTACAATCTGGAATAAATACTGTTAATGCATTTCCATATATAACATCTACATTATCATGTCTATCTTTTAATACATTAATAAAATGTTCAAGATTTCTATCTATTTCAATACATGTTAGATGTCCTACTCTTCTAGCAATAGTATCACTTATATCACCTTTACCCGGCCCTATTTCCACTACATTATCATTAATACCAAAATTACATGCATCAACAAATGCATTTATAGTACCTTTATCAATTAAAAAATGTTGATCAAGATAATTAGTATCATTAACAAATTCTTCTTTCATTTCCAACTCCTATTTAAACTTTTTAAATGGTTCTCTATCTGGTAAATCTAATTCAAATACTAGATGTTCTTTTGTAGTAGGATGTTCAAATTCTAATCTTTTAGCAAATAAAGCTAATTGTTCACCTACTTTAGCATTTTTATTATATTTTTGATCTCCATATAATGGATTACCATTATGTGACATTTGAACTCTTATTTGATGAGATCTACCTGTCTCTAATTTTATTTCTACTAAAGACATATTATCTTTATAATCCAATCTTTTAAAATTTAGAATACATAATTTTCCATTTTTATTTATACTTACTATATTCTTTTTAGTATCTTTTAATAGATAATCTTCTAATCTACCTTTTTTATCTATTTTATTCATTACTACAGCATTATAAATCTTAGTAAATTTATTTTCTCTTATTTGATTAGATAATCTAGATGCAGCTTTACTAGTTTTAGCAAATACCATTATACCTGAAACAGGTCTATCAAGTCTATGAACTAAACCCAAGTATACATTTCCAGGTTTATTATATTCTTCTTTTATATATTCTTTTAACAAAGTAAGTAAATCTTTATCTTTACTATTATCCTCTTGAACAGGAATATTTATTGGTTTTTCTACAACTAATAAATGATTATCTTCATACAAAATATTAATTTTCATCTGTTTTATTTTCTTGAGCATCTTCTACCTCTATAGTAGTATTCTCTTCAATAGTCTGATTTTCTTCTGTTTCATTCTCTTCATTTATTAATTTCTTATTACATTTAAGTCCATTTTTCATTAATGAATCAATTTTAACATTACCACTATTTAATTCATCCATTAATGGTGTTATTGTTCCATCTTCCCATTCTAAATATATAAGATTCTTTTTATTACAATCAAAATAATAAATGTATGTATCATCTTTATATAATTCTTCATATCCATCTTCGCATACTTCTATTTTATCTATTATTTCATATTTAGTTTTAGCAAATGGATTCTTGATAATATTTGGAAGATAACTATCATCTCCTAAATCAGCAAAATAAATATATAGAAGTCCTCCTGCTAATAAAATAAGAATACATATAAATATTAATTCAAATTTTTCTTTTGGTTTCATTTACTTTCCCACCTTCCATATACTCCACAAGGAAGTATCATATTAGATTTAGTAATATTTAAACCAATTTCATCAGTAGTTATAACTCCATCTTTTAATTTATTTCCAATACTTGTATTTAAAACATTTTTTAATATTTCAGGAGTAATACCTTTTGTATAAGAACTAATAAGTAAAAACAATGGTTTATCACTTAATATCTCTAAGCAAGATTCAATTAAAATATTTAAACTATCTTCAAATTTCCATAACTCTTTTGAAGGACCTCTTCCATATGTAGGTGGATCCATTATAATAGCATCATATTTATTTCCTCTTCTTATTTCTCTTTGAACAAATTTTAAACAATCATCACAAATATATCTAATTTTATTATTTTCTAAACCTGATAATTTAGAATTTTCTTTTGCCCAATCATTCATTCCTTGAGAAGCATCTACATGTACTACTTCAATTGCTCCTGCATAAGATGCTGCCATTGTAGCACCACCAGTATAAGCAAATAGATTTAATACTTTAATTGGTCTTCCTGCATTTTTAATTTTATCTATAATAAAATCCCAATTGGCAGCTTGTTCTGGAAATAGACCTGTATGTTTAAAACCAGTTGGACTAACTTTGAATGTTAAATCTTTATAATTAATAGTCCAAAATTCAGGAAATTTTCTTTTATTTTCCCAATATCCACCACCTTTATCATTTCTGTGATAAATAGCATGGTAATTATTCCAATAATTTTCATCTTTATGTGTCCATAAAGCCCATGGATCAGGTCTTCTTAAAATAACGTCTTTCCAACGTTCTAACTTTTCACCATTTCCGGCATCTATGCATTCATAATCTTTCCAACTATTACTTACTAACATACGTCCTCCATACTAATTTATTATATCAAATTTTATATAATAAAAGAATAACATATGTTATTCTTTTTCTAAATCTATATCACTAAATGCTCCCATATCATAAGCATCATATCCAAGAGATATTAATGTATTATATGCTTTATTACTTCTAACGCCACTCTTACAATATACCATTATTTTTTTAGTTTTATCTAAATCAGTATTTTCATCAATAGTGTCATATGGAATATTAATAGCCCCTTTTATATGTGATTCATCATATTCTTCTTTTGTTCTAACATCAACTATTATATAATTACCTGATTCTATAATTACTGCCATTTCATCAATATCTACATTTGGTAATGAATGAACAGTTACTTTTCCTTTTTCTTTACCACAACCTACTAATAATAAAACTAATAAAACTATTATTAATAATCTTTTCATATTATTCCTCATCTTAATACAGCTTGTTCCTCTTCTATTACTGGTATACCACTATTAATAACAAATGGTACTTCTATATCATAACTCTTTATATTCTTAACAAAATCATCTAATTTTGAATCATAGAAACTTTGTATAGCTTTTTTAACAATCATATCATTTAAAGGTATTCCATTTTCTTTTAGAACATCCATTGTACTTCTAACGTCAGCTTCTTTTACAACATTTTCTCCTATTCTATTTGTGACAGTTGATTTACTATCAACAATTCCAAAATATGAACCTATATTAAATGATTTAACCCATTGATTATTATGTTCTATAGATTTCTTTTCATCACCTATCATAATATCATTTTTAAGTCTTCTATACTTAAACACTCTATTAACAAATTGTAATATTTCCTTTGAATTTTGTATTCTATCAGCATAATCACTAACAAAACCATATAATTCTTCTATAGTAATTCTTATATGAGTATTATATAAATAAATAAATTTTATTTTTTGATCTTTAGATAAAAAATTACCATCTATTTTACCTAAACTATCTATTATTTTCTTAAAATATTCAGCTTCTCTTAGTCTAGTATGATACCAAGCCTTTTGATTTAAATCCATTTTCTTTTTTATTTGTTGATATAAATCTGGTTCAGTATATTGAAGTCCTTCAATAACAGATTCAATTTTTGTTATTGGCATTCCTAAATCACTAGATAATTTTTGAATACTTCCGCCACTTTCTAGCATATGAGATAATCCAATTATTATTTCTTTTGAATCTTTTAATTGAGATATTTTTTGATTTTTCTTTAAGTCATCATCTATATGTTTTTTAGGCATATATTTAATAAAATCTGGATTTATTTCAACTATTCTAGTAGCTGCATCTTTTGATATTAGTTCTTTGGGTATACTTCTAATAACATTTGGATGATTAGTTGCTAATTTTACAATAAAATCATCTGAAAAGAATTTCTTTGGTATAACATTTTCAAATTTTTTAAAAGATAATATATTTGGATTATTTACTATATATATTTCCCATATTTTATCATTTAATTTATCTTCAGGTATTTGATTAAAAACCCCAGCAACCGGTTTACTACTTAATATTTTTTCATAGTGTTTAGACGTCAAAAACTTTTTAATAGGTCCATATATAATTCCAGAACCATATATATTAACTAATTCATCAATAAAAGTTTGATCTTCTGGAGATTCACCAAATTTAAAATTACTAACTAGATAATTAAAATTGCTTAAATTTCGTTTTGTAATATCCATACATCTTTCTTTAGTTCTATATTTTTGTGGTAAATAATTGAAATTTGTAACACCATTAATCATCTCATCATTTACAAATTCTGCTGGCACATATGGAAGACATTCTATTCTTTCTTTTACTATAATATTACATATATTTTGATTTAATAATTCTTTTATTTCTCCCATTCTTTTGTAGTTTGGTTCAAAAACACTTCTACCTTTTAAAAACTCTACCACAAAATCATCAGTAATAAATTCTTTGGGCATTGCTTTTATATTTTGAAAAGCTAAAGATCTAAAAATAGGTGATAAAACTAAAACTTCCCACATCTGTTTATCTAAAAATTTTGGAGGTATTCCTTCATATGTCAAATGATAAACATCTTTTCCTTCTCTATATGGGCTTGTCAAATAAGAATAACACACTTCATTTGTCTTACATTCTACTGGTACAAATTCAAATAGTTTTGGATTTTTATAAACTAATTCAGCGCTATTTTTTTGTTTTTCCCATAATGTTAGCTTTTTATATTCCTCTATTGTCATAGTATCACCTATGCTAATAATATCAAATATAGTGTCTATTATCAATTAATGTATAATATTGTTTACAAGAAAATGATATAATATTACAGTAGGTGATATATATGAGTGATAATGAAAAACTTGATGCTTTTTTAAATGAATTATCTATTGTTTTTCATTTAAATAGCGAATATATTGAATTAATAAAAAATAATATTATATTAAGAGCAAATTATTATAAAAATATTAAAATTAATTTTGATAATGAAACTACTTATATAAATAATAGTTCTTCTACTATGGATTTCTTTATTAATAGATTAATTCATAATGTAAGACACTATGAGTATAATAATGTTTATAATCCTAATGCTATTGAAGATGAAGATTATAATTATGAAACTCAAACACTAAAATTATCAAGTTTAAAAGCAATTGGAGATATTGCTATTAAAAAATTAAAAAATAGATTACCTGAAGTCACTCAAGAACAAGCAGATTTAGTAAATAAAAAAATTATATCGCATGAATTTGGCCATATATTTCAAACATGTTTTAATGGAATAATTGGAAATAATGATATAAAATATAAAGAATTAATAACTAATTTAAATAATAAATATCCTGATACTTTTATAATTCCATATTATGAACAAAAATTAGTATTAGAACAAAATGGTTTAATCCCAACACAGGCTGAAGATGGAAAAAATGGTATTAGAGAGTATTATTCTAATAAAGAAAGAATTATACTACTGGATGATATTTTTAATGAAGATGAAGCATTACAATTATTTCATATAGATAAAGTACAAAGTAAATATGATTTAGGTAATGATTGCTATAAAAATGTATTTAATTATGAATCTACTAATTTTAAAATAACTTCTTATGCTAGAATGATGAAATTAGTTCTAGGAGCAAATAAATCATTTAGATCAATGTATCAAGATGGAATAGAATTTTATGAATTCTTTGATCAATATGAAAAATTTGCTACTGAAGTATTTAAAAATGGTGTCGAAACTAAAAAACCAGTAGTATCTTGCATATTAGATGCTCTTGATAGAATAAAAAAGAATAATTCATTAAGAGATGCTCTTAATTTAGATTTATTCTTTGCTAAATGTTTAGAAAGCAGAATTAAATTTTTTCTTAAGCAAAATATATCAAAAGAAGATATAATAAGTATTAAAATGATTGTTAATGAATTTATTACTATCTCTACTAGATGTAGAAGTGGCAAATTAGATCATCAATATGTAATAGATAAAATCAAAAAGATGATAGATAGTTATAACATATAAAAAACTCTTAGTTTTTACTAAGAGTTTTATTGTATTTGATTTTCTGTTTCAACTTGTTCAATTGCTTCAATTGCAGGAATCTCAGTTTGAGGTTCTACTGGTTGAGGTTCAATTGGTTGTGGTTCCTCAGTAGGCATTACTGGAGGTTCTACTTCAGTTACAGGAGGTTCCAATGTTGCTTCTGCTACAGGTGGTTCTAAAGCACTTGGCTCTTCGACAACTGGTGTTGGTTCTGCAACAGGTACTTCAGAAGCTTCAGGGTTAACTGGTTCCTCTGGTAAAGTTGGTACTTCCACAGGTTCTGGTTGCTCTGCATTTACAACACTATCAATAGCAACTGTATTAATTGAATCAACAACTTCTTCAGTAGTAGTTCCTGTAATAGGAGCGCCACCATCAGTAGTATCATTTACAACAGTTGGAGTAAAATCTCCTTCTTTTTTCTTTTTACCTTTAACAACAAGTAGTACAACTACTACAATTATTACTAACAATGCTCCACCGCATACTAATGCTATGTTTAATATATTATATAATTCAAATGAAAATTTAATATCACTATCTGCTTCAGTACTTAATTCCCATCTTAATGTTTTACCATCATTTTCTACTTTAGTAGCATTATTGCTTAAAGATTTAGCTGGTAAATTAACAACATAAGTGAATTCCATTTCTTTCATCATGCCCATTAATTCTTCTAATCCACCCATATCAAAATCTTCATCTTCTGATGTTTCATTTTCGTCTGTTGTAGTTACTTCTTCATCATCATTAACACCAGATTCAAGTGGTACTGCAGCTCCTGATTCTTCATTAACAACAGTAGATTCTTCGTCATCTTCAAAAAGTGTAGCACCTGCTCCTGATCCAATTTGATCTTCATCAGTTTCAGTGTTTCCACCTAAGTCGCTTACTTTATATTTAAATGTAGCAGTATATTTATTTTTTAAGAATCCTTTTTCTACCTTAAATACTTTACTAGTATCAAATTCCTTATCACCAAAATCAGATATAACAACTTCTTCTCCATTATTATTTGATAAATCATCAATACTATCAAATTTCTTTGAAATTTTATAGCCGGAATAATTATTGTTATCCTTAATCTTTTCTAATTTATATCCTGCATCTTCATATTCTTTTCTTGCAGTTTCATTTACTACTTCAGTTCCATTTTCAGCTAAAGTATTTGAAATTAATGCTTCCATTTCATAAAGCATACTCTTATCACTATTAATTGTCATAGTAGTGTGCATTTTAACACATCCGCTTAATAATACTACACAAATAAATAGTAACACTGACTTAAATAAATTCTTCATATTACAACTCCTCTATTCTAACATGATTATATCATACTTTTTTTGTATAACAAACATTTTTTTATAATGCAAAAATCATGTTATTATGATATAATACAGCCCCAAGGAGTTTGGTATGAATATATCTAAAGAAGAATTAGATAATTTAGAAAAAATTGGATCTGGTAATTTTGGCACAATCTATAGATATGATAATCAAATTTTAAAAGTATATAATGATTTAGTAAAATGTAATGGTTATGATTTAGTAAGAAACCCTATGTTAAAACATAAGAACTCTACTATAAAAAAATGTAATAGATTAATAAATAGAGGCAAAAGAATACAAAATACAGATTTAATTACAGATATATTATTTTTAGATAATATTTTTTCAGGTGTAGTAATGCCATATTATGATGGACAATTATTCTTAGAATTAAGAAAAAAACCACTTAGTGAAAGAATTGAACCTGCTAAAAAATTAGTTATTAATGCTAATGAGTTAACTAATAATAGAATATATCCATTAGATTATAAATTAATAAATATAATTCTAGTTGATAAAGAAGCAAAAATTATTGATTTAGATGATGTATTAACAAAAGTATTATTATTTAAAAGTTCTTATTATAATAAAGAAAGTATATATGGATTAGAT
>Ga0247610_10007247_pt1 | contig 11422 bp, 8 predicted proteins | sample 174DNAGHGhighgp2_FD_193483 | JGI IMG/M metagenome (GOLD analysis project Ga0247610, IMG submission 193483) | Sheep rumen microbial communities from Palmerston North, Manawatu-Wanganui, New Zealand - 1742 DNA GHGhigh gp2 | ecosystem: Host-associated > Mammals > Digestive system > Stomach > Rumen ...
TTGCTAAAGCATTTTGACTCTCCAAATCAGCACCACAAATATAAATCATGATTGTCCATGCAGCTTTACCAGTTGTTGGAGTTTCTGGTTCTTCTGTTTGAGCAGCTGTAACATAAACTGTTGCTTTTGCAGTATAACCACCATCAGCTGTCTTTGCAGTAATTGTAGCACTACCTACTGCCTTTGCAGTAATCTTACCGCTAGATACAGTAGCTACTGTAGTATTTGAAGATGTCCAGCTAACTGTTGTATTAGTTGCATTTGTTGGCTTTACAGTTGCAGTTAAAGTTGCACTTTGACCAACTGTTAAAGAAACAGATGTTTGATTTAAAGATACACCAGTAACAGCTACATTTGTATCAACTGGAGTTTGTTCAGCTGAAGTCTCTTGATAAATATTCAAACTTTGATAAGAGTTTGAAGTATAGCAATTGAAGATGTAGCCATTATAATAATACTTTAAATATAAAGAGCTTGAACCTTGTGACTTAAGAGTAGCAACTCCTGAAGAGAAAGTAATCTTCCAGCTTGAGTTTGAACCAATACTAGAATAATAACTAATCTTAGAATTTGTTTTTCCACCCATATAATAGCTATAGTAATTATCTAATAAACCATAAGTTCCTGAATAATAACCATTTGTTAAAGTAAATGTAGCCACAGATGAAGATGGAGTAATAACAGTCTTTCCGTTACTAGTTGTTTTTGTAACAGCAGCCTCATAACGACCATTATTCTTTACTGTATTACCCATTGCATAGTTGTAGTCATTTGAAACGATTAAAATCTTTCTACCTACAACTAATTCGCTAGCAGATGTAACTTTTTCATAAGTACTTTCACCAGCTCTAGTTACTTCATTACGTTCTACTTTAGCATCATTTTGAGCTGCTCTAACACCTAAAGCACTCATGAAAACTGTAGAAACTAATAAAGCAAACGTTAAAAATAGTTTTTTCATTTTTTGTTCTCCTTTCAATTAGGAGATGCGTTATTAAAACAAGCATTATTAATCAGCCTAGTTAATAGATTAATAAAAAAATAAAAAAAGACTCTTTTTACTAAAAATAAAATAATCTCTCAAATTTTTATATCGTTTTAAAGAACTTCATTCTCCTAATTCTTAATTATACTCAATTATTTGCTTATTGCAAGAAAAAATAAAACATTTTTCGGAAAAACGTTGTTAGTCATCAATCTTTATCGTTTTAAATGACAAAAAAATGAATAATTCTTAAAATAATGTGTAATTATCGAATATAATTCAACAACAATGGGTGTTTTATATAGCAAAACGAAATAAAAATCAAACTAAAAACCAATTATATGTAGTTTTAAAATAATTACTCTACAAAGCATTTATAACCTATGTTTTTGTCAATGCATTAATTTTAATGCAAATGAAAAGGCAAGGATTTGCCTTGCCTTTAGTATATTTATTGTTGTAGTTTAGCATCCTTAGCAAATTTTAAAACAGATTTTGCAGCTGAAACTGCAGCATCTCTTTTAGCATAAGTTTCACCAGTCATAACTAAACGTAATTGCTTAGAATATAGCTTGAAGAAGCTTTGTTTTCTCTTATCTACATAAATATAGAAGTTTCCTTCATAAACATATTTACGGAAATTTTCTAATGCTTCTTTACAACTCTTTTCTGATGAATATGCTTGGCTTGTACATAATACCTGTCCATTATTTGCCTTTAATTGATAATAAAAATCAGTATCCTCCTTAATGATAAGGAATTTACCATTAGGTGATAATGTATAGGAATCATCTAAAATTTGTACCTCATAATGATCGTCACTCTTTCCATCATCGTCAACAATCTTATCAGCATCTACAAACTTTTTGAATGATTGGCTTGCTCTTTCAGCATCCTTTTGTGTCTTATAGTTAGCGCTTTGAGCAAGAGGACGGCCCTGGGCAGTTATAAGTCTAAAGCACCATGCATCCTTCTTATCCTTTTCAAAAACAACCTTCAATGTTTCAACATTCTTCTTTAATGTTTCAATACCAGTCATACAAGCTTTTCTATCCTTATAAGGCTCTGAGATGATGATTGCCTGACCATTATTAGCATAAAGACGATATTTTACAAAATATCCACCCTCATCAAAAATAATATACTTACCTACTGCTGCCATAAAAAATCCATCCTTTCAAACATACCTTTATATTATTATAACTCAATTATTTTAAAAATTTAACACTGTTTTTTGACAAATTTTATTTCTTGAACGATTTTTTAATTTTTGTGTTAGTATTTTTATAATTTATATTACCTCTTGGTTTAATTAAACATTTACTATCAAAGCCAATTAAATCCTTTCTTCCGGCTTTAACTAATGCCTCATAAACTAAATCATAGTTTTGTGGAAGACGATATTGCATTAAAGCTCTTTGCATTGCCTTTTCATGTGGATCCTTTGGTACATATACCTCATCCCCTTTAAATGGGTCAATGCCTGTATAATACATACAGGTAGATGCTGTACCTGGGGTTGGGTAAAAATCCTGAACCTGTTCTGGCATATGGCCTGTATCTCTTAAATATTCAGCAAGCTCAATAGCACTTTTTAATGTTGAACCTGGGTGGCTTGACATTAAATAGGGAACTAGGTATTGTTCTTTTCCCATTTCTTTATTTAGATTTTCATATCTTTTAACAAATTGATCATATAATCCTTTAGATGGCTTACCCATTCGATATAATACCTCATCTGAAATATGCTCAGGGGCTACTTTTAATTGTCCTGAAATATGGTATTTTACAAGTTCTTCAAAGAATTCAGGATTTTTATCATACATAATGTAATCATATCTTAAGCCTGATCTTACAAATACCTTTTTAATACCCGGTAAGCTTCTTGCTTCCTTTAGAATATCTAGATAATCTTTATGATCGACAATTAAATTTTTACAAGGATCATAGCCAATACATTCTCTATCTCTACAAACACCATGCTTTAATTGCTTATTACAAGCAGGATGATAGAAATTAGCTGTAGGACCTCCAATATCATGAATATATCCCTTAAAATCCTTATCCTCTTTAATTGTTTTAACCTCTTCAATTACAGATTCTTTGGTTCTAGATTGAATAATTCTACCTTGATGCATCGTTAAGGCACAGAAATTACAACCACCATAGCACCCACGGTTAACAATAACTGAAAATTTTACCTCATCTATTGCAGGAACATGACCCTTTGCCTCAATTAATGGGTGGGTTGCTCTCATATATGGCAATGCATATACTGCATCCATTTCTGCTTGAGATAGTGGAAACTCAGGTGGGTTTTGTACAACATAACAATTCTTATATTCCTCTACTAATGCCTTTCCTGTAAAGGCATCTGTATTCTTATATTGAATTTGGAAGGATTTAACATATTGCATCTTATCTGCTAAAACCTCATCATATGTAGGTAAATAAATAGCATCATCTGGCAATAAAGATTTATCCTTAGTCTTCCATACAGAGTTTCTAATATAGATAATATCCTTAATATCTAGACCTGAATCTAGGGCATCAGCAACCTCAACAATGGTTTTTTCGCCCATTCCATATAAAAGTAAATCTGCATGAGAATCTAGTAATACACTTCTTCTTACTGCATTATCCCAATAATCATAATGATTTAATCTTCTTAAGGATGCCTCAATTCCTCCACAAACAAGTGGAACATTTGGATATAATTCCTTAATCTTTCTACAATAACGAATTAAGGCTCTATCTGGTCTTTTCCCCATTTCTCCATTTGGAGTATAATAATCCTTTTTTCTTCTTTTTTTTGATACAGAATAATGATCTACCATAGAATCAATATTACCAGCACAAACTAAAAAGGCAAGGCGTGGTTTGCCAAACCTTTTAAAGTCTACATCACTATTCATATCTGGCTGAGATACAATACATACCTTATAGCCAAAGTTTTCTAATACTCTAGAAATGATGGCAGGGCCAAAAGAGGGATGGTCAATATACGCATCCCCAATAATATATACAAAGTCTGGTTGGTCCCAACCATATTCTTTCATTTCTTCAACCGTTAACGGTAAAAAAGGCATAATAGCCCTCCTTTACTCCCAAGGGAATTTATAATCTAGCTTAAGTGCATCACGCACATCTGACATTTCCTTTTGTACTGGTTCTGAAATAGGTACACCACTATTCTTTCTTTGTTGCCATACTAAATATTCCTTTTCTCCTGCAGAATAGATTCTATCCTCACCAGGAGCTTTCTTAGATTCTCTAATCTTTCTTATGATATCTCCAGATTTCTTTCTACATAAATCTTCACCTAAGAAATGGTTAGTATCAATAGCAATAAAGAAATGTCCTAAATGATAAGGTCTTTTGTTTCCATTTTCATCCTTACCATTTAAATCCTTACCATATAAGCCATCCTGTAAAACACTAGACAATAGCTCAACAGCTAAGGCATATCCATATCCTTTATATCCACCTAAGGCCTCACCTATACCACCTAAGGTAGTTAATGCTGCCTCTCCGCTTCTAATTTTCTTTAATGCAACACCTGCATCACCAGTGATTGGCTTTCCATCAAGGCCAATGATTGTCCCCTCATGAACATCCTCACCAATTCTTTCGTAATATTCAATTTTACCATTTTGGGTGATGGATGTAGCACAGTCTATGACAAAATCGAATTCCTCATCTGTTGGAATACCAATAGTTAAAGGGTTTGTACCAAACATCCCTTCAGTACCAAAGGTTGGTGCAACACTTGGTCTTGCGTTAGTACCAGTAATACCAATACAGCCTTGCTTAGTAGCTTGTGTAGCGTAGTATCCTGCAATACCATAGTGACAGGAATTTCTAACAACTACCATTCCCATACCGTATTTTTTTGCCTTATCGATAGCAAGCTGCATACTCTTCTTACCGATTACCTGACCCATACCGTCATGGCCATCAACTACAGCTGTACACTCGGTTTCCTTTACAATTTCAAAATTCGTAACTGGGTTTTGAATACCAGCTACAATTCTATCAATATAGATTGGCTTGAATCTGTTGCATCCATGAGATTCAATCCCTCTTTTATCTGATTCTAACAATACCTCAGTACAAATCTTTGCATCATCATCAGGAACACCATATCCCTTGAACGCATCTGTAATGAATCTTTCTGCAAGATCCCAATCTAGAATAACCTTACCCATTTTTTCACCTATTTTATTTCTTTCTTTCCAACTGAAAATGCATCTGCAACTACCTTACCAAGCTCAATATATTTATTATGAACTGGATCAAAAGTAATTGGAGTAAACTTAGCTAAATCTGGCTTACCATCCTTACCTAAGAATCTTTCATCACAGGAGCAATTAACAATTTTACCTACCATTACCTCATTATCAAAAGATAAAAATTCACATTCTAAGGCCATAGGTAGCTCATTAATAACTGGCGCATTTACATAATTTGATTTTGTTGCTGTAAATCCAGCTTTTTTAAACTTGTCCTTATCAAATTTATAAGAAACCATTCCAACATAATCACATGCTGCAACATATTCCTTTGTTCCAAAGGAAACTGTAAATGCCTTATTTAATAAGATATTATCTGTTGTTTTATGGCTAGATAGCGCAATTGATATCTTATCAAAATCCGTAATACCACCCCATGCCGCATTCATTGCGTTTGGATTACCCTCTTCATCATAAGTGGCAATAATTAATACTGGCATTGGGTATAAAAAATTCTTTTTACCAAAATCCTTTCTCATATCTAATGTCCTCCTTTTTATTAAAGTATAACATAACTTTTAAACAAATAATATACTAATAGCAATTAAAAACTGAGCGATGTAATAGGTAATATGATTCATAATAATCATAAATCTACTCTCAGGATTTAATATACCCTTTCTTTCATAATCCAAAGGATTTGAAAAATAAGTCATTGATAAGATTAAATCAGAAACAATAAACATAATTGAGCCTATCATTAACATCAAGCTTTGTAATGTATTTGAATTTACATATCTAAAAATAGAAAATACGACAAATGTAGCCAGTAAGAATCCATATATTCCACAAGGAATTAAGAACTTACCATAATTCATCTTCATTACCTTAATCGATAAAACTAATATTAATACGATTAATAATAATCCCACTCCTAAGGAAATATAGAAATACATAAGTATACTTGGAATATCTAATACAGATGAAATGATATATAAAATATGACCAACACCAAAAGATGTCATACCTAAATACATAAATATATCACTTTTTACAGGTTCATTTAAAGATTTCATACATACCTTAATATCCAAAAATACATCCCCAATCATACCAAAACATAAGCCAATAATGATTAATGTATAGGAGGTTTTATTTACTCCTACCTCTTTAAGGGAAAAGATTGCAGTGAATACAAACATCAAGGATGTTAAAGTCTTAAAAAAGATTGCAAAAAATGACCCCTTCTTATCTCTAAAGAATAAGAATATTCCTAAAAATAATGCTCCACAGCCCATAAATAAATATGGCATATAATCACCTCGAATCGAATCTCTAATTACATTATACCCTATTTTATAATAAAAAGAAAAAAGATTACCAAGTTTTTCCTTAGTAATCTATCAATATTAACTACCAAAATGAATTCTTACTTTTTTTAAATATTCATTGTTGGAAGAATCAATATCTATTTGCTCCCACATATCTTTTGTTCCAGAATAGTAAATATCCTGAAGTCTTGAATCTAAAAATACACCATAACCTATTTCCTTAACACTAGAAGGTATTCTAATAGATTCTAATTTACCATTTTCAAATACAAATTGTTCTATAGATGTCACACCATCTGGTATAACAATATCCTTTAAACCAGTTTCTTTAAATGCAGAATACTCTATTGTAGTAACTGTAGAAGGAATATTAATTTTTGTCAAACTAGTACAATATTCAAATAAACCACCATCAATAGTAGTCAAACCATTAGGTAATTCCACATCTTTTAAGTTAGAACAAAGACGGAATGTAGAAGAACCCAACTTTTCTAAATTTGCCTTAATATAAGCACTTTCTAAATTAGTAGAGTTACCAAATGCATTAGAGCCAACACTAGTTATATTATCTGGTACTTCAACACTTTTTATTTGACTTTCATAAAATGCATATTTATAGATACCATAATTAGTTATCGTTTTATTTTTATGATTAAAGCTTTTAGGTAATACAATATCTGTATCTTTTGCATCATATCTTAGTAAATAATATTTATCACGAATATTTGCAAATATATAACCATTCTCATCTTCTATCAATATAGATTCTTCATCTAATGATTTATGGATGACTGCATCTCTTAAAGAAATATAACAAGATGATAGGTTATATATTTCTACTAATTTGTGACAATTAGTAAAAGCATCACCACATTTTTCTAGGCTACTAGGGATAGTGACACTGATTAAATTATAACAAAAACAAAAAGCATCCGATTTTAATTCTTTTATACCTTCAGGTAATGAAACACTTGTTAATCTAGAACAAAAAGCGAATGCATGAGTTCCAATCGAAGTGACATTGGAAGGAATAACTATACTTGTTATATTCTTACAACCTTGAAAAGCATTATAGCTTATTTTATTTATAGGTTTACCGTCATATTCATTAGGAATCTCATATGAATCTAAAGTCTTATCCTTTACTCCATAAGCCTCGTAGCTATTTCCATCTTCTGATGGGAGCAAATAAATACTTGATGATTCTAGAAAAATACATTTACTATAATCCTTACAGCTTGTTAATAAAACAATCGTAAATAATACCATTATAAGAAATAATGAATGTAATACTCTTTTCATAATTCTCATCTCCTTAAAGCAAATGTATCATACACCCAAATTAAAAAAAAAGCAAATTTTAACTAATTGTATAAAAAAATCCCTTAAAAGGGATTTTAAATTATTCAATAATTCGTGGTAATTGGTTACCGGTTGGATTTTGAATGGAGTATCCAATATTAACTAAGTGGTCTCCAACACGCTCTAAACCAGATATAACTGATGTAAAATGTGCCCCAAGCTCCATTGTACAGTCTTCCTGTGCCAATCTTTCAAAATGAGAAATAGATAATCTTTTCTTCATTTCATCTGTATTCTTCTCTAAAATAGATAATTCTTGTAAGTTTATAGATACTGTAGTATCAAAAGAACGTATAGCTAAATCAAACATTTTCTCTACGATATCAAACATATTTCTTAATTCATTAATAGCCACATCAGAAAACTTAATGCCCTTATCCTTCATCTGTAATGTATCATGTAAGAAATTTTCAGCATGGTCACCAATTCTTTCAATATCGTTAACAACGTGATAATATGAACCAACCTGGCTTACACTATTTCCATCAACTAATGGAGATAGTTTAATCAAGAATGATGTAATCTCAGAATTTAGATAATCAATTTGATTCTCTCTTTTATCAATTTCATCATCATATTTACCTTCTTGATTACAAAGTTCATAAAAGCTCTTCTCTAGGTTTTCCTTAGCTAAAAAGGCCATATTTTCAATTTCCTTTTTAACCTGCATAACTGCAATGGCAGGGGTTCTAAGTTCTAGATCATCGATATATTTCAATCCATGCATTTCAGTTTCTTTTTCTTTAACAATGATTTCAACAAATCGAACCAAATATTTTATAAATGGTAACATAATTATCGTTAAAGCAATATTATAAATAACATGACATAAGGCAACCTGGAAGGATACCCCATTAATATGACTTAATAAATCTACTACATTATCCTTAAATATCCACATGAATGGAATAAAGATAATTGCACCTAAAAGTTTAATAACAAAATGTAAGATACCTGTTCTTTTCGCATTAGTAGATGTACCAATAGTCGCAATTAAAGAAGTTACACAAGTACCAACGTTTGCACCAATAATTAAAAATAAAGAATCACCAACTGTAATTGTATTACTTGTAGCAAGTACAATACACATAGAAATCATTGCTGAAGATGATTGCATTATAGCAGTTAAAACAATACCAATTAAAAACAATAATAATGGGAAATCAATGTAATAAAAAATAGATTGGAATAATTCCTTGATCTCAGGATTTGATGTTGCAGCACTCATTAAATCTAGACCAATAAATAATAGACCTAAACCACATAAAATACCACCAATATTATGATATCTTGGCTTTTTGATAAACATCATCATAACGCCTATAAAAGCAAATGATGCAAAATAAATTGAAATATCTAAGCTTGATAATGATGCTAATAAACCAGTAACAGTTGTACCAATGTTTGCACCCATAATAATAGGTGCTGCTTGGATTAATGTCATTGCTCCTGCATTAACAAAACCAATGGCCATTACTGTTGTTGCTGCACTCGATTGGATGATAGCAGTTACTGCTGCACCAACTCCAATACCTGCAAATCGGTTATTGGTAATCTTACCAATTAGCTTTTTCATTCCCGGTCCTGCAACCTTTTGTAGGTGCGAAGACATTAGATTCATTCCGGTAATCAAAACTCCCACGCCCGCTAATAGGGCTAATATACTTGTAAAAATAACCATAATCTGTTTCCCTTTGTTTTATTATTTTCACTTTTATTGTACCATAAAATGAAGATTCGCAATTCAGATATTCACTATTGGAAACATTTTCAAGAGTTCTTTTGTTTCCTTTGCTTTAATACACCCTTCTTAACAATAATAAATCTAAATAGCATATAAATAGCTAAAATTAAGCTTGAATGAAGATTAACAGCAATAAAAATAATAGAGAATAAGAATAAATAATCTCCAAATCCAAAATAAACAAATAACGATAATAAGAATGAATAAATCAATACCATCGTATATAAAACACCATTTAAGGCTACTGCTAAAGTATATGGATTTCCTCTTCTATGTGCCTTTATAACATCCATAATTGTAAACATAATTCTTACAGAAACGAAGTTTCCTTGGAACAATAAGAATATCAAAGATACATTCTTATCTACCTTATCAAAGAAAACAAAGACAAACATTGCGCCAAGTAAAATCGTTAATACTAATGTTGCTATTGAATAAAATAGCATAAGATTGTTTTGTGATTTATATTTTTCCTCATCAATTGAATCTGACCTTTCGATTCTTTCATTCCAAAATGAGCTAAAGAACCTGATCATCGCAACACCAAAATAAAACATAGAAATCATAAACAATAACAAATTAATACGATTCCCTTCATAGGCAAGGTTCAAATAAAAGACACCAATCATTGAAGTAAACATTAAACCAATATAGAAAAACACCTTTCTATCAATTAGCTTTCTTACAAATAAATAGATTGTTTGTATAGGACCATATTCCTCATGATAAATAGCATATACAATCGCCTTTGCAGGGTAATATGCACTTATATGAACAATTGCTACATTAATAATAAACAATATACCTAGTACAAGCATATCTACTTTAATACCTAAATAATTTAGCATAAGCATTAAAAAAGCATAACCAAAATAGATAATTGAATTAATGTCGAAACAATATAATCCTACTGCTTCTTTTTTCTTAATTACTTTTTTTCTTAATATGTAATCGACTAAGAAAAATAACATAATCAAAAGATATGCTATAACATCAAATAAAGAAGCATAACCTATAACATCATTGGTTAATATCATAAATAATAAACCAAAGTTAAGTGGTAGAATCATCAATAAATTAAAGAAACCATAAAACGAATTAATCTTATATTCATAATCTTCTACATTTTTGTTACTATTGATATATTTCTTTATTTTAATAAAGCCTATTAAATAACAGATAAAACCAAGTAAACCATATCCACCAATTGTCATAAACCAGTAATTACCATAATAGGTTATACCATTTACGGTAATACTTCCGTGGATTGTAGGACCAGAGGAAAAGTATGCCGATAGTATAAATATAACCATAGCTATGATATATAATACATCTGGCTTATTTAGTTTTTTCTTCTCCTCTTTCATGATGATCACCCATTAATCTTAATAATTAATTTTTTTATCTCTTCTTTGGATAATTCTAAAGGTACAGGGTATGAAGGATTTGCCTCTTTCGCTGCATGTATAGCTAAAGTATCAAAATCTGATTCCTTAATGATCTTGCCAAGATTTTCTGGCATATCCATACTTTTATTTAATTCTTTGATGTAGTTAATCACATATAAGGCCTTTTCTTCCTTAGTTTTTAATCCTTTAAATAAGGAATCATAAATTAAAGCAAGCTTAGCATATGCCTTTTTACCATAGGCTTCAAGTACATAGGGTAAGGATATACCGATTAAATAACCATGAGGCAAATGATAATATCCACCAATTGCATGAGCAATAGCGTGGACATATCCAACATATTCTCTAGTCATCGAAAG
>Ga0247610_10007248_pt1 | contig 11420 bp, 11 predicted proteins | sample 174DNAGHGhighgp2_FD_193483 | JGI IMG/M metagenome (GOLD analysis project Ga0247610, IMG submission 193483) | Sheep rumen microbial communities from Palmerston North, Manawatu-Wanganui, New Zealand - 1742 DNA GHGhigh gp2 | ecosystem: Host-associated > Mammals > Digestive system > Stomach > Rumen...
TTAAATTGAAATTCCGAGAACCCCTTTATTTACTGGGATTCTCGGAAATTTCCTTTGTTTTCTTGCTTGTTGTGACTTCTCACAAAAAGGAGACATTGCCTTTCGGCGATGTCTCCTTTTGGGTGCCTGGACGGACTCGAACCGTCGACATTCAGAACCACAATCTGACGCTCTAACCAACTGAACTACGGGCACCATGTAAACGCATGATCGGTACTTTTTCGACGCATGAACGGAACTTTTCCCTTTTTGCGGGTGCAAAGGTAGCTATTTTCTTCCGAACTGCCAAACTTTTGCGCGATTTTTTGCAAAAAAGTTTATTTCGAGGGTGTTTCGATCACTTCGAGATAGAAACTAAAGGGGCGGAAACCATCGTTACAACTGATCATGGCGCTCATGGGATTCTGCATCCACCCATCGTAAAAGTTGCCTTCGCCTCTGGCCAATGCCTCCACAAACTCACGCATGGACGCCCAGGCCGACGGGCACAAGCCCTCAGGACAGGTGCCATCGACGGATATCCACTGTTGCCCCACGCTGACATCGCACGTATGCTCGATGGGATTTTCGTATTTCGCCATCAGGTCGGGATAGACGGTCTGGCGGATGGCGGTGATTCTGACTTTGTTCATCTGACTGTTGCTATTGTTACTGGCTGCAAAGATACAAACAAATGGTCGAAAACAGTATTTTTCACGCAACTTTTTTGCTGGAATGCGTGATAATTCGCAGATTATTCGTACCTTTGCGGCAAAGAAAACAACGAAAGACGAAGATATGATAGTCTGCATAGCAGAGAAACCAAGTGTGGCGCGGGATATCGCACGTATCATCGGCGCCAACAGCTCGCGCGACGGATATATGGAAGGCAACGGGTATCAGGTGACGTGGACCTTCGGTCATCTGTGTACCCTGAAAGAGCCTGGCGATTATACGGCGGCCTGGAAACCGTGGGCCCTCACCCAACTGCCGATGGTGCCCCAGCGCTTCGGCATCAAACTGATCGACGACAACGGCATTAAGAAACAGTTTGCCATCATTGAGCGACTGATGCAGGCGGCTGACGGCATCGTGAACTGCGGTGACGCGGGACAGGAGGGTGAGCTGATCCAGCGGTGGGTGATGCAGAAGGCACAGGCGAAGTGTCCCGTGAAGCGACTGTGGATATCGTCGATGACTGACGAGGCCATCCGCGAGGGCTTTGCCAACCTGAAAGACCAGCAGGACTACCAGCCCTTGTATCTGGCGGGTCTCTCACGCGCTATCGGCGACTGGCTGCTGGGTATGAACGCCACGCGCCTGTACACGTTGAAGTATGGTCAGAACCGTCAGGTGCTGTCGATAGGAAGGGTGCAGACCCCTACCCTCGCCCTCATCGTGAACCGTCAGAAGGAGATCGAGAACTTCAAGCCCGAGCCTTACTGGGTATTGGCAACCGTGTATCGCGACACCACCTTTACCGCCACGAAGGGAAAGTTCACCTCGAAAGAGGAAGGTGAGAAGGCCTTTGCCACCATCGAGGGCAAGCCGTTTACGGTGACGAAGGTGGAGAAGAAGGAGGGCAAGGAACAGCCGCCACAACTGTACGACCTGACGTCGCTGCAAGTGGACTGCAACCGCAAGTACGGCTTTTCGGCCGAGCAGACGCTGAACCTGATTCAGGCCCTCTACGAACGCAAGTTGACCACCTATCCCCGTGTGGATACGCAATACCTGAGCGACGATATCTACCCCAAGTGTCCGCAGACGATGAACGGACTGTATCAGACCAAGTTCAACGGTGTGGCGCCCTATGCGGAACTGATCAAGCCCATCGGCGGTAAGCCGTTGAAGAAGTCGAAGCGCGTGTTTGACACCTCTAAAGTGACCGACCACCACGCCATCATCCCCACAGGCGTGATACCCTCGAGCCTCAACCCCGTGGAGCAGAAGGTGTATGACCTCGTGGCGAGACGGTTCATCGCGGTGTTCCTGCCGGATTGTAAGTTCTCGACGACGACGGTGCTGGGAGAGGTGAAAGGAGAAGAAGAGACCGTAGAATTCAAGGTGACTGGTAAGGAGATATTGGATCCAGGCTGGCGAGTGGTGCAAGGAGGAGGAGGAGACAGGAGCCAGGAGACAGTAGACAGTAGAAATGCTGAGGACGGTAGTAATCTGCAGACTCCAGACTCCCCGACTACTGACTCCTCTGCTCCAGAGCGCACGCTGCCGACGTTTGTGAAGGGCGAATCGGGCGACCACAAGCCCACGCTCACGGAGAAATGGACCACACCCCCACCCTATTATAACGAGGCCTCGCTGCTGAGGGCGATGGAAACGGCGGGTAAATTCGTGGAGGACGAGACGTTAAGGGCCGCGATGAAGGAAAACGGCATCGGACGTCCGTCGAGTCGTGCCTCGATCATCGAGACCCTCTTCAAGCGCCATTATATCAAGCGCGACCGCAAACGCCTGATTGCCACTCCTACGGGCATCGAGCTGATCGACCTGATCCGCGAGGAGCTGTTGAAGAGCTGCGAACTGACGGGTATCTGGGAAAAGAAACTGCGCGACATCGAGCACCAGAAATACGACGCCAAGCAATTCATCGACGAGTTGAAGGTGCAGGTGACGGAGATTGTGCAGGAAGTGATGGCCGACAACTCGAACCGACGGGTGACGGTGCTCTCGGACGCTGACTTGAAGAAGGTAAAATCACCCAAGAAACAATAAAATGGCCTCGCATATCGTTATTATAAGGTATGCGAGGTTTTTATAAGATATGCTCCATCGTCATCCTCACCGCACTCTTGACGGGTTGTGGTGCGGATAAGGCATTGAAGAAGGCAGACAAATTCTATGCCCTCGGGGAATACTATGACGCCGCCGCACAATACAAGAAGGCCTACGCCCAGACGCCGCCCAAGGAGAAAGCCAAGAGGGGTGAGCTGAGTCAGAAGATGGCCACCTGTTACCGTAGGACCAATGCTACGTCGAAGGCCATCGCCGCCTACAACAACGTGATCCGCTATAAGAAAGCCGACTCGCTGACCCACCTCTATCTGGCGCAGCAGCAGATGAAGAGCGGCAGTTATAAGGATGCTGCGAAGAACTTCCAGGCCGCCATCGACACCCTCTCGCAATGCGCGAAGAACGACTATCTCACGCTGGCCAGAACGGGGTTGAAGGCTGCTAAGCAGGCGCCGGAATGGAAGAAAGAAGGATCGGCCTATACCGTGAAACGTATGGAGCTGTTTAACTCGCGACGCGCCGAGTATTCGCCGATGCTGGCGGGCGACGACAACGATATGCTCTACTTCACCTCGACCCGCAACGAGGCCCAGGGCGACGAATACAGTGGTATCACGGGCACGAAGGCCGGCGATATCTTCTATTCGCAGAAGGACGACAAGGACAAATGGAGTCGTCCACAGAGCATCGACTCAGAACTGAATACCGACTTCGACGAGGGCGCCTGTGCATTCTCACCTGACGGACGGACGATGTATCTCACGCAGTGTGTGATCGACGCCAACTATCCCCGTTACGCCACCATCGCGGTATCCAACCGTAGTGATGCTGCGTGGAGCAAGGCCACAGTATTGCAGATCTCGAAGGACACGCTGTCGAGCTATGCCCACCCCGCTGTGTCGCCTGATGGCGAATGGCTCTATTTCGTGAGCGATATGCCAGGAGGTATGGGTGGTATGGATATCTGGCGCTGCCGGCTCTATGGCAGCAACGAGACGGGTGGTGCTGAGAATCTGGGAGCGCCCATCAACACCCCTGGCGACGAGATGTTCCCCACCTTCCGACCCAATGGCGATCTGTATTTCTCGAGCGACGGGCATCCAGGTATGGGCGGCTTGGATATCTATATCGCCAAGCCCACAGAAACGGGTTGGATGATGGAGCATCCAGGATTCCCGCTGAATTCGCAGGGTGATGATTTCGGTATGACCTTCGAGGGGATGAAGAATCAGGGTTTCTTCTCGTCGAATAGAGGCGACGCACGCGGCTTCGACCATATTTACAGTTTCTTTAATCCAGACATCATCCAGACGGTGAAGGGCTGGGTGTATGAGCAGGAAGGCTACGAGCTGCCTGCTGCCCAGGTGTATATGGTGGGCAACGACGGTACGAACCTCAGGCTGAGCGTGAGGGGCGACGGATCGTTTGAGCAGGTGATCAAGCCCAACGTCGACTATGTGTTGCTGGCCACCTGCAAGGGTTATCTCAACCATCAGCAGCAACTGAAAGTGAGTCCTGTCAAGGCATCAGAGGAATATGTGTTGCAGTTCCCACTCTACAACATCTCCGCCCCCGTGCTGATAGAAAATATCTTCTACGACTTCGACAAGGCCACGCTGCGTCCTGAGTCATCAGTGGCTCTCGATTCGCTCGTAGACCTGCTGAATCAGAATCCCCATATCACCATTGAACTTTCTGCCCACACCGATTACAAGGGCTCTGACCAATACAACGAACGCTTGTCGCAGCAGCGTGCCGAAAGTGTGGTGCGCTATCTGATACAGCACGGCATCGCCGCAGACCGACTGACGCCGAAGGGCTATGGTGAGGGGATGCCGAAACAGATCAAGAAGAGAGTGGCTGAAAAATATCCGTTCCTCAAGGAGGGTGATAAACTGACCGAAGAATTTATCACCGCCCTCCCAGAGGAACAGCAGGAAGAGTGCAACCAGCTAAACCGCCGAACGGAGTTCAGAGTGTTGCAGACAACTTACGGTATGTTTGATAAGGCAGGACGATTAATACAAAGCCAACCAGCAGAAGAACAACCCACAGATTGATGTTGATCTCGTTGGTAGGTGCCGTAATGGCAAACACCTCGATCCAACCCAGCAGCATGCGAAGGCCACCGAAGAAGAGATTCTGGAGCAGCTGCCAACCACCGAAGGCGAAGAACAATCCCACACCCACGAGAATACAGAACAGACTCCACAGGCGCGAAAGTCTGCGGACGGTGTCCGTCTTGGGCAGGTTCTGCATCACCCGCTCGGTAAAGCCATTGTCCTCAATCTGCTGCTGAGCAGCCTGTTTGAAGAGATCGTCTAAGAATTGATTGTTATCGGTCATAACCATTTTGTTTTAAATAGACTGTCATTTTTTCCTTGCCTCGTCTGAGATGCGATTTCACCGTGTTATCGGGAATGCCTGTGATCTTGCTGATCTCGTCGATGGGATAGCCGTCGATAAGCTGCAGCGTGATACAGGTGCGTTCGTCAGGCTTCAAGAGGGCCAAAGCGGCGTAAATATCCATTTTTAATGAAGAGGTGAGCGGTGAGATCTGAGAGGTAAAAGGCGTGCCTGCCACCTGGGTATTCTCTTTCAACTCTTCGCTTTCCACTTTGCGCTTACGCATCTCGTCGTAGAAGACGTTGTAGGCGATGCGCATCAGCCAGGTGGAGAAGCTGGATAGGCCGCGGAACTTGGTGATGTTCAGATAGGCCTTGATGAAGGTCTCCTGAGCCAGGTCGTCGCTCAACTGTGCATCGCCCAGCGTCTGATTCAAGAAGAACCGACGCACAGGCGACTGGTATTTCCTGACAAGTTGGTCGAAGGCCCGCTTGTTGTGGAAAACCGCCACCTGCGTCACTAAGGCTATGTCGTTGAGCTCTGCCACTTCCTATCGTTCCAAAAGATTCTTCTCGGGCATACAGAGCCACAAAACGAAGTAGAATATCAAGCCACAGAAGGCTGTGAAGATGGTGAGGAATGCATAGGCGATGCGGACCATCACGGGGTCGAACTCTAGATATTCGGCGATACCGCCACACACACCTGCTATCACTCTGTCATTAGAGCGCATTAATCTTTTACTCATAGTCGCGAACGTTTGAATTGTTATTGAATTGATTTGAATTGTTATGATTCAGAAAATCGTCGTTGCCCGTGTTGTTATTCTGACGGTAGATAAACCATTTGCCCAGTCCGATGAAGAACACGAGGGCGCCGATGCCGATGCCGACCTTGCCGATGATGAGTCCCAGGAAGATGGCCAGACCCACGCCTGTGAACATCTGGCGGACACCTGTCTGATAGTCATTGTCCCCCGAGCTGGAAGACACCTTGCTTTTCAGGATATCATCGGGGATAGGCTGTCCGTTCTGGATGGCCATCTGAGCCAGCTTGTAACGCTCCTTGCGGTTCTTGTTCACGAAATAGATGATCACGAAGATGATCAGCAGGGGGAGCAAGAAGAAGATGACGATGATGGTGACGATGCCCACAGCCATCATTGGTCCAACGACACCACCAAAGCTTTCCATCACCTCCTTGAATTCCTGTGCGTCACTGCTGGTGGTATAGGTGGTGCGGTGACGGTGGGAGATGTAGTGATCGTCCTCTGCATCTTCTGAGGCAGCAGAAGAGGTGGTGTCAGAGAAGGCTTCGATTGCATCTTGTTTGTCCTTAGTAGAGTCCACCTGCTCCGTACGAGCGGAGTGGCGGTGCTTCTGCGATGCTGCCTCAGCATTCAGACTGAGGGCGAGCAACATTGTGATTGCGATTAAATACTGTTTCATATCTCACTTGTTTTTTGATTTCTACACCTGTTTGACGTAATGAATTCTTAATTAGTTGCAAAGATAGTGTTTTTCCCTCAATTTTTTTTGTTTTACCCCCGTTTTTTCGTAATTTTGCGCAGTAAATATGCAATTACCTGAGGATTTTGTAAGGGGAACGCGGCAATTGATGGGTGAGACACGCTTCAATAGCTACTTGGAGGCCTTCGAAAAGGAGGCCCCAGTGAGCATTCGCCTGAATGTAACAAAGGGACGGTTCTTTTGTGACATCCTTGGCGATGTAACAAAAGAACCGTCCCTCTGTTACATGCCCGTAGCTTGGTGTGCTGAGGGATATTATTTGGAAGGGCGTCCGCAATTTACGTTCGATCCCCTCTTCCACGCTGGTTGCTACTACGTTCAGGAGGCCGCCTCGATGTTCGTCACGCATGTTATAAAATGGATAATGGAAAATGGACAATGGAAAATGGAGACGCCATTGCAAATGCTAGACCTCTGTGCGGCGCCTGGTGGCAAATCCACCGCAATGTTGAGCGTATTGCCCGAGGATTGCACGCTGGTGAGCAACGAGCCCATCCCTACCCGCGCGCAGATACTCTTGGAAAATATCACGAAGTGGGGCGCTAAGAATTGCATCGTCACCAATAATTATCCACGTGATTTTAAGAAGGCTAAGGCAAAGTTCGACCTCATCCTCTGCGATGTTCCCTGCTCTGGCGAGGGTATGTTCCGCAAGGATCCCGCAACGATCAGCGAATGGAGTGTGCAGAACGTTGAAAAATGCTGGCGCCTGCAACGTGAGATTGTGGCCGATGCCTGGGAGTGTCTGAATCCTGGCGGCATTATGATATATAGTACGTGTACCTTTAATACCAAAGAGAACGAGGAAAACGTGCGTTGGATCATGGAGGAATACGATGCTGAGGTGATCGATATCCCCATCGACCCCTCGTGGCACATCACGGGCTCGCTGCTCGATGGCTTTGAGGCACCCGTATATCGCTTCATTCCCGGCATCACGAAGAGCGAAGGACTGTTTGTTTGCGTGCTGCGCAAAAGAGGTGAATGGAGAGAGGCAAGAGGTAAGAGAAATGACTTGCGGCAGTTGAAATGTTTGAGTATCGACGGGATGCAAGAACTCTCAACTCTCCGCTCGGCCGAAGGACGTTTGCTACCAACGGGACGCAAGAACTCTCAACTCTCAACTCCAACAGCGGATCTCCCCTACTCCGAGGCCCTCAAATATCTGCGTGGTGAGGCAATTGTGCTGCCTGCTGATGCGCCTCGCGGTATCGTTACTGTAACCTACAAGGGGTTCGCTCTCGGTCCTGTGAAGAATATCGGCAATCGCGCCAACAACCTCTATCCGAAACCCTGGCGCATCAAAACCACCCATCTACCCACAGAAGAAGTAAAAATCATAGATATACAATGAAACAGTATTTAGACATTCTCAACCGCATCCTGACGGAAGGCACAGAGAAAAGCGACCGTACAGGCACAGGTACCATCAGCATCTTCGGTACCCAGAGTCGTTACAACCTCGACGACGGATTCCCCCTGCTGACGACGAAGAAACTTCACCTGAAATCGATCATCTACGAACTGCTCTGGTTCCTGAAAGGCGACACCAATGTGAAATACCTGCAGGATCACGGTGTGCGCATCTGGAACGAGTGGGCTGACGAGAACGGTGAGCTGGGACCCGTTTATGGTCATCAGTGGCGCTCGTGGCCTGACTATAAAGGCGGCACCATCGACCAGATTCAGTACGTGTTGGATCAGTTGAAGAACAATCCCAATTCCCGTCGTATGATTGTCTCTGCCTGGAACGTGGCTGAGGTCAACGAGATGGCGCTGCCCCCGTGTCACACCATCTTCCAGTTCTATGTGGCTGGCGACCGTCTGTCGTTGCAGCTCTATCAGCGTTCGGCAGATACGTTCCTGGGTGTGCCCTTTAACATCGCCTCCTACGCCCTGCTATTGCAGATGATGGCGCAGGTCACAGGCTTTAAGGCGGGCGACTTTATCCACACCACAGGCGACACCCATCTCTATCTGAACCACATCGAACAGGCAAAGCTCCAATTGACACGTGAGCCCCGTCCTCTGCCTCAGATGAAGCTCAATCCTGATGTCAAGAGTCTCTTTGATTTCCAATACGAGGACTTCGAGCTCGTCAACTACGATCCCCATCCCCACATTAAGGCCGAAGTTTCGGTCTAATTGAGAATTGAAAATTGATAATTGATAATTATGATTTCAATCATCGCTGCGGTGGCGAAGAACAGAGCCATCGGATATCAGAATAAATTGATCTATTGGTTGCCCAATGATCTGAAACGTTTCAAGGCCCTCACCACGGACCACACGATCATCATGGGGCGTAACACGTTCCTCTCTCTGCCCAAAGGTGCGCTGCCCAACCGCAGGAACATTGTGCTGAGTCGTTCGCAGAAGGCTTTCCCAGGATGCGACGTCTATGCCTCATTGGAAGAAGCCCTGAAACACTGCACGCCTGAGGAGGATATCTATATCATCGGTGGGGCTTCGGTCTATCGTCAGGCCTTGAAGATTGCCGACCGTCTTTGTCTGACGGAGATCGACGATACCCCAGCTGATGCCGACACATTCTTCCCACCCTACGAGGACGACTGGCAAGAAGAAAGCCGTGAGGATCATCCCATCGACGATCGTCACGACTTCCGCTATTCCTTTGTAGATTACATCAGAAAATAGGCAGCGCTAACAGTTGCTGCATGATGGTCTTTGCCATCCGCTCATGACCCGCATCATTCGGATGCAGGCGGTCGTTGTCTGCATTCTTGAAATAGAGGGCCATCTCGTCCATCAGCGGATAGAGACCGCAGAGGGCATTCAGGTCAATCACGGGCACCGCCCAGAGATTGCCCGCCTCCTTTACCGACTGCACATAGGCATCGATATACTCCCCGCAAAGGTTGGTATAATCCTCGCGCGGTTGCCAGTTCTTATCATTGGCATAGAACTCTGCACGGTGAATTGGCGTCATCAGCACAATCTGCTTCTTAGGGAATGTGCGCTTCACATAGTCGAGTGCCTGATTGATACGGCCGCGATAGGTTGAGTCGCTCATTACAGGATAGCGGTGCTTGCGGTCTACCAGATGCTTGGGTTCGTGGATGCCCGCCATCACCTGCTCGTCTTTTTCCGTAAACCACTCGCCGATGGGCACACCCGCATTATAGTCGTTGGTACCGATGAAGATCAGGATGGCGTCGAAGTCGTCACCATGTTCCTCTTTCAGCTTGTCCGTCTGGCGCTTGATATCATTCCACTGGCGACCACTCACCCCATAAACATACGGTTCTATCTGGAGCCAGTCTTGCAGGAATCCCCAGTATTTCTTCTTCGACCCGCTGTTTCTTGGGTCTGTGATCGAGTCACCAAAATAAGCCACACGTTTTCCCTGCCAGGGGTGCTGTATCACTTGTTGTGCACATGCCGGCATCGCGAGCAGCGCCACAAAAAGAACAATAAATAGACGTTTCATCATCAGTAATTTGTTTGTTTGCGCTGCAAAGATACGAAAAGATTCCGAATAATGGGCGTAATATGGCTATATTTTTGTACCTTTGCAGCCGTTATGTACAAACCAAGATTCAACATGAAGCGGGCGGTGCTCGTGTTCCGACAGTTTGGGAACAAGGGGTACTCGCTTTTCGCCTGTCTGGGTAGGGAGGTGGTGTGCAGCGTGCTCTCGGTGGCAACGCTGACCTACGCCTCAGCAGAGAGTGTCAGCACGAATCCCGTGGTGACAGACTCGGCAGCGATGACGACGGCCCGCGAGATGGTGCTCGAAGAAGTCAGTGTGACGGGATCGAGGGCACCCCTGACGAAAAGTCAGGCTGCGAGAATGGTAACTGTACTGGACCGTGCAGAGATTGCGCAGGCGCCCGTACATAGTGTTAACGACCTGCTGAAATTCGCCATAGGCGTGGATGTCCGACAACGAGGACCCATTGGCGCTCAGACGGATATTTCCATCCGAGGCGGCACATCCGAACAAATCATCATTTTGCTGAACGGCATCAATATCTGTGACCCACAAACGGGCCACAATGCGATGGATCTGCCCGTAGATTTGAGCGATATCGTGAGAATCGAGGTGATTGAAGGACCAGCAGGGAGGATTTATGGGACGTCGTCGTTGGTGGGGGCGATTAATATTGTAACAAGGAGTCAGGAGACAGGAGTCAGGAGACAGGAGATCACATTGCATACGGAGGGGGGATCGTATGGATATGCGAACATCGGAGGAAGGTATTCTACTGACTCCCGTCTCCCGACTCCTGACTCCTTCCATCACTCCCTTTCCGCCAACTACTCCCGCAGCGATGGGTGGAGCCGATCGAAGGCAGGAAAGCTGAATACAGATTACAGCGGAACGAAGGGATTCTATCAGGGACAGTATGAAGACGAGACCATGAGGTTGAACTGGCACCTGGGAATCGCCGATAAAGGCTGGGGATCGAGCACCTTCTGGGCCTCACCGAAATGGCAGGCAGACGAGCAGTATGAACACACCACCAAGTGGTTCTCAGCGATTCAGGGGCATACGAAGCAAGGTCCGCTACACTTGAGCGCCAGTCTCTACTGGAACCAGAACCGCGACCGCTATGAGGGTTATCGGGGGCAGGCAGAGAAGATGAAATACAACTATAACCGCACGGATGTGTATGGTGTGAGCGCAGGTGCCTATTTCGACTGGCAGGCAGGACGCACGGCCTTCGGAGCGGAGTTGCGCAACGAAGACCTCGTTAGCGGTAATCTGGGAGAGCCTTTGTCGCAGACACATCATATCAAGGGGACGGATCGCGACTACACCCTCGGTGTGAACCGAACGAATATCAGCGG
>Ga0247610_10007249_pt1 | contig 11420 bp, 6 predicted proteins | sample 174DNAGHGhighgp2_FD_193483 | JGI IMG/M metagenome (GOLD analysis project Ga0247610, IMG submission 193483) | Sheep rumen microbial communities from Palmerston North, Manawatu-Wanganui, New Zealand - 1742 DNA GHGhigh gp2 | ecosystem: Host-associated > Mammals > Digestive system > Stomach > Rumen ...
GACATGGCTTAGGCGATGTAACCAGCAACGCGAACCCCGCAGTGGCAGCTCATTCTGTTGTCAAATGAATGAGCCACCCCCTGCGGGGTTCCCTTTTCCATCTTCGGGTGTAGCAGGGGTCACGCCCATGCCTGTGGTGAGCCACCTCTACGGGGTTGCAGAAGCTTGTGTGGAGAAAGTTGAGTTACTTTATCTTTTCCGGCGCATGTCCTTTTAGAGTCCAGCGGGGCATGGCGTTCATGTAGGCTTGTATGGTATCTATCCCCTCTTTGGTGACGGCAAGCTGAGGCTTTTTTTTGGCCTTGCTGATGACCTCTTGGGCGAAGTATTCTGGGTATGTACTTAATTGGCAGTTTGGGTCTTCTTCGTGCTGCGCGTGGAGCCCGTAGGTTGTGGCAGATGATATCCGCCTCAAGCTCGTCATAGCCCAGTCGTGAGCAAAGGAAACGTTTGAAGCTGTTTTGCTGTTTGTTGGGATTTCTAGGAAGTACATCACTATCCATGATGATGATTAATAATAAATGACTTTATATCGTTATTCAGCGATTCCGTCTTTCAGCGTTATAACGATATCCCGTTATCCCATTATCCGCAGTATCAACTCACATTTCTCGTTCCGTTGCAAGCCGGATAGTCGCTGCTGCTCCAGAACTCGCGGCCTGAGTTAATACCTTTCTTTGCCACACGCTTGATCATCGGCTTGCCGCACTGAGGGCAGGCGGGCGCATCCGATTGGACGCTTTGTTGTTTGCGGTAGGCGAGACGTTCGGCAGTAAGCCCCTCGGTAAAGCCGCCCTCGGTTCTGAACGTTTCTAACTAGCGCTCTATCTGCCGTCCCAGCATCAAGATGAGACAGTTGCAGAGAACCGGCAGGCAGTTGGCAACGGTGACGGAATCGCTGCTGTTGAGCCATAAATCGAGTTTGTGCTTCTGCGCGATGATGTGGATGCTGCTTTTGTGCAGCACGTCTGGCCAGCACCCACGTGTCAAGCCAAAAGTAACCGAATCGATTGATTTCAATCATGTTGCTTTTCGTTATGTTGCTTTTCGTTATGATGTTATACCGTTATTCATTTATATCGTTATCTCGAGGCATCTGACTCATAGGATGCTTGACAAGGCAAGGACGGCCACTGATGATTTTCCTTGTGCCAATGTTTCTTGGTTTTTATCCGTCCACCACATTCTTAATGCGTTTCTTCTTCGCCAAAGTCGAATGACAGTTGCTGGTGAGGTTTGGCGGGAGGCTTCTGTCCGATTCGCTTGAAGTGGTATCTGCGGAAGTCGTCCAGCTGGTTCTGCTTGGCTTGTGTCTCGCGGTACCATTTTGCAAGCTGAGGCTCTTCGGTATTTGTGGGTGGCCGATGCTGTCGTTGCCAGAAAGCATCGAGGGCATGGCAACGTTCCATGAAGATGGCCTCGCGCTCGTTGTGGGGATATTGATAGGGCGGTATGTCGGCCATGCCCTGACGGAATCTAGCAGCTTCCCCGTCAATAGCATGCTCGCGCTGAGAGTATTTGCGAAGTGTGTAGCTGAGACGAGCCTCGATGCCGTCGGAACTGGAGGCATAGGGCCAATGTCCGTGTTCTGTGATGAAACGGTGCATACTCGCTACGGCGTCATCCACCGTCATGGGCGACACCCAGAAGCGTGGTGGATAAATCTTGTCAGGTAGTCCGACGTAGGCAGCATAGGCATTGTTTTCTGCGGTGATGTAATATTGTAGTGCATTGACCGCTACAGTCTGGTAGATGGTACTTTCGCAGCTCTTTGCAGTAGTGTTGGTGCGTTGCGCCGTCATGCGGCCAATCAGTTCTGTCGCAGGCAGAGGTTCCGCTTCGTCCTTTGTCAGGTAAATTGCCAACTCTTGCAGGCTGCCGGCAAAATGTTGCCATTCACGGAGCTGATAGGTCGATTTGCGGCCGATTGCTTCGAAGCGTTCGTCCTGCAACATGTAGCTGCGGAGGAAGGAGCTGTCGGTGTGGTGATCTTCAGGGTATAGTTTCCTGAACTCGGCATAGATTTCTTCTACAGTCATGGCTTCGCCGCGTCGGTTCAGAATCTGGTAGATCTCCTCGGGGTAGTTGATGTGGTTTTGTCGGAAGACAACCAGGTCTTCACGAACTTCCACACTGGGGAACATCGGTAATACCTCTCGGAGCATGACGAAGACTTTCTCTCTACGGCCTTCGTCGGCGTCGGGACAGAAGTATGGCTCGGCAATAGCGTGAAGGCTAATTGTCTTGTCCTCGATGCGTTGCAACATGGCTTTTTGTCCGACCTCTCTCATAAGATCTCTGACGCGGATGACGCTCATGCTTTCATCGTAGGCGAAGAGTACATGTGGGTGTTCCCACGCTACTTTCTTCCCACGACGGGCGTTGGCCTTGTAGCCATCGGCCCGTAGGGCAATGACTTCCATGTGGCGCAGGGCGGCGATGATGGTCAGTGCAGAGTAGAAGTTCATCTCTTCGATGTGTTCCAGTTTCTGCAATGTTTTCCAGTGGATAATAGCCTCTGTGAGCAGGGGCTGTCTGAAAAGATCCAGTGCCGACCATCGTCCGATGTCCCAGACAGGAAGGCTCTCGTCTATTCTCAGTTTCGACATCTGGCGGGTGCGTTCGAATGTCAGACCATATTCAACGGCCAATTCCTGGATAGATTCATATCTTCCCATCATGCCGTAGGCGCGTGCGAAGGTCTGTGTGGGACGGTCGGGGGCACGTTGCAGGTATCGCAGGGCTATGTAGAGCACGGGATAGCGCTTTTCCTCCTTCCAGAATGAGGCTACAAATTCTTGCTCGGCCACAGTCAGGAATGGATAATCCATGTCAGGAAGCGGCAGGGAAGCGTCATCTGATGTTTCTTCAGAAGGCTTTGCTTTTATGCTGTCGGTGATGTCCAGATAAGAGGCTCTGAAGTTTTCTAGAAACGTCAGGATATGATCCACAGTTCCTGTCCCTGCTCCATACCATTTCCATATTGCTGTTGCATCATTCATGTAAGGTTCTGTATCACGGTATTGTTTCCAGTGGCTGCGTATGAGGTTTCGTGCGCGCACGTTGCTGACAGCATCAGCCATCTTGTCGAACGCTGCTTGGATGCGGCGTTCCATATAGTAGCTCATGGCAGGAAAACGAAAAAGCTTCTGCTCCGACTGTGTATGAAGTATCGCTTCTGTATCCATAGATACATCATCTGTCACACTTTGCAGGATATGCTCATAGTAAGGACGTAGTTTTCTCAGCAACTCTTCTATCATTATCGAGGTCTGCGGACCGCATTGCGGAGTGCGTCGCACATCGGCGGTGCGGTTGATGAGCGGCAATAGTCTTGTCTCGACGTCCTTGGTCAGCCATGCTACAACGTTCAAGGCACGGACGTTCCAACCCTCTGTCAGTTGCTGGCACTTCGTGATGAGCCTTTCGCGAATGCTATCTTTCATGTCTTTCTTTATTGTGCTTTTATTGTGTTGACTTTAAGGTGGGTTCTATAAATTAGCCTTGGATAATTCATTAGCATACACCTTATGGTGCCATACTTTCATAGAAAGTGTTTCTGCCTACTTCCCAAAATGTCCTGACGCAGCACGGTAGCGGGTCTGGCAACCTGTCCCTTCGCGCAGGAGGCGTCCTTCGCTTACCAAGCGCTTTAGGAGTGCGGAGATGCGGTGTGGCGTCAGCGTGAGTTCGAAGGCATGGCGTACATCCTTGTGAGTTACCGTGTCGTGATTGGCAAACAGTGCGGTGAGGCGTTGGTTGATGTCATCATCCTCAGTATCGAATGCCTGACCGTAGGGTTCTTGGTTTAGGCTGAAGCTCATAGCCTTTGACCGGAGTTTGCGGTCGGGCTGGAAGTTGATGCCTGCCACGCGTACGTTGCAGCCATGGTAGCGGCCGTCTTTCATCTCTATCTCTCCTTTGAGCGAAAGGCGGAAGGTGCCGATGCCAGGCTGACAGACAGCTTTGCCCAACTCCATCTCATGTAGCATGACGCGTTGCAGGTCGTCAAGTGTATGTTCTAGCTCGCCGGCTGACAATGACGAGGGAAAGTGGAACTCACCACGCTGAAAGTCAATGATATTGATGGTTGGTTGCTGCTCCAGCCGGGGTTGCAGACGTACGTCTCCGTCCTCAGCGGGCGTGGCGGCGCGCTTTGCTATTGTGAATCTAATACCCATCTTTGAAATGGAATTTGGTGGTTTGACGCGACAAAGATAACTTCTCTGGCCGATAAAACCAAATGTTTCGTCATTAAAATACAGATGTCTCAGTCGTTCCAAGGCCATAGAATGATTATTCGGTGGCCTCGGAATAATCATTCCGTGACCACCGAATAATCGACAGATGTGGGTATGTCTGTCGTAAGGCCTTGGTGTCAGGTCTCTTCACTACAACTCTTCTCCGTATCGCTCCTTCGTGATTTGAGCGAGTGATTTGCCTCGCGTGTCGGGTGCTCCGAGGACGCCGACGATGAGCGAGATGACGAGCAGGGCTATCATGCACCATGCTGCCAGGGTGAAGCCTTCGCCGTTCTCACCGTAGATATAGGTGAAGACGAGGCCCCATGCGGCTGAGAGGCCGCGGACGAGGAAGAACATCAGGCCTTGTGCTCCGGCACGGAACCTCGCGGGGAATAGTTCGCTACCCCAGAGGGCGTAGAAAATCTGGACGCTAAGGCCGCCCTCGATGCCCCACAGGATGGCGAAGGCCCAGAGTGAGGTTGTGCTGCCGATGCCGGTCGTGACGACCATTGCCCACGGTGCGATGGCGAAGAGCAATCCGAGGATATACACAGCCTTGTGGCTCGTGCGGTCGATGAAGAACGAGAGGATGGCCGTCGTGGCCACGGTGCAGAACCACAGCACGCAGCTCAGCCAGTTGGCTTGCTCGTTGGTGACGCCGCCTGCTGTCTCGTAGATATGAGGCAGGAAGAAGCCCATCACCGAAGCCACGAGGTTCCATGTCAGGTAGATGACGGCGAGGTAGGTTGCGGTGCGTACGGCGATGCGGTTGGTGAATAGGGATCTGATGTTGTCAACGATGCTGTTCCCACCATTTGAACCCGAGGCCTCAACTCCATCGTGTGGCGTGGTGGGGGAGTTTCTCTTGAACTCCTTGCTCTCTTCCAACTGCCTCTGCAGGTTCCAGGCGATGAAGGCAATCACGAAAAGTGAGAAGAATACTACGCGCGAGCTGAAGACGTTGAGGGCATGGCCGCTGAGGTCGCTGCCGCCGATGGCATGGCCTATCGTCTCCACCCAACTGAACAGATAGCCGCCGGGGGCGAAGAGCATACCCAGGAACAGGATAACCATCGGGCCTATGCCCCATGACATCTGCGAGATGCAAATGTTGCGGCCGCGGTTGTTCACCTCGGAACTCTCGGAGATGTACGTCCATGAAGCCGGCACGCCGACACCCACGGAGATGCCCGTGATGAGGAAGCCGCACAGCAGCATGGGGAAGTTCGTGGAGAGCATGACTATGAGCACGCCCAGCATATAAACCAACAGGTTGTAGGTGAAGATGAACTTGCGCCCGAACTTGTCGGCCAGGAAGCCGCCGATGATGGCGCCGATGGCGGCACCCAGCGCGTTGGCGCTGATAGCGTTCAGCCATCCGAGGTGCATCTCGCTCAGGTCCAGGTAATTCTTCCATAGCGTGATGCCGCTGGCGCCTGCCACTATGGCACCGGCATCGAGGTAGTTGTTCAGAGACACCGCGATGGTGCTCTTCAAAGAGGATGTCTTTTTACTCATTGGGTGTTGGATATTTGATTTTCGTAATGTCGTAATACCGTTATATCGTAATACCGTTATGTCGAAATTTCGTTATTTGAAACTTCGCTGTTCCGCTCATTCAATTTCCAATCTCCTTGGGAGTGTGTCCCTTAAGCATCCAGCGGGGCATAGCATTCATGTATGCCTGTAATGCTTTCATGCCCTCATTGATGACGGACAGCTGTGGCTTTTTCTTCGCTTCAGCGATGACCTTCTTGGTGAAGTAGTCGAGGTAGGTGCCGTGTGGGTTGTCGGGATCCTCTTCGTGCTGTGCGCGTAGCCATAGGTTGTGGCAGATGAGCTGTGCAGAATCCTTGTCATAGCCGAGACGGGAGCAGAGGAAGTGTGTGAAGTCTTTCTGCTGCTCGTTAGTGATGATTGGTATAGTGGCTCCGGCCATAATGATCTCCTTCATGGTGAACGCGCGGCGGGCAGGAATCTTATCGTCGCGCTGGGCGATGGATTTGACAAGGTCCTGTGTTGAATCCCATCCGAAGCGTGAGGTGAAAGCCATATTTGTGTCGTAGGATGCTTTTATGGCTTCCGTGTCTTGTGTCATCGGATGGAGCAGGAAAGGCAGCAGAGCTGAGTGTCCTAAAACCATATCGAATAGTTCTTCAGCAGCTTCATGGGGCATTTCCATTATTTCAGCCAAGAGATGCTTGGTCTCTTTCAGGCTGATGCAACCATACAGATTGACGGCTCCCGTGATGATGCCTTCCACGGACAGACGAGCTTGATTGGCTTCCTCCTTCTCCACCTCTTTCAAGTGTGGGCGCACGGCTTTCCAGAAGTCCTCGGTCACCTGGTAATAAGTTCCGTCCGACTCTTCGTCATCATATTCAATTAGACCGTAGTGGTACATCAATGGATCTAAGGAGTTGGCGGGATACCATACTATGCGGTCTTCATCCGCATGGTCTGCCAGCTCCTCCAGCATCGCAAGGTCGTCGTTAGGTAGCCGCATGAGTGTCTCCGTCGGATCCTCTAAGATTCCTTTGATGTACTGCTTGCGCTGCTTTTCGATGCTGGCTGCGGGGTCTATCTCTATTCCCAGACCGAAAGCCATTCCCATCAGTTGATTGGAATCTATATCTGCTATGCAGTCTTTGATAAAGATGGGCGTGAGCTCGTCATCTTTGTCGTTGTTTTCGTCAAAGGGGTCTTCGTCGCGGTCGGCAATGATGTATTCAAAGTCATCGCCCAGGTGCTTCCGCAGCGTGGGCAGGTAGCGGCTGGCTTCGAGGTTGCTGTGGCAGACGAGGAAGTGCTTACCGTCCTTGCCATATTCATATTCTATGAGCGGTATGTCGTCGTTGTCCTCTTCCAGCATATATTGCGTGAGCCGGAAGTCTTTGTGCGGCTCTATTCCACCCTCCTCGGCGAAGGCGATGGCGCCAAAGATGCGGTTGTGGGCTTCCTCGTAGCTGCACTCGTTCCATTCCAGCGGCTGCCGGTCCATGAGTTCCTCCAGTTCCTCTTCGTCCATGCGCAGACGATAGTAGGTGTCCTTGACGCCTAAACAGAGCATATCAACGAGGAATACGGCCATGCTGATGCGTCCGCCGGTGTGGGTTCTGGTGACAATGATCTGTGCCATGCTCGCCTCGTCGGCATCGGCGTTGATGTAGCACTTGCCGATGGGCAGCAAGCGCGCCCGCTCCTTCAGGTATCTTTCTGGCGAGAGGAACTGCTGCCCGCCGCCCTGACTCTTTTTCTTCTTATTCTTTGCCATGATGTTTGATTAATGACGTTATTTCGTTATGTCGTTATTCTGGGATTCGGGAATTCGGCGTTATAACGTTATTTCAATCTGTCTTCTCCTTATAGAACTTAAACAGCTCTGCTACGCACTGGCTTTCGGTGAACGATGACTTTACGGGGAAGCCGTAGGCCTGCATCACGGCACGGTCATTATCTTGATGTGCCTTGCGCAGCTCCACGGGCATGGTCAGTTCATCATATAGATCGGCCAGCGAGGAGTCGGGATATTTGGCGCGGGCATCAAGAATGGCCTGAGCTGTCTGCTCTATCTTTGTCCTTTGTGCAGCTGTGGGTGTTGGCCAGGGGAATGTGTTGTACACCTGCTCCTTGCTGTAGCGATAGTCACTTTTCAGTCTGCCACAAACGACTCGCATCCATGCCATGTGAACATTAGACGTGAGCACGCCAAAATGATAGAGCGTGGCATTGGGGATTACAAAAACTAAATCACTTGCAAAACTCTCTTTGTCAAGGAAGCCCATAGGAATATAGCGACGACGTTCAGAGGACACCTTGGGGATGATGATGCTGTCGCCATCGGGCAATGTTTCTGTACTGAAGCGGGTGGGCTTGTTGGCCAATTTGTTAGTGGCTGCTCTATTGCTGGCCAAACGATAATCGCGTACGTTTTCCACTCGTTTCAAGCAGTGTGGCATGCTATGCAGTTCTGCTGGAGAACAATTCCCTAACCACAAGCAATAGCGAGGCTTTTGATGGATAAACTCCTCTGAACCATACCAAGGATGAAAGTATGGTGCCGATATTGGTTCTTTTGCTATGAATTCGTCCATTTCCTCTTTCGTGAACAAATAGTTTCCACCATCAATTGGCAGATTGCCTATCCTAATAAATGGCACATCACATAAAGGAACGACACGTCGCTCAACAAATACATTCGGAGCATCCAGCAGGTAAGCATTTATGTTTGCAGCTTCAATCGCACGGTCATTATCATAAATGATGCCCTTGTGCATTTTCTGCATTGGGTCAATTTCCGCTGTATCTATTTTGGTTACGCCTGGATAATAAGGCTGGTGCTGAGGCTCCTTCCCATAATGGCAATCTCGGTCGAAACCGATGATGATGCAATGGACGTGTGCCTTGATTTTAGTTTCGCTATCCCAGCGGAAGGTACGGTGAGCAAAATTTATGTAGAGGCCGTGCTCCATCAGTGGCTTCCATAGATTTGCCACCTGTTCACCCTGACAGATGCTGTTGGTCGATACGAATGCTACCTTTGCTCCACCAAAACTGCTTGCCCGGAATGCTTTCATATACCAGCAGGTCACATAGTCAAGATTGCCGACGTTCTTCCATTTCGGACCAAAAATTCGAATCACATCGTCCTTCTGTTCCTTGCTCATTTGCCGGGCTCCTACAAAAGGCGGATTGCCTATAATGTAGTCAAAGAGAACCTGATAACGGTTGGAGTCAGGTTTGACATTTCCGTCGAAGTGTGTGGTCACAACATTCACTTCATCGTATGCCACAACTGACTCACCAGCCATCATCGGCTCTGGCTCAATAATCAGATGGACATTTTTAGCGTAAATGGTAGGGGTATTCGATGGTATGTCTATAACATTCCAATCCATCCTCAGCGCATTGCCTTCGCGGATGTTATGATAGCTCTTGAGCGGCAGGAAGTCGATGTCTCGTCGGATAATCTTTTCTGTCTCTCGCAGCATTTGTGCTTCACTGATCCACAGGGCTGTCGTGGCTACGGTGACGGCAAAGTCGTTGATCTCTATGCCGTAGAACTGCTGTATGCTCACTCTGATGGGATTCACTTCCTCGAAGCCGAGGAACGACTGGCCGTGATAGCGTTCACGAATGGCTTCATTCTCCAGACGGCGAAGTGACAGAAAAGTCTCGGTAAGGAAGTTTCCGGAGCCGCAAGCCGGGTCGAGGAATGTGAGTGAGGCCAGACGGGTTTGGTATTCTTCGAGCTTCTTCTGCCGTTGGCGTTCCACCTTTTCTTCGAGTATCTCGTCCAGTTCATGGCGAAGGTCGTTCAGGAAGAGCGGGTCGATGACTTTGTGGATGTTGGCAATGCTGGTGTAGTGCATCCCTCCGCTGCGGCGTGTCTCAGGATTCAGTGTGCTCTCGAAGACGGCGCCAAAGATGGTGGGCGAGATTTCGCTCCAGTCGAAGTCGAGGCTGGCATGTCGCAGCAAGGTCTGCTTCAGTTCTTCGGTGAACTGAGGAATCTCTATCTCTTCTTCAAAGAGTCCGCCATTGGTATAGGGAAAAGCCTTCAGGTCATCTTGCAAATACTTGCTACGCTTCTGTGTCGGCTTATTCAACACCTCAAAGAGGTTGCGTAACGCTTGACGCAAGTCCTTGGCCTCGTAGGAGATAAGGTAGTCGTGGAACTGGTCGTGAGCGAAGACTCCTGCATCTTCTGCGTAGAGGCAGAACACGATGCGTACACAGAGGATATTCAGCCAGCGCAGGGCTTCGGGCGAAGTGTCGTCGTACTGTTTCAGCAAAGCCTCATAGATTTTTCCGACAATCTCGCCTGCCTGCATGGAGACTTCCATCTCCTTGCTAAGATGTTCGTTTCTGGCATCCACGAGGAACATGAGGCGGTAATATTCCTTGTCCAGGTTGGCGAGCAATATCTGCTCCGGCTCGCCATTGGGCTGTTCCATGTCATAGACAAGGAACTCGGAGAAGTTGCAGGTCACAATCCATCGCGGATGCTCCGACACGGGCAGGCTCACCACATAGCGGCGACCCTGCTGGAACGGATTGAGCAGTGAGCCGTCGCTCTGTCGGACAGGTGCCCGCAAGTCCTTGCCCAGGGATTTCTGCTCTATCAGCACGCGGGTGGAAGGGATGCGGCCATCTATGAAGTTTGACGCATCTACCATGCGATGTTCCTCAAAGCGTATGAAGCCGTCCGTCGGCGTCTCTATGCCAAAGACATTTGAGAGCAAGTCGATCCAGAAGGACTGCGATTCGCCCCTCTCATATCCTCTGCCTTTCCACCGCTCTGCAAATTCGGCGGCAGCCATTGCCATTTGTTTCTCTGTCTTCATGTTCACTTCACGGGCCTATTCGTATATTACTTGATTGCTTGCAGGGCAAGGTTCACGGCATGTGCGGCTTGCGACTGAGGGACATCATGCACTTGGTTGATGTGCCAGGCGATTGAATCAAAATTCATAGTTATAAAATTAGCATGGAGTGTTGGCGATACCCGTATTTGTCAATGGTGGCCCCATGCGCAGCTCTTTGCGCATGGAGCTTTAGTTTTGGGAAACGGCAGTTTATCGCTTGCTGGTCACGTTCTTCTCGTACTCCTGAATGGCGGGGATGAATTCCTCGCCCACGGGCACGCCGTTCTTGAGGTTGAAGTAGTCGAAGACGGCGCCGAAGGGTAGCGACTTGGCTTCTTCGAGGAGGGCGAGGCGCTCGAAGTATTGTCCGTTGTCTTCGTAGTCACGCAGTTTGGCAAGGGGCTCAAGCAGGGCTTGGAGCACACACTTCTGTGTGGCACGAGTGCCGACGATGTAAGCGCCGATACGGTTGATACTGGCGTCGAAGTAGTCGAGGCCGATGTGTGCACGATGGAGGCCGTCGGCACGCACGAGTTCCTTGAAGAGATCGAGTGTCTGGTCGTTCATGATGGTCACGTGGTCGCTGTCCCAACGCACGGGGCGGCTGACATGCAACATCAGTTCCGGCACGTACATCAACAAAGTTGATACGAAGTCGGAGACGTTCTCCGTCTGTTCGTAGTGACCCGTGTCGAGGGTGTACATCTGCTTGCGGGTAGCGCAGTAGGCAGTGTAGAAGTCGTGGCTACCCACGGTGTAACTCTCGAGTCCGATGCCGAAGAGCTTGGCCTCGAAGCAGGCCTTCATG
>Ga0247610_10007251_pt1 | contig 11420 bp, 4 predicted proteins | sample 174DNAGHGhighgp2_FD_193483 | JGI IMG/M metagenome (GOLD analysis project Ga0247610, IMG submission 193483) | Sheep rumen microbial communities from Palmerston North, Manawatu-Wanganui, New Zealand - 1742 DNA GHGhigh gp2 | ecosystem: Host-associated > Mammals > Digestive system > Stomach > Rumen ...
GTGGTGATTGCTTCCTTGTCGAGATGCTGGCCGATGAAGACCAGCTTTTGCATTCTGTCGCCATAAGTGTCGTCCCAATCACGGCGAAGATTGGGGTCTCGCTGTTTCATCATTTCCAACTCGGCTTCAGGCATTGTAGCATACCATTGCCCTATGTTCTGCAGTTTCACTTGCTTGCCAGCCTGTTCGAACAGGTAGCAGACATCTTCTTCGCCTTTGAAGTAGCAGATTCCCTTTGCCCTGATGATTCCTTTCGGCCATAACCGAGCCACGAATTGGTCAAACTCGCTGAGCCTCATGGGCTTGCGTCTGTAATAGACAAACGTGCCTATTCCGTATTCTTCTGCTTCGCCTTCATCATGATCATGGTGGTGATGATGGTGATGCTCGTGTTCGTGGTGGTGCTCTTCGTGTTCGTGATGGTGTTCTTCGTGCTCGTCTTCTTCGTCATCATCTTCGTCATCGTGGTCGTGATGGCCTTCCAATTCTGCAATCCAGGTTGCAGATGTCGCCACCTTTTCGTAGTCGAAGAGGTTGGTGTTCAGCAGTTTGTCGAGCTCCACATCACCATAGTTGCAGTCGATGATCTGTGCTTTCTTCTGGATTCCTCGCACTATCTGACGGATGCGCTCCAGTTCGTGAGGCTCCACATCGGCAGCTTTGTTCAGCAGGACGATGTTGCAGAACTCAATCTGCTGGATGACGAGATTCTCGATGTCCTCTTCGTCGATGTCCTTTTTGGTGAGGTCCGAGCCGCAGTCGAACTCGTCTTTCAGCCTCAAGGCATCCACTACAGTCACGATGCAATCCACGTAGGGAACGCCATTCTTCGTGACTTCAGGAGCCATTTGCGACATCGAGCAGATGGTTTGGGCAATGGGTTCTGGTTCGCATATGCCGCTTGCTTCGATGACGATATAGTCGAACTTCTTCAGGGCGATGATGTCGTAGAGTTGTTGCACCAAGTCCATCTTGAGTGTGCAGCATATGCATCCGTTCTGAAGGGCGACCAAGCTGTCGTCCTGATTGCCTACGATTCCCCCTTTCTGGATAAGGTCTGCATCGATGTTGACTTCGCCTATGTCGTTGACTATCACGGCGAAACGTATGCCTTTACGGTTCGAAAGAATGCGGTTCAAGAGTGTCGTCTTTCCGCTGCCGAGGTAACCGGTCAGCAGAAGGACAGGAATGTTGTATTTCGTCATATTGAATGTTTGTTTTGTATTACGCCTGCAAATTTACATTTTTCTTCCGAAAAAGTGTTCAGGGAAACCTATAAAAATGTTTAAATGATGCCGTTTTTCCTTCCTCGTAATACAATAAGGTGTTTTTTCTCCAGCCAAAGTATTGCGGAATGCAAAGAAAGTGTTATATTTGTCCGCGTTTTGCAATAAAATATCAAACAATCCAACAGTATATGCGCAAGTTTTTATTCCTTTTCGCTGCTTTTTTTGCAGCCACACTTCTGCAGGCTCAAACGCCAGATTATTTTGTGCCTTACAAGCAGACGAACCTTCGTTTGCCTAGTGTCCCCCTGCTTGTGAACGACCCATACTTCTCTTTCTGGTCGCCCTACAACAGGCTTAACGATGGTACCACCAAGCATTGGGACGACCAGCAGAAAGCGATGGACGGCCTGCTTCGAGTGGATGGAAAGGTGTATCGATTCATGGGAGCCCAAAGGAAAACCAGGCTCTTGGCCATCGCTCCTATGGGAAACAAAGGCGGATATCAGGCTAAAGTGCGTACGACCATCCCTTCCGGATTGGCGAACACATGGATGAATCCTGGCATTTCAGAGTCAGGATGGTCCAATCAGACGGGTCCTTGGGGAACGACGAACGAGTATCCCTACATCCAGGCTAATTGGGGCGGAGACAATACGGACCGCTATATCCGCCGTCATGTCACACTTACGGCAGAAGATTTGCGCAACGACCTTTGGATCATCTACTCCCACGACGACAAGTGCGAGGCTTATGTCAATGGTGTGCAGGTGGTGAATGTGACGGAAGAGAAGTGGCGTCAGAACGTCAAAGTGCATTTGACTGGAGCAGCAAAGGCGGCTTTCGTGGAAGGCGACAACGTCATTGCCTTCCATGTCCACAACACTAAAGGCGGCGCTTTGGCAGACATCGGACTCTACAAGAACGAGCTTGGCTACCATCCCGGTTATGCCTCGATTGCTGCGATGGCAGACGAAGGACCTTGGGAAGCTAAGGTCAAGACGACTTCCACCAGCGGAACAACTTGGACGACAGAGAGTTTCGACGATACAAGCTGGCAGACCCAGACCGGCGCTTTCGGCACACCAAACGAATATCCTAATGTCAACACACCTTGGACTGCTGCAAACAGCCACTATTATATCCGTCGATACGTTACCCTGACGGAAGAGGATTTGCAGAAAGACCTTGCCGTCATCTATTCCCACGACGATGTGTGCGATGGATACATCAATGGCCGCAAACTTTTTGGCACAGGCGAGACTTGGGTGCAGAACGTCATCTACAAGCTGACAGATGCCGATAAAGCCGTTCTCCATGCAGGCCAGAACGTTCTTGCCTACCACGTGAAGAATACGACGGGAGGCGCTTTGGCCGATATCGGACTGTATGCAAGCACAATAGACGAAGAGATGGCGGCTCAGAAGAAGCTTGATGTCTTGCCGACCAGCACCTACTATACCTTCACTTGTGGTGGCGTAGACCTCGACCTGGTCTTCACGGCTCCCTTCCTCATGGATGATGTAGAGCTGATGTCAACACCTATCAACTTCATCTCTTATCAGGTGAAAGCGAACGACGGACAAGAGCACGATGTGCAGTTCTTCTTCGGAACGACACCCGAACTGACAGTCGACAACAACAGTCAGGCAACCATATCGACCATCGTGACTGAAGGCGGCCGTCAGTTCATCAAGAGCGGCAGCAAGGATCAGAAGATTCTGGGAAAGGCCGGTGACCAGATAACTATCGACTGGGGCTACCTCTATCTGCCCAATGTGAACGGTACGATATCCGTTGCCGACCAGGATCTCACCTCTTCCACCTTCGCAGCAACAGGACAATTGCCCGAGAGCAAGACTCCCTTCAGCAGTTCCGAAGAGGGGGAAATGCCTTTCCTCTCGTACGTTCACGACTTCGGAACCGTCAGCCAGGCCAGCAGCTATATGATGTTCGGCTACGATGAAATCTACGACATGCGTTACATGGATGTCAACTACAAAGGCTATTGGGCCCGGAACGGAAAGACGATTCAGCAGGCCTTTGCCGAGTTCCAGCAGAACTACGACGACATCATGACACGATGCAAGCAGCAGGACCAGATCATCTATGACGACGGACTGGCTTCCGGCAACACCAAGTATGCGGAACTTCTCTGCGCATCCTATCGCCATTGCATAGCTGCGCACAAGATTTTCCAGGACAACAAGGGCAATCTTCTCTTCTTCTCGAAGGAGAACAACTCGAACGGATGTGTCAATACGGTTGACCTCACCTATCCTTCAGCCCCGCTCTTCCTCCTCTACAATACAGAGCTGATGAAGGGCATGTGCACCTCCATCCTCGATTATTGCCAGAGCAGCAGATGGGGATTCGACTTCGCGGCTCACGACCTGGGCACCTATCCTCATGCCAACAACCAGGTTTATGCCATCCGTTTCCCTGATGGAGGCGGCGGTTTCGGCGGCAATATGCCTATTGAGGAAAGCGCGAACATCGTCATTCTGGCTGCAGCCATCTCCAACATAGACGGCAATACCGATTGGGCAGACCGTTATTGGGGAACGCTCACGAAGTGGACAAACTACCTCGTGGAGAACGGAACAGACCCCGAGAATCAGCTCTGTACGGACGACTTCGCAGGCCATCTCGCCCACAATGCCAACCTCGCAGTCAAGGCCATTATGGGTGTGGCGGGTTATGCTCTGCTCTGCTGGCAAAGAGGTGAAGCGGACAACTACAAATACTACATAGCCAAGGCAAAAGAGATGGCCACCAATTGGGTCAGCCTCGCCAAGGAAGGAACCCACTACAAACTGGCTTACGACCGTTCCGGCACATGGAGCCAGAAGTACAATATGGTATGGGACAAGGCCTGGAAGACAGGCATCTTCCCCGATCAGGTCAAGAATCAGGAGTTCAACTACTACATTCAGAGCAAACTCAACGATTATGGCCTTCCCCTCGACAGCCGTTCCAGCTATACCAAGAGCGACTGGGAAATGTGGACTGCAGCTCTCGCAACCACCAAGACGAACTTCCTGAAGATATCCGATCTCGTCTATAAGTATGTCCATTCAACTCCCACCAGAGTTCCCCTCTCCGACTGGTATTACACAGACGGAAACGGCAGTTGGGTAGGCTTCCGCGCCCGTAGCGTTGTGGGTGGGCACTGGATGAAGGTCTATGTCGACAAGATGCTTAACGGCGACATAGGAACAGGCATCGGACTCATCCAGGCTCCGGAAGAGCAGAAGAACAACGGCCGTTCGCTCGAGGGCTGGTACAACCTCAGCGGCCAGAAGGTAAGCGCACCCTCTCGCAAGGGCGTCTACATCAAGGACGGCAAGAAGAGAATATACTAAGGCCGGCATCGACCTGAAACGACTGCAGTGACGATTGCAAACGTGACACTATACGATTGCAATCGTCACGTTAGTAAATTGCAATCGTCACGTTAGTAAATTGCAAACGTCACTGGAGTTATGCAGTGGGTGTGCCATGAATACGGCATCGGCTGGTAAAGTCAACAAAAGCAACAAAAGCAACAAGCGAAAAAGAGAGACAGGCATTGTGTCTTATATATATAATAAATTATCACAATGACTTAATAATAAAGTATAAAAAATGCACTTCTAGTTCTCTCAAAAACTGGTGTTGCATTTGTTGCTTTTGTTGCATTTGTGGTAAATACGAAAATTCGACTCTTTTTCATGCTTGGAAGAATTGCCAGTCTTGGCACGAAATCCAGAACCCCCGAAAACCCCTCTCTTTTGCCCCAGAATCGCTTCAAATGCCTCCGACGTACATTTGTACCACCGAGGCAAAAACTTGCGCTCTACGGCGCCTTAAAACAAGCCGTTAAAATTCTTTGAATTTTACTGCCTTCGAAATGCCGCTATAAATATATAAATAATCAGTCTTTCTCTCTGGCATCAACAGACCTCGAGCGGGTTGGTCTTACAATCTTACAAATCTTACAAATCTTACAAGCGGAAACGAGACAAGGTGTATCGTGACTATATAATTATATTATATCAATAATTACACTTATTCAATTATAATATATATAAATGCACTTTTGCTTCTCTCAAAAACAGTTGTAAGAAATGTAAGATTTGTAAGACGAGTTGACTCATCACCCACCCATCACCTCTTCATCCTGCTGGAAAACAATACGTTACACGGAATTGATGTAGAGTGACGAGTGCTTTTTGATTTGTTTTGCAACATTTTCTTTCGGAAGTTTTTGCAGTATTGAAATCCAGAACCCCCGAAAAACCCCTCTAATTTGCCCCAGAATCGCTTCAAATGTCTCCGACGTACGTTTATACCACCGAGGCAAAAACTTGCGCCCTACGGTGCCTTAAAATGAGAAGTTAAAATTCTGTGAATTTTACCAACCTCGAAAACGGCCATGAAACTTTGCCCTCAATGCAGTTTTTCTCTCTTCTCTATGAGTGATGAGAGATTTTTCGTGAATTTGCAGAAGAAAACGTTATTGCAATAAGTGGGCAAGAAACAGCTCAAGGCAACAGAAGTCTGCAGTAGTTTGCAATTTTTCCGTAGAGTTATAGGATATGTCCCCTTTTGCGGGGACTTGCTTTTGCTGCCAAATTAGACTTTTTTTCAGAAGAATGGGGTTTGTTAACAACATTTAACATACTTGCGCGCACAAGCTAAAAGAATAATGTGTAAATTTGTGTGCGTTTATGTGGAAAAGTGAACTATTGCAAACAATATTCAAAAACAATTAATAAACCTAAGTTTAATTTAAAACAAAACGAGATGAAACTAAACAAACTACTAACATTGTTCGCTGCAGCCATGATGCTGTTTGGCGTGCAAAGTGTTAATGCTGTTACGCTTCAAGTGGTTGACGGCACTAATGGAGGCTCTATTGCCCGTCTGGTGGATGGCGATAACGGCTCCAAGTGGGAAGGCGGATTCAATGGCGGTCAGTACGTCATCCTGAAGAATGCCGCAAACCTGCCCATCATCCCCAACAATTACACGATTGTGACGGGTAATGACAATGCATCGTGGAATGGCCGTGGCTGGAAGGCATGGAAGATCTATGGTGCCAACTTCGCTTATGACGCTGCAGCAAGTCGCGAATCAGATTACTGGGTATTGCTCGACGAGAAGAGCAACATCACCCATGACATCGTTCCTGATGTGAACAGTACTCCGTTCGACTTCGATTTCTCTGCACCTCTCACACAGGGTTACGTTTACTTCAAGATCGAAATCACTGAGCTGCAGGGTGCAAACTACATGCAGATGTGTGAGTTCATCCTCAACAACTGTACTGTTGATGATCTGGTAGTTGATTTGTTGAAGGATTTTGACCTGACAGGTGTCGATGCCGACCTCGCAACTGCGTATAATGCAGCTTCTGCAGCCTATGATGCAGCAGGAGAAGATGCAGCAGCAGCCGAAGCAGCATTGTCTGCTATGGCTACCTTGCGCCTGAAGATCAATGCCATAAACAACGGCATGTTCATTGCCCTCGACTGGGCAGCTGGTAACTGGGGCGACGGTCCTGGCTCTAACTTGGTCGACAAGAAGGAAGGCACAAAGTGGGGTGGTAACTTCCAAGGCACAGACCCACAGTATGTCATCTTCCGAGGCAAGCCCATGCAGCCCTTCTTCTACAAGCTCGTGACTGGTAACGACACAGCAACAAATACAGGTCGTAACTGGAAGACATGGAAAGTCTTTGGCGGCAATTTCGCTTCAGAAGCTGAAGCTACAAAGGATGCTGAAGGCTGGGTAGTTCTCGACGACAGAGAGGATGTTAGTGAAGAGTACCTGCCCATGAAGAACTTCTATCCCGCCACATTCGACTTCAATAAGGGTGTGTCGGAAGCATATTCTTATTATAAGGTAGAGGTTTACGCACCTCATAGTGGCTCTCAGCAGCAGATGTCTGAGATGTATCTCTGCACACAGGAAGAGTTCGAGGCCATTCGTGCTCCTTATGTGGAAGAGTTTGTTGAGTTTGCAGATGGTCTGGACGAATTGGTAGTCGAAACCACTATGGAAGAAGCCAAGACAACCTTCGCTGAACTTTATGATGAGTTGAAGACCACAGCCGATGCTGTTCGTCTGACCAAGATTTACAACGATCTCGTTGCTCTGAGAGAGGCTCTCGAAGCTTCTGCAGCATTCGTGGCAGGTGACAACGCTCAGGTTCTTGACGGTAACACAGCTTGGGGCGACAACGAGAACTGGACAAAGCTGGTTGACGGCAACATCCAGACCAAGTGGGGTGGCGGTATGCCCGAAGGCGGTTCATACGTCATCTTCAAAACTTATGAAGCTAAGACATACAACCAGTATATGCTGGTAACTGGTAACGACACATATAATAGCCCAGATCGTAACTGGAAGACCTGGAAGATCTATGGTATAGCAGGTAAGGTTACCGACGCTTCTGCTACACGCGACAATCCCGCATGGACGTTGCTCGACCAGAAGACTGACATCGGTCAGGACCGTCTGCCTGGAGCAAACTTCGCTCCTGCTTACTTCAACTTCAGCGAGGAATGGACTAAGAGCTACAAGTACTTCAAGATCGAGGTTGAGGCTGCATACAACAATGGTGGCAGCATCCAGATGTCTGAGTTCAAGATGCTGACTGACGAACAGTATGAAGAGATTCGTCAGGAGTATGTTGATTCACTCGTCAAGGTTGGTACAGCTATTGCCGAAGAGTATGCAGGAGCAACTGTTCCCGATGCTCTGAAGCAGCAGATTTTGGCTGAAGGACAGGTTAAGGCTGCTGCAGTCCAAACTGCAAAGGCAGACGACCTGCTCCCCGCATTTGCCGCTGCTCTGAATTACATCACAGTTGAAGCTCCCGCTTTGATAGCCGCTGCTCAGCTCGAGAAGGTTGATGGCGTTTATCAGATTGCCAACGCTTACAATCTGGCAAGCTTCGCTGCTGTGGTGAATGGTGGCGAGAACGATGCTGACGCAGTCGTTACTGCCGACATCGACATGACCGGCTTTGAATGGCCTGCTCCTATCGGTGACTGGACGGTTAGTGGCATCAACTCTGCCTATAAGGGACACTTCGACGGACAAGGTCATACCATTAGCAACTTGGTTTACACCACTGCAAAGAACTGGCACGGCTTCTTCGGCGTGCTCACTTCCGGTGCTCTCGTCGAGAACTTCAACATTGCCGGTACTATTACCATCGCATCTGGTAACAGCAATGTAGGTGTTGTTGGCTTCATGCGCGACAACAGCACAACTGTCCGCAACATCAAGAGCAGCCTGAACATCAACAACAATTCATTAGGCGCACGTGTCGGCGGTATCGTAGGTACGATTGACGCGGGTACAGCCACTGTTGACCGTTGCACATACTCTGGCACACTGGATGGCAACGATAACGAAGGTAATGGCAACTATGGCGGCATCGTTGGTTATTTCGCTAACAATGCAAATGCTATAGGCAACATCACCAACTGCTTGTTCGATGGTAAGGTTATCAACAGCAATGCAAGTCCTGGCGACTGCACCTTCGGCGGTATCGTTGGTTACTGCAACGCTGGTAAGGCAACCATTGAGAACTGCTTGTCTATCGGTGAAGTTCAATCCAAAATTGCTGCTCAGTTCTTCGGCAAACTCAATGGTAACAACTCTACATTTGTCAACTGCTACTACAAGGGAAGCTTCGTAAACGGCAACAAGAGCGGTGGTACTGCAAGCGGTGAAGCACCCGTATTGGTTACCGATGAGCAATTGGCAAGCGGCTTCGTAGCTGCTAAGTTGGCTCCAGCATTCCGTCAGACTCTCGGCACAGATGCTTATCCTGTACTGGATGACACCAAGGCTCTTGTTGCTGAGATCACCGATGCAGGTTATGCTACTCTGTTCGTTGAAGACATTGACCTCACTGTTCCAGAAGGTGTTGAAGCATTCGCTGGTGTAGTTGACGGTAAGTACCTGAAGCTGAACGCCATTGAAGGTGCTGTCGCTGCTGGCGAGCCCGTTGTACTGAAGGGCGCTGCCGGTTTCTACGGCTTCGTTCCCACCACAGGTGCTACAAAGGCTGCAGCCAACGACCTGAAGGGTGCTGCTGAAAGCATTGAAGCTGCTGGCAAGTACATCCTCGCTAAGCCCGAAGGTGAACCTGCAGGCTTCTATAAGGCTACAACTGGTACCATCAAGGCTGGTAAGGCTTACCTCGAGGTTGCTTCTGACGTTAAGGCATTCATCTTCGGCGCTGACGATGCTACCGGCATCAACGCTGTTGAGAAGGCCAGCGAGAACGGTCCTATCTACAACATCGCAGGCCAGCGCCTGAACAAGATGCAGAAGGGCATCAATATCGTTAACGGCAAGAAGGTTCTCTTCTAAAACGCTCTCATCTAACTCCTCTCCCCTTAGGGGGAGGGGAACTATAACATTATAAAATAAACTATAATTTATAAGATATGAAGAAGTATTTTGCACCTGCTATGCAGGTAGAAGAGGCTCAGGCAGCACAGATGCTTGCTGAGAGCTTGATCATCAACTCCGAAAAACCCGTTGACGGCGCTGATGCTCTTGTAAAAGGTAACGCAACTTGGGATATCTGGGGCGACGAATAATCTTCCGAGTCTTGGATAACATAAAACGAAAGAAGCCCTGGACATTGCCCAGGGCTTCTTCTTTATATTCCGTTATCTCGTTTCTATCTTGATGCCGACTTCTGTGATGCCTGTCAGCGTTTCGTTTGCCATCAAGTGATGTATGCGGACTGCACCTTGTTTGCCTTTCTTCAGATGGAACGGGAGTTGCTGCGTCTCGTATTGATGTGTGTTGACACCTTTTGCCAAAGTATATCCTTCGTCGTCTGTCAAAGGATAATGCACAGTGTCGCATCGGTAAATTCCTGCAGTGTCATCAAGAAGTTCCACAGCAAGTGTTATGTCCTGTATGCCGATATATGCTTTTGTGCGAAGTCCGATATGGAGAGTCGCATCGATGTCCTTTTGAACTTGAGGCAGGTCGAAACGAATGGTGTCACGCCTGTCCCAACCTTCCAAGGGTAAAGGCTTGTAGCTGTGCATCAGTGTGCTTTCGTTGCAAGCAGCCAGAAACAAGCCCATAGAAAAGCATAGGGCACGGCGCATCATTCAGGACGATTGTCGTTGTGATGTTGCCTGTTCTTGTGCTTCTTCTTGCGCTTTTTCTTGTCGAAGCGGTTGAGGTCTTCTTGCGTGGCAAGGTCTATTGGACGTTCAGGCTCTTTACGTCCGCCCACTTCGAGCGAGACGGGCTTTTCGCCACGTTTGTTCATTTCGATGATGTCGTGTGCCCGTTCAGCACTTATAGTGACGAGATTTGCAGGGGCACGCTTGTCGGTGGAGTATGTAACGAGGCCCGCCAGGATGTCTGCCTTGAAGAAATAGTAGTCGGCATCCTGCGTGTAGAGCATCGTGTCGCGTGTCGGCAGCTTTTGGAAGGCTTCAACATATTGGTCAACCTCATAGTTCATGCAGCACTTCAGTTTTGCACATTGTCCGGCAAGCTTCTGCGGATTGAGGCTCAGGTCTTGGAAACGCGCAGCACTCGTGCCGACGCTTTGGAAGTTCTTAAGCCATCCAGCACAGCACAGCTCGCGTCCGCAAGGTCCAAAGCCGCCAATTCGTCCGGCTTCCTGACGCGCCCCGATTTGCTTCATCTCAATGCGAACATGGAATGTGTCGGCCAGAACTTTGATGAGTTGGCGGAAGTCTACACGCCCATCAGCAATGTAATAGAAGATGGCTTTGTTGCCGTCGCCTTGGTATTCCACGTCTCCTATCTTCATTTCTAGGCCCAAGTCCTTGGCAATCTGACGGCTCTGTATCATTGTGTCGTGCTCGCGAGCCTTGGCTTCGGCATAGCGTTCCATGTCGTTCGGGCGAGCCAGGCGGTATATCTTGCGTATTTCCTCGTTTGGCTTCAGGTTGGCGTGCTTCATTTGTAGCGGGACAAGCTTGCCAGTCAGCGATACGACGCCGATATCGTGCCCAGGGTTGGACTCGACAGCAACGATGTCTCCTTTCTTCAGAGGCAGGTTGTCGCAGTTGTGGAAGTAGGCTTTGCGAGTATTCTTGAACTGTACCTCGACCAGATCTGTGACTTCGCTATTGTTGGGGATGTCTGCCAGATAGTCGTATGTATTGAGCTGGGCGTAGTGTCCTGTAT
>Ga0247610_10007253_pt1 | contig 11419 bp, 7 predicted proteins | sample 174DNAGHGhighgp2_FD_193483 | JGI IMG/M metagenome (GOLD analysis project Ga0247610, IMG submission 193483) | Sheep rumen microbial communities from Palmerston North, Manawatu-Wanganui, New Zealand - 1742 DNA GHGhigh gp2 | ecosystem: Host-associated > Mammals > Digestive system > Stomach > Rumen ...
TTGCCCTAAAAAATACATCGAATGGAATACCGTCCGTGCCTACGACAAAAGCATTTTTTGGGTGGAACTTGTCGCCAAAGACTTTAAGACCACTGTTCATACCGCGACGTCCGCTCTTGACCTCGATGGCAATGCACTCATCTTGTTTTTGAATGATGAAATCCACCTCGTCGTTGCGCTCACGCCAATAATAAACATTGTAGCCGCCCTCCACAGCACCACCCAAAAGGTAGGCTCCGACTGCCGACTCCACCCAACGCCCCCAAACCTTCGGGTCGATTCTGTCGTTATCGAATCCTTTGCCCTTGTATGCGGTAAGGAGAGCGTTGTTATACACTTGATATTTAGGAACCGACTGGTATTTACGCGCCTCATCGTTGGCATATTTTTGCAAACCGGCGAGCATATTGCATTGGTCGAGGATTTCAAGGTAACTCGACAATGTTGTAACATTGCCAGCATCCAAAAGTTGCCCAAGCATCTTGTTAAGCGACAACAATTCAGCCGAATACGCACAACCCAACTCAAAAAGTTGTTTCATCAGAGCCGGCTTGTAAATATTGGAAGTCATAATGACGTCCTTTTCGATTGCGGGTGCAACAAGAGAATCCTTTACGTATCTGCACCAGCGTTTTTCGTCGTGAATGTAACGCGCCGTCCCCGGATAGCCGCCGAAATAAATCCATTGGTCCAAAGTCCAACCGAAGGCCTCTTGCATTTCAGCAAAAGTCCAATGTCCAAGCCGTATCATCTCAAAACGTCCCGCCAGTGATTCTGTCAATCCCTTTCGTAGCATAAGCCTCGACGACCCCAAAAGCAAAACTTTCAACGGCAAGCCCGCTGAAGTGTCAGAATCCCATTCACGCTTGACGGCTTCGCTCCAATTGCGGATTTTCTGTATTTCGTCAATTACAAGTATCGCTTCTTTTGCGTTTTGAATCTTCATTAGCGACCTTGCACTTGCCCAAGTACGACGAATCCAATCGGTGTCGGTTTCATCAACATTGTCGGCACGGTAAAAGAAATGTGGAAAAGAAATCTCTTTCAGTATTTGTTCCACAATAGTAGTTTTCCCAACTTGCCTTGGTCCTGACAATACTTGAATTACCCCACGAGGCTCATTCACTCGGTCTAATATCTCTTTAAATTGCTGTCTTTTAAATGCTTCCATTCTCAAATCTTACTTACAAAATTCTCAAATCTTACTTACAAAATTCTCAAATCTTGGTTACAAAATTCTCAAATCTTGGTTACAAAATTCTCAAATCTTAGCTACAAAATTCTCAAATCTTAGCTACAAAATTCTCAAATCTCCGTTGCAAAATTATCAAATTATCATTGTGAAACAAAAAAAATCAAAAATTTTTCCCAAAACCTGTAATATTTTTGAAACTCTGTTGTCTAATAGGCAAAGAAAAGAAATTACTATGGAAAAAGATTTCAACGACAACGACATCCGCGAGGCATTGCGCCGCAAGGAACAGAAAAGGCAACCAACCGAAGTCCCCGACGACTTTTTGGAAAACGTTTTGGGCGAGATTGAAACCGAGGCAAAACCCAAAACCGTGAAACTATGGCGTTACGTGGCTGCGGCGGCAGGCATTGCACTCCTGATAGGCATCGGGGCATTGATGATAATAAGCAACGAAAACGCCGCGCAGCCGATAGCATCAGTTACAGAATCGGAAACGTATTCACCGAAACGCACTCCATACATCGCTGCCGAGGAGGTGCAACCGCAGCAAATAGTGGTTAACACCCCGAAAAAACGTGAACATACGCCCAAAACCGAACCCTCCGCACCCAAAAATGCCGACCGAAAGCCCGGCGTATCACCAGCCAAGATGGACGAACTGATAGCAACGTTGGCGAAGATGCAAGGCGTGGAAAAGAAGGATTTTGACTGCGAAACCAACGAGTCGGTGTACATTTTTGAAGACAACGACGACCTCAATCTCTTTGGTCGCCTGATACTTGCCGCGAGCAACTATCCCGACGACACGGAGGGTTATTTCTTAAACTATTCGGCGGAGAAGTTTTTCTTCTGCATCGACGACGAGGCAAGCGGCGACGGCTACCTATGGACGGCAGAAAAAGTAGGCGACAGCAAGATAATGCTGTACTGTTCGCACTCGCCCGCCGGAATCGCCGACGAATCAGACTGTTACAAAAACTTCGCCCGAAAAATCACATTCGGCAATATGAACACACTAACACAATTATAAACATCTTATTATGAGAGAATTACTAACAATTGCTGCCACACTGATATTGGCGGCATTACAGGCTGTTGGGCAGACGCCCGACTTCAAGGCACTCCGCGAGCAATACAATTGGCGGCTGCCCGAAGAGAGCTTCCACGACGACACCGTTGTAATCCGTGGACGAATCATCAACCCGAACGCCATCAAGTCGTTGGAATTGTTCTTTTACGACGAGTTTGAGGCACAGACCGCCGCATCAATCCCCGTCAATGGCGACGGAAGTTTCGAGGGCAAAATCCGCCTCTCGTATCCCATTGTAACCAAACTTTCGACGTACACCGACAAGGGATTTTTTACCGTTCCGTTCATCGCATTTCCGGGCGACACGGTGGACGTTACGGTAAACGACAGTCCCAACCCAATGCCGTTCACCTACAATTCGCAACGTTGCAGACGTTACGCTCGGCTGCTGCCATACACGCCGAAATGGGAGCGTTACGCACAAACCACGCTGTCGGAATGTAAAAAAGATTTCGACTTCTACCTCCAAAAAACTGATGAATTTTGGAACGAACTGCTGTCGATGATTTTGGCGGACTGTGAGGAGGGACATTTTACCGATGAGGAAAAGGGCTTGGCACTTTCGCTCGCGCAGAGTTATTACGCCGACGGATGCCTCGAACCGACTTTCCGCCTAAGCGAACTGGCAATCAAGAGCGAACCTTTTAACATTGTTGTAAAGGATTCTGCACTTTTCGAGAAGATGAGCAATCCCGAAACCTATAAGTTTTTGACACGCTGCAATTTCGATGACCCGGCAATATTCTGCAACAGCGATTTTCATTTCATAATCAACCGCATTAAATATGGTCTGTTGCCGTCTTCACACGAAAATTATTTCGGTATTGTCGGCAGTTTGGAAGATGACATAAAAAAAATGCTCCGTGGCGACTCTCTGTTAATCAGGGCGTTGCAGACACCCGAAAGCACAACTACGTCACAAATGGTGCTTTATGAAAATCTGCTTTTCAATATAGACAACTTATGGACGGAACAGCCGCCCGACAGCATCCGCCACGTCCGCGACAAGATTCTGCCATTGTTTACATTTGCACCGATAAAGCGCAAGACTGAAAACCTTTTTGCCAACCGAATCGCCGACACCATAGGCGCGTATCCGCTGAAAAAATGCACCGCCACAGCATTTATCGATTCTCTACGCCAAGCCTATCCCGGCAAGTATCTGTACCTTGATTTTTGGGCGATAAGTTGTGGGCCTTGCCGTGCAACCATCGAGCGCAGCAAAAAAATACGCAAGGAAATAGCGAAAGAAATTCCAGACCTGAAACTTGTTTTCATAAACGGAGACGACCCCGCCGATGGCAAAATGCTCAACTACACCAACAAAAACCTTGACGGTGAAATTACCGTTGCGCCCGGCGAAAACGCTTTTGCTGCATTGCGAGGCGTGTTCAATTTTGCAGGAATCCCGCATTTTGAAGTCATCACACCCGACGGACAAGTCGTCAAAGAGCGTTACATAAAATTTGGACTGCACAAAAGCGGCGACTTATTCAGTTTCAAGTATTGTTTTGACCAATTGAAAGAAAAATTATCACAATAATCATTAAATTCTACTAATATGAAACGAATCTTGACAATTTGCCTCCTGATGCTGATAGCGTTCAGCGTGGAGGCGCAGGACGACGAATTAGTCGTTGTGGGCTACGGCAAGATGGACGGCTCGGAATCAGTAAGGATTTTGGCAAAGAGCAATTGCTGCCCGCAAAAATGCGACATCGAGTACAACTCCAAGACCAAGAAGTCAACTGGCATTTGGGATGACCTTGAAATGGGCTACATCAAGGACAAATGCGAAGTGCAAGCACCCATCATCACTGACTTCGACAAAATCTTCCCTGGCGTAATCAACGGTATGCCCAAAGACTACGCGCTCCTCTATTGGATGCTGACGGAGGAGAACGACGAGACGGTGCTGCATTGCTACTTCACGATGCCCGCCGACGAAGTTCTGAACCTTTGGCTCGCCTGCGAAGAAACTGCGATTGTGGACATGGCAACGGGAGTACAGTACCGCGCCAAACGCACCGCGCCCGATGTTTGGCGCAAACATTTCAGCGTGAAAGCACCCGTAGGCACGGCATTGGATTTCAAAATCTACTTCCCGAAACTCGCACCCGATACCAAAGAGGTTGCCATATACGGCGTTCCGGCGTGGAGGCTTCGCGGCACAAAAATACCTCTCAACGCTCCGATGTTCTACGGCAACCGCCCCTACGACAACGCCCCGCAAATCAAAAATCCATCGCTTGTAAAAGCCGACAACAACTACAACAAAGACAAACATGAAACATGGGCGGTATATAATAATCCGCACCTCATCAAGCCCGTCAACGAGGGCACTATGGCTCTTTGGAGAACACCCGAAGCCACCTACATCGCCGTGGCTCACGAACAGAATTGGATGCGAGAGTATTATGGTCTCAACAAAGGCACAATGCTTATGGACAATCGTGGACATCAATACAAACTCAAAGAATTGCAAGGACTTCCAACAGGAAACATTTTTTGGATAGAAGGCAATTCGGGCGACTTCATTGCATTTGTTATGGTATTTGAACCGTTGCCGCCAAACGTAACAACATTCACCTATCTTGAACCCGACAGTGAGGATTTCGATATGTGGGGAGCCGACCCAGAAGGTCAAGTGATACCCAACCTCAGCGTCAGCGAACTCCGCGCCAATCAATCACTCTTTGAACCGATAGAAAGAGTTATCAAAGAGTAATAATTAATTATAAACATAACACACACAACAAAATGAAACTAAAATTCTATCTTGCCGCACTCATCATCACGGCGGCGGTATCTTGCCAACAGAAGGGCGAGACAGCAATCGAGGTAAACCTCACAGACATTCCAGAGAATTGCAGAATCGACGTCAGTCGCGTTGAAGGTCAGGGCGGACAGACTATCTACATCGATTCGTCCAAGACCACCGACCGCAAGTTCACCATCAAATGCGACTCCATCACCGACAACACGTCGTTCACGATTTTTCTCCAAAAAATCACCGACAAGGGACAAGCTCTTGCATACACAGGCACAATCCTCGTGGAGGATGGCTACACCACGAAGGTCTCGGGCAAAGGCGTCTATCCAAGCACTTGGACAATCGACAGCAAGCACCCGAAACAGGCTTTCGTCAACAAGATGAACGATGCGGTCAAGGATTTTAATAAGCAAATTGACGAACTGCGACTCTCCTCCGACACAGTATCCTCCCGCGAATCACACATGAAACTCTACGACTTGGATGACGAAATCCACGACAAAATTGCAGAAAAGCGTTTTGCTTTGATGGAAACACTCCCAATCGACGAGTATTGGCTTGAAGAATTGTGCAGATTCAGTGGCACAATCAACTACGAGGGCAAGGACTACAAGTATTACAACAATGTGGAAGCCCTCTACAACAAGATGCCCGACGAGTACAAAAACTCCAAGATTGGCAAGGCTATCAATCTCGCACTCTACGCCAAGGCTCCCGCCGTCGGCGACCAAATCAACGACTACGACCTCTACGACATTGACGGCAAAGTACATCACCTCGCCGACTTCAAGGGCAAATGGCTGTTGCTCGATTTCAGTTCATACTTCTGCGGCCCGTGCAGGATGTTTGACGCTTCGGTGAAGTATTTTTACGAAAGAGGCATCGGCAAGGATTTTGAAATCATCACCATCACCGCCGATACAGAAGGTCAATTTGCGCAGATGGTGGCGGAAGAAAAGCCTCTCCATACGCTCTTCAACGACCGCGACAGCAGAACAGGTCTTTTTGCAATCAACAAAATTTCCGTAACTCCTACATTCTATGTTGTGAATCCAGACGGCAAGATTGAGGACATTTTTGAAGGCGTCTATATGGACAAAATCATCAAAGTATTGAAAGAACACGGCGGATTTGCTGCGCCCGAATTTAAGACAGAGAATGGCGCGACCATAATCACAAATCCCGACTATTCTGACATCAACAGCATGCTTCTCATCGACAAAGTGGCGATTTACAAAGATTCTGTGGCTCTCGACTGCACATACCCGATGTATGGTGGCTACAAAGTGGTCAAGGAAACAGGACTTTTTGCAAACGGCAAGTGCATAAGCAAGATGATAAAAAGCAACATCAGCACCGACAACTTCACACAAGTGCCACTTGGCGAAGTTGGACATTGCCACCTCACCTTCGAGCCGCTCCCCAAAGGCACTAAACAATTCGACTTCATCGAGGGCGACTGCGAAAATTGCTTCCGCGTTATGGGCGTGAAAATTGAGAATTGAGAATTGAGAATCTATAATCCGCTATATCTGCAAAAAAAATACAGATATAGCGGAATATAACGCTATAATCCGCTATATCTGCAAAAAAAAATGCAGATATAGCGGATTATAATTTGGTAAATTGAATAATGTTTTCTAACTTTGCAGCAAAACAAAAGCACTATGAAAGAGGACATTATCGGCAGAAAAGACGAAATCAAAAGGCTCGAAAAACTTTGTAAATCAAAGAAATCCGAGTTCATAACCATCTACGGCAGACGCAGGGTGGGCAAGACTTTTTTGGTCACAAGTTTTTTTGAGAATCAACTAACATTTTTTGCATCAGGAATCATTGACGGCGACAAGAACGACCAAATGTCGAGTTTTTACAACTCTCTGAAAAAATACGGCTGCGAAAACCCAAGCCAACATCTTGGTACGACGCCTTCGATATGTTGGCAGAAATTGTTGAAAAACAAGACAATACCAACAAAAAAATCATCTTTCTCGATGAGATTCCGTGCTTCGACACTCCTCGAATGGATTTTGTAAAGGCATTGGGATATTTTTGGAACAGTTTTGTTGCGCTGAGGAAAGACATTTTGCTGATAGTCTGCGGTTCGGCTACATCGTGGATTGTCAGCAACATCATAGACAATCACGGTGGACTTCACAACCGAACCACCGGCGAAATATATTTGCGACAATTCACCCTCGGCGAAACCGAAAAATACTTGAAAAACAACAAGTTTCATTGGAATAGGAAAACAATCGCCGAGGCATATATGATTTTTGGCGGCATACCTTATTATCTTAGCCTTCTTGACAATACGGAAACTCTTGCCGCCAACATCGACCGCCTTTATTTCTCTAAGAATGGCGAATTAAGGCGTGAATATCAGCAACTTTACAATTCGTTGTTCAAAAACCCCGCCCCATACATCAAGATTATCGAGAAACTTGCCAAAACCAAAAGCGGGCTTTCAAAAACAGAAATTTCTAAGGCAACTGAACTAACCCGCAATGGAGACTTGTCGAAAATGCTTGACAATTTGCAATATAGTGACGTAATACGCTGTTTTTACGGCAAATCGCGTGGCAAAATCAAAAAACGCGATGCATATTATCAGGTTACGGACTTGTTTACGCTATTTCATCTCACATTTGCCGACAAGCCCACCAACTCAACGTTTTGGCAAGACAGGGCTACCTCTACACAAATAAGCAATTGGTATGGACTTGCTTTTGAACGGCTGTGTCTATGTCACATTCCGCAAATTCGCAAAGCATTGGGGCTCAACAGAGTGGCTGTTGAATATTATTCGTGGCGAAGCATCGGCACACCCGGAGCACAGATAGATATGATAATAGAACGCGCCGACGAACTCATTCACATCTGCGAAATCAAATTTTCAAACGTTGAATACTCCATATCAAAACAAGACGACCTCGATATGTGCAACCGCATCGAGGTCTTCAAACGCGAAAGCGGCACCAACTGCGGGCTAATTCCCACGTGGATTACTTCTTACGGTCTCAAATCAAACGCCTATTCAGAGGAGATTCAATATCAAGCGACGCTTGACGATTTGTTTGAATAAAAACAATAAATGAAAAAATCATTAACTTTGCAACGGAATACTAACCCTCAACATCCAAACACTATGAAGACAAGCTTTTACATAACGCTCATCGCCGTTGCGACATTGGCATCGTGCGGCGGAGGGGCGCAACAAAATCAGAATCAGACCGCCGCACAGGGAACCGAGACGCAACAAGCCGCCAAAGCCCAAAAAGACTGAGCAATTCTTGACGCAAGATTTGAGGATGCACAACCTTTTTGGCAAGGTGAAGACATTCAAAACAATGATTACCGATTGCGGTGCAGACCGAAAGCCGCTCAACCCATCTGATAAGCCATACGAAGATTATTTCTCGTTGGAATACGACGCCGACGGACACTTCAAGGGCTACATCACCGAGATGGCAATCAACGTAAGCGGCGTAAAGAAGCGCGACGGCGACAAAATCCTCGAAGCATCATCGCCGATAGAGGACTTCGCCGGCGTGGAACTCTCCGGCATTTGGACGTACAACGCCGACAACCTCGTGCAAAAATACGTTGCCAAGGGTCTTGAAAGCGAGGCTGAGTATGAGTACACATACAACGACGACTGCGAACTTACCCAAACCCTCGAACGCTCATTCGCCGAAGGTCAGAGTTACAAGGTGAAGACCACCTACCAAATCCTCAAACGCGACGAACAAGGCAATTGGACGGAGCGTTTTGCCACCATCGAATCCGAAACCGCCGATTGGGATTCCGACAAACAGGACTTCGGCGCATACCAAAAGGACGAAACTCGCTACGAACTCCAACAGCGAACAATCACGTATTATTAATAAAGAACTTTTTCGTCCAAATCTCATATTTTTTGCCACATTTGGACGAAAAACAAGAGATTTTCGTCCAAATCTCATATTTTTTGCCACATTTGGACAAAAAAGAAACGATTTTCGTCCAAATCTCACTTTTTTGGCGAGATTTGGATGAAAATCGTTTTTGCTTTGGGCGGATGTTTTTGGGCGGACTATTTGTGGGGCGGACGAGCCGTCCGCACTCCAAAAACTATTCGGCTGATGCGCCGCCTTTTTTGCTGCGGTGCTTTTTGGACTTGGACTTGCCGGATTTTTTGCCGCCGGACTTCTTGCCGCCCGATTTGCCGGACTTCACACGGAGTTCCTTCGGCTTCTTGGGCTTTTTGGTGCTGCCAGAACGATGACCGCCATTCATAGCGTCAGCCTTGTCTGGGTCGGTCTCGATGTACTTGTCGGACGTAGCAAGCACAAAGTCGAGTTGCTTGCGTTCGAGGTTGGCACGGGCGATTTTGATTTGGATTTTGTCGCCGAGTTGGTACTTCTTGTGGGTGTAATGACCAACAAGACAATAGTTTTGCTCGTCAAACATATAGAAATCGTCGTCGAGGTCACGCATCGGAATCATACCCTCAATCTTGTTTTCTTCGAGTTCTGCATATACGCCCCATTCAGTGATGCCGGATACGATGGCATCAAAAGTTTCGCCGAGATGATCGCGCATAAACTCAACCTCCTTATACTTGTCGGAGGCGCGTTCTGCCTGCACTGCAAGGTATTCGCGCTCGCTGCAATGCTTGCAAAGTTTTTCGTAATACGACTTGTCTGCCGACTTGCCACCGTTCAAATAACTGAACAACAGCCTGTGGACCATCAAATCGGGATAGCGGCGTATTGGCGACGTGAAATGCGTGTAATACGGGAACGCCAAACCATAATGCCCGATATTGTCGGTGGAATACACAGCCTTAGCCATACTCCTGACCGCAAGCATCGAGATAGCGTCCTGTTCGGCCTTGCCCTTCACCTTGGAGAGCACCTCGTTCAACGACTGCGCGATGAGTTCCTCGTTGTTCATATTGATGGAATAGCCAAATTTGCCGATGAAACGTTGGAACGAACTGAGTTTTTCCAAATCTGGCTCGTCGTGAATACGATACACGAAAGTCTTTGGCGGATGGCTCTTGTCTTTCTGTTTGCCGACGAAAGTGGCGACGCGCTTGTTGGCGAGCAACATAAATTCCTCCACGAGCCAATTTGCCTCCTTAGATTCCTTGAAATAAACGCGGATTGGCTTACCCTTCTCGTCAATATCAAACTTGATTTCGGCGGTCTCAAATGAAATGGAACCATTGCGGAAACGCTCATCGCGGAGTTTTTTAGCGAGGTCCCAACATTTGAGGATTTCTTCCTTGAGGTCGCCGTCGCCGCCCTCAATCACTTGCTGCGCCTCCTCATAACAGAATCGGCGGTTGCTACGGATGACGGTCTTGCCAAACCATTCGTTGACGATTTGGGCGTTTTCGTCGAGTTCAAAGACGGCGGAGAAAGTCAATTTGTCCTCGTCTTGACGCAGCGAACAGATGCCGTTGCAAAGTGCCTCGGGCAACATCGGGACTACCCTATCAACGAGATATACACTTGTGCCACGCGCTAACGCCTCCTCATCAAGCCGCGAACCTTCCTCTATGTAATGCGAAACGTCGGCAATGTGAACGCCGATTTGGTAATTGCCATTGTCGAGTTTTTTGATGGAAATTGCATCGTCGAAGTCCTTGGCGTCGGCGGGGTCGATGGTGAATGTGGTAACATCCCTCATATCGCGGCGCGTGGCGACTTCCTCGTCGGTGATGCCGGCTTCGAGTTTATTAGCCTCATCCTCAACGTCTTTCGGGAAAGTGTAAGGCAAGTTGTATTCGGCGAGGATGGCGTGCATCTCGGTCTCATGGTCGCCGGTGGAGCCAAGCACCTCGATGATTTCGCCGATGGGATTCTTTGCGCCTTCGGGCCATTCGGTGATGCGGGCAACAGCCTTGTCGCCGGGCTGAGCCTTCATCAGTTTGCTAATCGGGATAAAAATGTCGTAGGGCATCGTCTTGTGGTTTGGGACGAGGAAAGAGAAATTTTTGCTCTTTTCGATAGTGCCTACGAAAGTGGTGCGGGCGCGCTTGACAATGCGGATTACCTCGCCTTCCTGAGTGCCGTTTTGGGTGTGGGCAAAGAGAGCGACCTCCACCTTGTCGCCGTGAAGGGCGTTGTGGAGATTTTCGTTGGAGATGGCAATCTCGATGTCGCTGTCGTCGGGCGTTACAAAAGCCAACCCCTTCTTGCTCAGGTCGATAGTGCCGATGATGACTCCCGTATTGACTACCGCGTGATAATCGCCGTTGCTGTTTTTGGCGATGCGGTGGGTGTTTTGCAGTTCGTCGAGCACGATGTCGAGGATTTGCTTGGAAGCGTCGTCGCGGATTTCCAAAGTCTCGATGATTTCATCGTGCGAA
>Ga0247610_10007255_pt1 | contig 11418 bp, 13 predicted proteins | sample 174DNAGHGhighgp2_FD_193483 | JGI IMG/M metagenome (GOLD analysis project Ga0247610, IMG submission 193483) | Sheep rumen microbial communities from Palmerston North, Manawatu-Wanganui, New Zealand - 1742 DNA GHGhigh gp2 | ecosystem: Host-associated > Mammals > Digestive system > Stomach > Rumen...
ACATTTAAAATTATATCACTTATATCATAAGAGGTTCTTAAATCAACTTCATAATCAGTTCCTTTGTAAAATAAGTTATTGAAAAATGCAAATCTATTAGCAAATGTAGAACTAGTATTTGAATTATAGCAACTACCAATAACACCATAACAACGATTAGTTTCTTCATCATAATATAGTTTATGAAAACCTTTTAAATTATTATTAGTATTATATTTTAACAAGAGTTTAATTGGAGTTAAATTGTTATCTAAATATATTAAAAACCCTCTATCTTCAGTAGTAGAATTAATATAGATTGTTCCATAAGCAATACTTACATCATAATTATCGTTTTGTAAAACACCATTTATAAAAGCAGTACCTATATTTGATAATTCTGTTCTTATATCATTCCATAAAGAAGTATTATCATCATATTTTATATATTTTGTATCAACTATATTAATATCTTTTTGAGTGCCACTTTCTATATTTAATTGACCAGTGACATAATCAATTAGATTCTTTTTATAATCTTCAGTCATATTTCCTCCTATCTCTGCTATGATTCTATGATACTTGTATCGTAGAACTCAATTAAAGCAGTGTTTTCTATATCTATATCTCTTGTTATTGTTTGACCAACCCCAATATTACCTTGTGTCTTTGCTCTTTGATTATCAAAATAATTAACTGCATCTTCACAATTATAATTTGAAGTTAATTCATAAGTGTAAAATAATAAATCATTATTGATTAACCAATCTATTGTTTTAGATTTAACCATATAATCTTTTGTTAAATTATCAAGTGGTGCATTGTAATGAACTATTTGACCTATATTCCATAAGTTTTGAATTGATACAATTTTTAATGTTATTTCAGCAGTTCCTTTATACTTTAAATAAGATTGACCAATTTTTAGTAATTCAGTACTAGAACTTGCATCTTGTCTATTTTCATAACGTGATATAGTTCCTTTTCTACCTATTTGAGTACCAATTCTTATTCTTTCGTTTGCATCTATTATTATTTCTCTACCTTTAACTATTGGATAATAGGTAATAACAATTACACCACCAGTAGAAATAGTGCCACTTGATTCAAAAAATGTTTCACCTTGTTGGTATATAAAATTACCATAAGCACCTAGTTTTTCTTCTTCTTTTGTAATTACTTTTTGATTTGTACCATTTAAAGTAATATTAGTTATTGTTCCTATTTTATTTTGACATACAAATGTCTTTGAGTATCCATCAGCAATTATAGTTTCAGTTTGAGTAATATTTGCAATTATTTCATCACTTGTCATTATTTGTTTATTACGATAGTCTTTAGTAGAATAATTAAATGACATATTTTGTATATCGTATGTTTCAAAAAAAGATTGAGTACTATATATTTCTAATCCTTTTGTCATTAATGATGGATCATAGAAATCTATTGCAATTGTATTTTCATCTATCATACGTGTAAACCATCTACTTTGAGTTATTTCTGCTATATATTGGAATACATCATAAGCAGTTTTATTTAGAGTAGAGTAGGCATTTATAGTATCACTAGGGTTTAATATTTGAATATTACCTACAACAAAACCATAATCACTTATAGAATCAACAACTTGAGTTATTGCTTCTGTAATAGTTTTATTAGTAATAACATAATTAAGTGTTTCTCCAGTAGATAAGAAATCTTTGAAATCTAACACTTGTAAATCTATCCCATGAAATTCACGTGGATTTAAACTAACATTTCCAGTATTTTTAGCAATTCCAGAAAATATTAAATCATCACCATCATATATAAGACATTTTGCAAAATCTACTGGAAACCACCATTGAGAATAGTTTTTAGTAGTTTCCCAAGATAATGGATAACAATTTTTCAATATAGTAGAAGAAGTAGATAACATCTTTTCTTTTATTTGAATATTATTTTTGCATACTACTTCTTCATTATTAATTAATATTCTCATACACCAGCACCCCAATTATAGTCATTTTTAGCACCACCAGAGAATGTTTTAACATTATTGACTAATTGACCTAGAGGGTCTAATTCCATATTGTTTTGAACGTTTACAATAGTGTTAGGACTATATGTAGAACCTAACGTAGAAATATCAGGTTGTAAATCAAATGAACTAGCCACTATATCATTCATATTCTCTATTGCTTTATCAACAGAATCAGTATTTGCATCAATACCTACTGCTAATCCTTTTGGTAGCCATTGACCGATTTCATCAGCAAATAATTTTGATGGTGAACCAATACCAAAGAAATTCTTAATACCATCTACAATTCCACTAAAGAAACCACTAATTTTGCCCCAAATCCAGTCTTTAACAGATTTTATGCCATCCCATAATCCTTTAACTAGATTCATACCAATTTCTCCTATTGTAGATAGTCCATCTTTAATCCAAGTTAGTATATTTGATGGTAATTCTTTAATCCATTCCCATAAAGATGAAAACATTGATTTTATACCATCCCATAACGAGCTAACCATTTCAGCACCTACATCAAAAATACTACTTAATCCATCTATTAAACCATTAACAATTGCCATTACTATATCAGGAATTGCCATTATTAATTGTGGAATTGCTTGAATTAAACCAGTTATTAATGAAATTATTATTTGAGGACCCATAGCAATTATTTGTGGTAATGCTTCTATTAAACCAGTAATTAATGCTTGAATTATTTTTGGTAAGTTTTCTATTATTTTAGGAATAGCATTTATTAAACCTTGAATTAATCCTAATACTAGTTTTATACCAGCTTCTATCATTACATCTATGTTTTCTAATAATGCTAATAAACCTTGTAATAAAGCATCTACTATCATAGGTATTAATGTAGGTAGTTCTTCAGCAAGTGTATTTGCTATTTCTACTGCACCCTCAATTAATACATTTATAAAGTCAGGTAATGCTTTTATTATCGCTTTTGCAAGTTCTATTATTCCTTTTAATAGAGTAGGTAATACTTTTTGTACTATTTCTGGTATTTTTGGAATTAATGCCTCTATTAAACCTACCAGACCATCTATAAGGTTAGGTAATATTTCTATGAAAGCATCACTTAAATTTCCAAATGCAGTTATTATTGAACTTATTAAGTCATCAACACTTCCAGAACCATTTAAGAAATTATCAAATGCACCTTTCATAGCATTTATTGATCCAGTAATTGTTTTTTCAGCTTCTTCACTAGTTGTTCCAGTGATTCCCATTTCAGTTTGTATAACGTGTATTGCTTCAGTTATATCTGCGAAACTATCAATTGATAGATTTGCCATTTCACCATTTGCTTCTTTTACACGATTAGCATCAGCAATTAAACGTTCCATTTCGGTTTTAGTACCACCATAACCTAGTTTTAAGTTATCTAACATAGTATAGTTTTGTTTTGCAAAACCTTGATATGCACTTTGGATCATAGACATATCAGTACCCATTTTATTGGCATTATCACTCATGTCTATGATAGCTTGGTCTGCATAGTCAGTCGCTTTTTCAGTATCACCCTCAAGAGATTGTAAAAGTGATGCACTAAAAGATGTGACCGTTTCCATATATTGATTAGCACTTAAACCAGCAGTTTTATATGCTTTTTTAGAGTTTTCTATAACTCTATCTGCACTTTGTTTAAATAGTGTTTCAACACCACCAACATTTTGTTCTAAATCTGCATAACTATTCATTGCTTTTTTGGTTAGTGAAGTGACCATTGCAGTAGCAGTGACAGTGGCAGTAGCAAATACTCCAGCAACAGTTTTTCCAACTCCACCTAATGTGTTTTTTAACGTTGTGCCTAAACCACTGGTTTTTTCTTCTAAATCTTTGCTATCGCCTTTAAAATGTAAGACTGCATCGCCTAAATTCATTCTTTCACTCCTTTCTATAAAAAAATAGGTTAGGGTAAGAACCCTAACCCTTAAAGAGTTTTATTAAGCACTTACTTCTGTTCCTGTTCCGTTTATAGTAATAGTGATTCCAAATGATCCTTCATCTTCAGCACTACCACCTAGACTATCTAAAGTAAGTTTTGTATTTACTTGGTAAGTAGTATATTCAAGTACACCATTATTTACACCAGTTAATAAATCAAATTTAGCAAGTATATTGTTAAATTGACTTATAGTTCCAGCAGAAATTAGTGTATGAACATCACCAAGTATTTTTTGAATTGCAGTGTTATTAATATCTATTTTTATAGTACCTTCAATTGTTAATGCTACACCAGTTATAATACTTCTTTGAATAGCATCACAGAATACATACCAATCTTTTGTAGAAAAGTCTTGGTTTAATGTTAATTCACTAGCAGTACATAAAGTAGTGAATGCTGGACTTAAAGATGTTCCTGTATTTATTGCTAGATTTTTAATAACATCACGATTTGTTACATAAAATTCGTTCATAATTTCTCCTTTCTATGCAACTCTATTCACAATACATTGGAATATCATTGAATATCCAACTCGGCGAATATCCGTATATTCTATTGCTTGTGGATTTGAGTATTGTTTAAATATTATTTGCCACTTTTCTTTAGTATTTCCATTTTGATATTCATGTATTATATGTTTACCTTTTAAAGAACTAATTAAAGTAGCAGTATTTTTCATTTCTTTTATTGATAATCCATAAATTACTATTTCATAATAGTTAAATAGAGGTTCTATATCACCAAAGAATACTATTTGATTTCCTGGTTGTTCTTGTACTACTATGACTTTTTTATCATTATTAGTAGAATATTCAGCTTTTACCTTAAAATCAGTATATATCCCTTTTAGATAATCAATTAATACTAGATTTTTAATAAGTATTTCATTACTCATAAATTCTCCTTGTTTATTTCATTAATAGAATTTTCTACTATTGATTTTTGATGTCTTTTAAGTGCTACATTAAACCATTTAGAATGTGTATTAGGTGTAGTCCAATTAGTAGTAGAATCATTGTAATGCCATACTCTATTTGCATAAGAAGTAGGTGAACCAATATAATAGTTTCCATCACTTCCATGTACACCATAAGCCATAGTATCTCTCCTTAATTGACCAGAGGTAGATAACCCTCTACTCATAGGTATAACACTATTACTATAATCTAATGTTTTACGTGCTACCTTATAAACAACTTTATCTGGTAGATTATCTATTTTGTTTAAGGTGTTTTTATTGAGTTTTAACTCAACACTAACATAACTCATTTTACAAGTATTGTAATGTTTGCTATCTTATTCCAAATCCAGTTATCTTTAACTTCTAATATGGTAAATCTTTGTCCACCAAATTCTAATTGGTCACCTATACGTATATCTGTACAATCTTTTACTATATAATATCCAGTTGCTTCTGGATGACTATATATACCAAAACTTTGTTTCAAATCTACATTATAAGGACACACTCTAACTTTTTTTTCACGAACATTCTCATCATCATAAGGATTATTGTCATCTTTACGATTATATTGATATAATGTCGCTTTCATTAAATTAGTTAGAACCAAATGGAACTCCTATCCCCATATTAGAAACTAAAGGATTTCCTCTATATAAATAACCATTATTACCTAGTATTGTAAGTGCTAGGGTAGAAATAGGTGTTATTAATTCACTCTGCATTTCTCCAGCCTTTACCATACCTTTATAATCTATAAATGGAATATCATACTCAAGCATGAATCTTAATTGTTCCATACTTGCTCTTTTGACTGCATCAGGGACACTAGTTAAATCCCAGTTGCCCCTTTTTGCAAGTCCAATTTGTCCGTAGATCATTTCACATACTGCCTCAATCTTCCAATCTTCATTGATTGAATATTCAGGGTATTTTTCTACAAATTCATCTTTCTTAAAGAAAGTCATATTAAGACCTCCTTTCTAATTATGCTGAAACTTCATCAACTAATTTGAATATTGCTTTCTTTTCAACAACTTTAGCACCAAATAAGATATTACCTTCAAATACGAAGTATCCAGGCCATCCTTGTGGTGATACATGTTGTACGAATGCATCAAAGAATGCATCTCCAACAATTGCCATAGGGTTAAAGAAGTATCCTTTAACATCTCCTAATACTGCATCTGCTACTGGGAATACATCAACACCATAAGCTCTTGCAATAGTACCTCTATCAACACCTTCAACACCAGCCATAGTTTCATATTTAAGAACTGAAGTTAATGCTGATACATATTTACCATATTCAGTAGCACTTAATCCCATTCTGTAAGTGTCATATATATCATTATTGAACATATCAGCACTTAATGAGTTAATAGTGTCTATGTATTGTTCTTTTGTAGATGGATTCCATAATTTTTCAGTGATAGTGTTATCATTTTCTAATTTTCCAAATCCATAAGTATCAATTGTTTTTGCAACTGCTGAATCTTTCTTTTGTAATGCACTATCTAAAGCATTAGCAATTCCAGATCCTGTAACTAATATAGGTATTCTTATAGAATAATCCATTGGTAATTCAGTTAAATCAATCTTTACTGAATCATATCCCATTAATGATGGAGTTAATTGAGTAGATATTTCTTTTGTTTGTCTAACATTAATTGTTACATCATTTGATTTTAATACTTCAATCATTGGAGTACCAGAGTTTCTTAATTCTCCAATGTATGAATCATTTAACATTTTATAGAATGAACTTCTATAAACAACATTTTGATAAATTCTTTTTACTGTACTTTGTAAATCTAATTGTACTTCTGTAAAATTCATATATAATTCCTCCTTATTTTTTCATCAAATCTTTTATACTAGTATTTCTAGTAATTTTTGGTTCGGTTGGTGTAGTAGTTTGATTACTATTAAAACCAGCCTCATTAGGTACAACTGGTGTAGTTTCTACTTTTCCAAATGTACCTTTAAACTCCTCCATGATTTGTGATAAGGCTTTTTTGTTATCAGTTTCTTCTGCATATAAGCTAGTTCTCATTTTTGATACTTTATCAAAGTCTTTTTGTTCAAAACCTGCTAGAAACATATCTCTTTCTAATGCTACTTGATTTTTCTCATTAGTGATTTGTGTGTTTCTTGCTTCAATATCTTCATATCTTTTTGAGATGTCATCATATTTACTTTGTAGTTCTGCTAAACTAGAACTTGATGTCTTATTTGCTTCATCAACTGCTGATTTTATTTGTGAATCAACTTCACTAGATAAAACATATCCTTTTCTTAAATCTTGAGTAAGTTTATCAATATTGAAATCATCATTTGATATTTCAATATCTTTATTGGTAATATACTTTTTAATATCCATAAATTTTCAATTCTTCCTTTCGCGATAAGTAAGAAGTGCATTTTTTGGTTAACCATCTTATAGTTTATAGACATACAAGTCTGGTCTATAATTCTTTCTTTTTTTCTCTAATTGCTTTTATCTTTCCAGTAAGTTCATCTACTTTACTTTGATTACCTAACTCTTGATAGATACGTCTATCACTCAAGAGTCTTGATTTTTCTAGGTCTAGTGCTTGTTTCTTTTGTTCTTTTTCATATTCTTCTTCCCATTCACTAGAGTTCCATTTTTCTTCTTGTACTTGGTCTATATCCCAAAATAAAGTCCAAGTATGTTTGCAATTAGGATGTCCTACACCTCCACGTACGGCATCTTCTTTCATATATTCGCCTCGTTTACCATATTTCATAAGAATTTTTAATTCACTACTACTAGGGGTATCTTCAGCATATACATAACCTTGATATTCCATACAATGAGGACAAGCATAAGGATGTGCAACTAAATAACGTAGATTATTACCTAATAACTTCCCATCATATTCAGTTCTATTCCATGCACTATGAGTTAGATTCCAATTGAATAACATTGAATTGTAAGTTGCTATTGTTTGATAACATCTTATTTTTCCAGTTGTATGACTAAAGTATGGTATTGATTTATCTATCTTGTCATATTTAGGTACTATACTACTCAAATATGCTTCTTTATCTTGTGCAAGTTCTAATCCTTTTTGCTGATTTTCATAATATTTAATATGTCTATTTACATATCTTTCTTCCATAATCTTAAAATCACGTTCTGGATTCAACTTGTATATTTCATAATCTATGTTGTTATATTCTTGCCAACTATTCTCTAGTTTTATTGACCTTTGTACTATTTTGTTATCACCATATTTTTTTGCTAGATTAATGTCTTTATCTTTTACCATTTTATCTAGTTCTTTTAGTGCTTGATCCATAAACTTATGGTCTATGTTCCATAGGTCTTTTATTTCTTTTGAATAATCTTTTTTAGATTTACCATCTAACAAGTCTTTAAAAAACTTTTCTTTAGTGGTTCTCATCATACGAATATATTTAAGATTACAATTCCATACTTCATCATTTATAAACTTTTCAAACATTAGATTTCTCCAAATTCAATATTCAATTTGTTCTCTTTCTCATAAGCACTAGTCACATCTTTATCATCTACTTTTTCATCTATTAACTTATTAAGAATAGGTGTAATAATCTTTGACCTAATAGAGTAAGGTACACTTGCAGTTTTTTGTACTGCTTGTAATACTTCTAACTTTTTCATATCATCTAATCTTTCATTATCACCATAATCCCAATCAAGTTCCATAGGTATTAAATTTTCAGTCATATTTTGACTTCTTTGTAGTTTTACTATATTTTCTATTAATTTATTTATTTGAGGTTCTATTTGCTTTTTAATCGCCTCAATAGTCATTTCACTTGCATTAGCACTTAAATCAATGTTTGCAGTGTTCATATAAGCATCTTTTTCATATCCAAATGATGCAGGACTTAATCCAGCCATTTGTATTACTTGATAATCTAAGAACTTAAATGTATCCATATATTGTTGGATTCTTATATCACCTTGTAAAAACTCAAATACTGCGTGTTCTTTATCTCCAGGTATTAGAGTAAAGAAGTCTTGTAATTTGCCTACACTCATTTGTTGTACATTAAATGAATTTTGTGGTTTCCAATTCATAGTAATGTCTGTTGTTTGATAATGTTGTGTAGTAGCGATACGTGTTTTAGTTTTTTCAATTTCTTCTACAATAGTATTAAATATCTCCATTTCTTCATTTAAAAGATTTTCACTATCTTTAAAGAAATCTTGACCAATATCTATATTAATTAGTACTTCATATCCTAGATTGTATATAGGTAAATAATCAGTATTAAATTTACTATTAAATTCTTCAATTGATACTGGAATATAATCTTTATTATCTTTTACTCTATATGCTTGGAATTGAATAGTAGAAGTACCATTATTCATTTCAATAATTCTTTTTAATTCATATTTATCTTTATCAGTTTCAAATTCCTGTACGATTGTAGCTTTTAATACTTTATCGTATTTTTGAACTAAATCATGTATATCACATTTGTTAAGGCATTCAAGATAAACTTTATTATCAAATTTATGTATATAAATAAAACTTTCTTCTTGGTATATTGCTTTTTCAAGTGATTCACTTAAAGTAGGCATTAACCAGTTAATATCTAGTCCTTCTGTTTGAGTGACTAAATCACTTCCAAATATTTGATTTCTAATATAAGTAGCAATCTTTTTTGCAGATGGACTAATGATATATTTATCTTCTTCTTTGATATTAGGTTTACCATTAGTTGCTCCAGGTTGTACTACCTTAACCTTAACTTTGATATAAGGAGTTTGAAGTGGTGAAAAAGGTTTTATTGTTCCTTGCATTAAATATCAATTCCTTTCTCATAATCAAATTCCCAATGTGTTTCTCTTTTCTTTTCGTTTGTATATATTAAACGGGTAGGTCTTGCAATTATCTTTACTTTGTTTGATTTATAAAATTGTTTCTTAAACCAAACATTTACAATATATACATTATCTTTTGGACTTTCATTACGTTTTATTTTTATTTTTTTAATACATACTCCATTAAGGTATAAATATAATTTCCATTTACGTACAAAAAAAAGCATATTATCCTCCTAGATAACATGCTTTCGTATGCGACTATATAGTCCATACCAGATAATTGCACTTCTTTTATCCAATTTTATTGTATCAATTATCAACTATCATTGAACTATCAACTTTGTTTGTAGTTTCGTGGTTTTTTACAAATAAATAATGAGTAGGGTATATATTATACACTTCTTTTTTGTGGCATCTTGGACATGGTATTATTATCTCTAATGGTATTTCTTGACTTATACCTAACTTCTTTAAGTTTTCTAAATAATTTTCTATATCTATATTAACTAAAAATCTTTTTGTTTTTTTACATCTAATTTCCATTAGTCCTCCTATACCACTGGTGCAAGTCCTAATTCTTGCATTAATGCTAATACATAACGTGTAGCATCTATTGAGTGGTCTAATTCTTTTTTATAACAATTAGTTCCTTCTTTTTCACTTTTTATTTTGTCATATTGGTATGAATCCATTTCTATTAATCCTTCATCTTTACCACTTTCTTCATATCCACTGCCTATAAAGTATCTTATAGATGGACTTTCTAATATCTCAAATATTTCTTTATAGAGTAGGGATTGTAAATATTCAACTCCAGCATTTACTGATCCAGGACCTTTCTTACTTATGCTATGTGGTATATTATCAGCAGTCAAACGATTATCAAAATGACTAGCTTCACTATCTATTACTATTTTACTTATAGGTACTTGAGGATATATACTCTTTAAATACACTAAAAACATACGTAATTGAGTAGAATAGTATTCAGTAGTAGGTGTATCACCCTCTGCTCTTGAATCGTGATAATATATCTTTAAACGTACTAATTTCCACCTTTTTGTTATTTGGTCATATACTAAAGCAATAGGAACGAATGTAGTAGGGTTTACAGAACCATAGTCTATTCCTATTAATATTTCTCTAATAACATAAGTGCTTGGTATTTCTTTTATAATATTTAATTTGTTAAATACTTTACCTTCAGCAACAATCCATTTATTAAATACCTTTTGTTCTCTTAATGAACCAGGTGGAAACATATTTACAACTTGTTGTATCTTTTCAGTAGTATCTAGTAATGGATTATCATAAGGATAAAAAGTATAATGTATAGCATTAGGTTTATTATCTATGTAGTCTATTTTATAAGGGTGTCTATCGCTACCCTCTACATTAAAAGACTCAATTCTTTTTAAATATGGATGACCTGCGAAACTCATTTGTCTTCCATTAAGTTGTTTATAGCTCTCATGTAATTCTTTATAAGAATATATCCTAGCACTTTCATCTACCCATATACATATTAAAGGTTTACCTAGTATATTGTTAAAACTCTTTACATTATTAAACCCTGAAAAGAAATATTTAATATTAAATAGACTTATACTTTTTTCTTCATTTTTCCATACTAGTTTATAATCTTTATTATTCTTTAAACCAAA
>Ga0247610_10007256_pt1 | contig 11418 bp, 13 predicted proteins | sample 174DNAGHGhighgp2_FD_193483 | JGI IMG/M metagenome (GOLD analysis project Ga0247610, IMG submission 193483) | Sheep rumen microbial communities from Palmerston North, Manawatu-Wanganui, New Zealand - 1742 DNA GHGhigh gp2 | ecosystem: Host-associated > Mammals > Digestive system > Stomach > Rumen...
TGTAAAGAAGTGACCCGATTCATCGGTCACGGTGCCTATGTTCGTGCCCTTCAATTGCACGTTGACAAACGGCAAGTGCTCACCCGTTTTCTCATCCAGCACGTGCCCCACCAAGTGGGCATCATACTCCTCTTGTGCCCATACAGGCACAGCGCATAATAGCGCCAAAACTAATACCTTTATATATCTTTTCATACCTTTTTTCTTCGAAAAAGCGTGCAAAGGTACTACAAATTTTTGAAATGTGCAAGATTTTGACCGAAAAAATCATCTATGCTTGCACAAGGGAGTTTATTCGGTTAAAAGATTGTCGTTTGCACAACAGTGCGAACGTACTTTCGGGGGAATTGCCGTAGGCAAGGCGGCGTCCGAAGTACCACCGTACAAACTCAGCGGACGTACAGACGAAAAAAGAAGCGCCGAAGCGCTCCTTTCGTTAACCGTGCTGCTGGTCGTAGGCTTGACCCTCTACTTTCCAGAGGTAACCTTTCATGGTCTTGCGGCCACCCGGCTGATCCTTCTGCTCGAGGAACGCTGCGCGGTCAGCTGCGATCTTCGTGAGGTCTTTCATGCGGGTGTTAACCGCAGTCGAGACGGCACTGAAACGCAGACGGGCTGCGATGCTCTCCTGCGACTTGCTGACGTTCTGGCCGTAGGTGTTACCCTTGCGGACGTAGATACGCGTGCAGTTCGGATTCTCGGTCGGAGCGGTGCGGTGCGTACCGATCAGGTAATCGCCGTGGTTGTGACCATCTACTTTCTTCGGTTTTGCCAGGGAGCCCTGTACGAACTCAATACCCGGCGAATAAGATACTTTTCCCATACTAGTTAAAATTTAGGTTTAATGGTTAATAACTGTTGTTTACTTTTTCGAGGCATCGTAAGTCTCGATGGTTTTTGTCTGGATGACGACGCTGGTGTCACCCCGTTGGTAGTACTGGCTCTCGTTCGTAATCGTCCGCGTCACGTTACAACTTGCAACCGCTACCATACTAGTCACAATGACTGTCATGATTAAGATTTTTTTCATAATATTTTAAACATTTTTTGTAAATTTTTACTCGCTCGGCATATATACCCGCCCTTTCGGTGTTTCCTATTGTACAATATGATCCCGGCTTGCGCTAATTCCCGCCGCGTTTCTTCAAATTGTTCTTCTTTGATATCTATCCGTGCCATAATTCTCACTCGTATGTTTAACCTATGTTTAACCTATGTTTGTCCTATTTTCAAAATCCGCTGCAAAGATAATATCAAAACCCCTTTTAGTGTTCCACTTCTGGTGCGAATTTTTGCAAAAAATCGTATTTTTTCCGTTTTTTCGCTTCTTCATAGAACCATTTTAGGATTTTTATTACCCGTTTGGTGGTGATTTCGTGCTTTTCTGCCACCAGCCTCCGCGCTTCGTAAGCAGAAACACCTTTGTCCCGCGCCAAGAAGTAGTCATCCACCACAGCCTGATTTCTCACCTCGATCTCATGCCGCTTTGCCGACATTCTAAAATCATTCGGATCCCGTACCAACCACGGTACGTCATATAAAGGATATGCACTCATAATAGTTTCGTTTAATTGTCTATGTATCTCTCCCATTTCTGGACAAATTCCAGTTCAAAGACCTTTTGCGTTTCTTCCGTACAAATGCGGTATTTGCCATGATGCTTAACCATGACGATGGGGATATTATTGTCCCATGCCTCGTCTTGCTGCGTACCGGTGAGGAACTCCGGTTCGGCATTGATATTGTCTTCCAAAGCAAAGAAAGGGTTCGGGTGGATACGTTCGCCTTTAGCCTTTTTGTTTTGAATGACCCGAAAGACCACATGTTGTTTATGGAGCGGCAATGAGTTCCAGAGTCCCTGACAATCGGGACGTTTGCGGTTGTACTCGGCAGCCGGGGACAGGAGTGCCCAAAAATGGTCGAAAGATGTTAGCTCTGCCATAATTAATAATTAAATTTAAGAAGGGGTAAGGGGTTATACCTATAGAGATACACTATCCCTTCCCCTTTTTCTTTTAATTTTCTTTGGTTACTTTCTTTTATCCGTTTTCTTTTTATCCCATCAACGCAATCGTGAAACCGTACTTGATGGACTCGGAATCAGGATGTGCTTTCTCGAGCTTCTCTGCCGCACGTTTGAGATCCGCACGCGCCTCTTTGACGTTGTCCTGAAGCTGCTCGTAATAGCCGTGCAACTGCTTGTAGAAGTCGAGGTTCGGATCCTGGATGCTGTTGTTCTTTTCCCACGTGTAGGACTTCGGACGCTGCGTATTCTGCATATTAAATTACGCAGAAACAAAAAGATGAGCCATCCTCTCGGACAGCCTATCATTACAGGGGAAACGCGGAATTGCGAAAAATGGATTAGTGCGAATTCTGCGTATTTAGTTCAGGGAAATACGCACGAAGATTATCGTATATCTCGGGGTCTTTTTTGCCAGCGTTGATGAGTTCGCAGATCTTGCTTGTGAAGGCACGCGGCAGGACATCGCCATCGGTGTCATAATAATAGGTCTGCTCATCCTTGTCACGTACGAGATTTTGCCAAAGCTCCATTAGATATCGGGCAACCGCCTCGCGCCAGTACGGGTCATGCACTTTGCGCAATGCCTCGATGAGCGGCAGTCCCCAACCGCAACGGTTTACGATCTCCTGCGCCTCAAACTGCACCTCTTCCTCGGTAGGAATCGGCTGCCCGGAGGGTTCGAAGATGATATGTACTGTGCGATTGATTATGGAGTATAATGCGATTAAAATCGGATTGCAAAAGTACTACATTTTTTTGAATTGTGCAAATATATTGCACAAAAAATATACTTTTTTTATGCAGTACAGCATATTTATTGCACAAAAAACGCCGGCCTCGTTTTGTGAGGTCGGCGTTGATTGAGAGATGGTTGCCGGTTTTAACCGATCAATTCGTAATTGGTTGAACGGCCACCTTCGTCTGTCTTTCTGAGGATATGTTTCTCTATGAGTGATTGGATATCACGCAATGCTGTGTCCTGCGAACAATGGTTGATCTTGGCATACTTCTGCGTAGTCAGTTTGCCTTCAAACCCATCCCACTGACGATTAAGGATCTTGCGCTGACGCTCGTTCATCTCCGTATCCTTATGGCGTGCCCAGAATTCCGTTTTCTGAATCACGCGGTCGGTGGTATGCAAACCATATAATAGCGCATTACGCAATGCGCCGACGAACCACATCAGCCAAGGGGTGATGTTCATCGAACCTTTCTGAGCCTGTTCCAACGCGACATAATAATCCTTCCTCTGATGCATGATTTGAGCAGATAGGCTGTAGAAGCGCTTGGCGGTTTTGTCCGCACGCGCCAGCATCATCTCCGTAATGATACGCGCCATTCGGCCGTTGCCGTCATCGAAAGGATGGACCGTTACGAACCACAAGTGTGCGATGGCAGCACGGATGATAGGATCAGCTGCGTCATCGGTATTGACCCACCGGATGAACTGCTCCATCATCGCCGGGACAGCATCGCTTGGCGGTGCTTCAAAATGCACTTTTTGCTTTCCCATAGGTCCGCTGACCACTTGCATCGGCTCTTCCCCTACGCGCCAATCGGCGACAGTGATCTTATAGCCGTCACTATAGCCCAACGGGAAGAAAGCGGCATGCCAAGCAAACATCCGTTCGTCCGTTAACGGTTCTGCATACGCTTGGGTCGCTTGCATCAGCGCATTCACCACGCCTTCCGTATAATGGTCGGTGCGCTCCATTCCTGCAGTCTCTAATCCAAGATGCCGCGCTACACTACTACGCACGCTATCGGCATTGAGCACTACGCCTTCAATCTGCGAAGAACCAAGGATCTCGTTAGTAAGCGCTTCCACCTGCGCTGCTAAGCCTTCAAAGCCAAGTGCCGCCATACGCCCGAGCAATTGTCCTTGCAGGGTGTGCACCTCACCGAGTGGGGCTATTAGTTCCTCCGCATCCCACTCAAACTGTGGGAATCGAGCATTCTGCCATAAATAGATCTTTGCCATACTTTCTGTGTCTTATATTGGTGTTCTGCGGCGAAAAAGATTGCTAATCTCCGCATCTATGCGGCGAATAAAACTACTTATCTCCGCATAAAATCATCAAAACTGCGTGCAAAGGTACTGCTTTTTTCTGATATATGCAAGAGGAAGGGCTATTTTGCATACAAAAAAATCACACGGGGCGCCACCGGAGGTACCCACTAAACAACAAAAAGAATGAAAGAGTGAAAGAATGAAAGAAAAAAATCCCAAGAAAAACTTGCATATGTCAAATATTTGTTGTACCTTTGCACCGGATTTGGAAAAGAGAGTCTCTTTTTTTCGAATTTTTCCAAGAATATATTTTATTTTGTTTATGCAATACGATTTACAAAAACTCGAGCGCATGACGCTCGACCAAGTGCGCGAGATTGCGCAAGAGATGGGTCTGAATCCCCGTCGTAGCCAGTCGATCCGCGAGATCAGTTACGCTATCTTAGATGCGCAAGCGGACAAACGTGCGGCTGTGGTGCAGGCTAAGGAAGATGCCCGTGCGGCAGCCGGTCAACCGGCCAAGCGCGAGCGTAAGCGTGGTGTGAAAGCTACCGCCAAGAAGATCGAGATCGCTATCGCCAAGAAAGAGATCGGCACGGTGGGCTCTGAGAAAGAGCAGATGGCGCAGATGAAAGGGAAGGCAGAATTAAAGAGTGAAGGAGTGAAAGAATTAAAGAGTGAAGGAGCGGCTGCGCCGCTACAGGACGCTGCTAAAGCAGCTACAGGGAAAGAGGACGCTCCGCTACAGGACGCTGCTAAAGCAGTTACAGGGAAAGAGGACGCTCCGCTACAGGACGCGGCAAAAGCAGCTACAGAAGAGCCGGTAGTAGAAGCACCGAAGAAAAAAAGAGGACGTCCGAAGAAAAGCGAGGCAGCTAAGCAGCCTAATGATGAAATGAGCGCACCAAAGGTGCTCAATGATGAGCCGGCTCCTAATGATGAAAAGAAGGAGGCACCGAAAGCTGAAGAGCCGAAAGAACCCGCAGTAGAGCAGCCTACCCTCCCCGATTTGGGCGAGAACGTGATTGCGATGGGTACGCTGGAGTGCGCGCCGGACGGATACGGTTTCCTGCGTTCTGCCGATTACAACTATTTGCCGAGCCCGGACGATGTGTACGTAAGCAAAGACCAGGTGCGTCAGTACGGTCTCAAGCCGGGCGACACCGTGGAGTGCACGATTCGCGTCAACCCGCAGCCGGATAAGTTCTTCCCGATGGATAAGGTGATCCGCATCAACGGTCTCGATCCGGAATTGGCGAAGAAACGTGTGGCGTTCGAGAACCTCACGCCGCTCTTCCCGGATCAGAAGTTCAAGCTCTGCGTGGGTAACCACCGCGACAGCCTGAGCGTGCGTATGATCGATTTGTTCTCGCCGATCGGTAAGGGTCAGCGTGGTCTGATCGTTGCCCAGCCGAAGACCGGTAAGACGGTGCTACTGAAGGAGTTGGCGAACGCTATTCTGAACAACAACCCCGAGGTGTATATGATCGTGCTGCTCATCGACGAGCGTCCGGAGGAGGTAACCGACATGCAACGCAGCGTGAACGCGGAGGTGATCGCGAGTACGTTTGACGAACCGGCAGACAACCACGTTCGCGTAGCGAATATCGTGCACGAGAAAGCCAAACGACTGGTGGAGAGCGGTCACGATGTAGTGATCTTGCTCGACTCGATCACGCGTCTTGCACGTGCATACAACACCGTTGCTCCGAGTAGCGGTAAGGTGCTGTCCGGTGGTGTCGAGGCACAGGCGCTGCACAAACCGAAACGTTTCTTCGGTGCGGCTCGTAACATCGAGAACGGCGGTTCGCTGACCATCATCGCTACGGCGCTGACCGAAACCGGAAGTAAGATGGACGACCTTATCTTCGAGGAGTTCAAGGGAACGGGTAACATGGAGCTGCAGCTCGATCGCAAGCTTGCTAACAAGCGTATCTTCCCGGCAGTCGATATACCGGCATCGAGTACGCGTCGTGACGACCTGCTGTTGCCGGCAGACGTGCTGAGCCGCATGTGGACGATCCGTAAGATGCTCAGCGACATGAGCGGGCAGGAAGCGATGGAGAAGCTCAAGGCATATATGGAGCGCACGGAGGATAACGACGAATTCTTATTAGCCGTTAACGGCGCACGTTAATGCGTATTCTCATTCTAAACGGACCGAATCTGAACCGTCTGGGCACGCGCAAACCAGAGGTATATGGCACGCGCACGATGGCACAGATTTTGTTAGATATCCAGCGACAATGGCCGGAACTCTATTTGACGTACTATCAGTCGAATCACGAGGGTGATCTGATTGATTGGATACAAAGCCCCACCCCTGCCCTCCCCCTTAGGGAGGGAGAAAGTGAAGAACCGGTGGCTGGTATAGTGCTGAACGCAGGCGGGTATAGTCATACGAGTGTGGCGCTGCGCGATGCGGTGGAAGAATGCGAGGTGCCCGTGGTGGAGGTACATATAAGCGATATCACGAATCGGGAGCCCTTCCGGCAGACGAGTCTGCTCACGGACGTGTGCGCGCATAGTATAATAGGAAAAGGTACGGACGGTTATTTAAAAGCCGTGGAATGGCTTTTAAATAATTGAAGATTTAAGATTTAAGATTTAAAATTTTTATGAGGCGAATATTCTCCATCGTTGCACTGTTGGTGATAACAATAAGTCTCTACGCCGTTGAGGTGACAGGAAAGGTGATCGACGCGGGAACGAAGCAAGCGATTGATTTTGCAAACGTGAGCGTCATGGCCGGTGACCAAGTCATCACGGGCGTGGTGACCGATGCGAAAGGTGAGTTCAAGCTGGAAGTGAAGGACGGCAAGTACACGCTGGTCGTTTCGTTCATGGGTTATACGGAGCAGCGGAAAGAACTGACCGTAGCCGGTAAGCCGGTGAACGTCGGCCGTATCGCGTTGCGGGAAGACTCCAAGATGCTGCAAGACGTGGAGGTAGTCGGTCAAGGCTCGTCCATGCGCTTTGAGCTCGATAGGAAAGTGTTCACCGTGGATCAGAACATCGCCTCTGCCGGTGCGTCTGTGACCGATGTGTTGGAGAATATCCCGTCGGTCGATGTGGATCAGGAAGGTAATATCTCTTTACGTAACAGCGACGATGTGGAGATCTGGATCAACGGCAAACCGTCCGGACTGAGCGACGAGAACCGCGGACAGATCCTCAAACAGATGCCGGCGGGAACGATTGAGAAGATCGAGCTCATCACCAACCCTTCCGCTAAGTATAGTCCCGAAGGCACATCCGGTATCATCAACCTCGTGATGAAAAAAGACCGTCAGGCGGGTTATTACGGTTCCGTTCAAGCCGGTATCGACTACTCTTTGGCGAAGCCATGGAACGTACCGCCCGGAGCCAATGCGAGCTTCAGCATCAATTTCAATGCCGGCATCGTAGATGGTTATTTCAACCTCGGTTACCGCTATCACGTGAGCAACGGCGGTAGCGAGACGAATCGCTATAACCTGAGTGGCATGGGTAGCGAGAAACTGGACTCGAGTCTTATCATGAGTCACTTGACCCAAGAAGGCCAGCAGAACCACCGCGGCGGTGGTATGTTCGGTCGTGGCGGACTCAATTTCCATGTAGCGGAAGGCCACACGATCGGTATCTCCGGTTTTGGTATGATCAGCGACCCGAAGGTGTTTAAGATGAGTAACTCTACCCAACGCACCTACACCTTCTCCGACTATCTGAACAGCGCCAATAACCGCACCTACACGCGTGATCAGTCCGCTACAGGCAGTCACCCGGGCGGTAATGCGACACTCGATTACACCTTTGAGATGGACGATCATAAGCTCTATGTAAGCGGTACGTATCGGAACTTCGGTTTTAACATGTACACCGACTACACGCAGACGGAGATCGGCAAGACGACGCTCTATCAGAACCAGAACAGCGAGAGCAAGGATCAGGGCATCGAGATCAAAGCCGACTACGAGTGGAAACCGACGCAGCAGAGTCGTCTGGAAGCCGGATATGACTACACACGCAACTGGAACACCAGTTCGGCTAACGCGTTCAACACCGATGCTGACGGTAATCATCTCAACGAACTGAATGAGTATTTCGCACAGTTCGACGGACTGAATCAGAACCACGCGCTTTATATCACGTACGGTAACCGCTTCTGGAACAAGTTATCCATCCAAGTCGGTCTGCGCGGCGAGTACTACATGCGCCATCTGAACTCCTACTACAAAGACGGTACAGGGGCTATCCAAGACTCCTACGCCGGCATGGAGCACAAGAAAGACACGGCGTATTTCCAGATCTACCCGAGTGCGTATATCAGTTATGACTTCGGTAACGGCCATGAGTTACAACTCAACTACACGCGCCGTGTACGTCGTCCGTGGGGACACCAGATCAACCCGCGTATGGACTTCTCCGATAGCACGAACATCAGTTACGGTAACGTGGACTTGTTGCCCTCCTACTCTAACAACCTCGAGTTGAACTACCTCAAGACCTGGGAGCGTCACACGCTGAGTGCCGGTGTGTTCTGGAAATACAACGAGGGAGCAGTGCAGAATGTCAAGTACATGGACGGCAATGTGATGAAAAACACCTACCTCAACGTGGCTACACGTCAGGAGTTAGGTGTGGAGATCGTGGCCAAGAACCGCCTGTTCGGCGAGTTGCTGCAGTTGACGACCAGTGCCAATTTCTATTGGAACAACATCTCCAAAGTGGACGAAGACATCTACCACTTAGGCGACACGATACCCGTTCATCTGGCGGGACAGAATATCTTCGCCGGATCGGTGCGTATCAATGCACAGTTCCTGTTCACGAAGAATTTCAGCGGTCAACTCACCGGTGCGTACCGTTCGCCGCGCGTCGTAGCGCAGGGTACGACGAGTCACAGTTACTCGATCGATATCGGTCTGCGTTATACGCTGCTCAACAAACAGCTCGCGCTGGCGCTTAATGTACGCGATATATTGGATTCGCGCGCACGGCGTAACACAACCTGGGGTGACGGCTTCTGGCAGTTCAGCGAGAACAGATGGCACAGCCGTAGCATCAGCTTCACCGTTACCTATAACTTCGGTAACCAGCAAGGTCGTCGTCGCGGTCGTCCGGACGGTGACATGAGCAGCGGAAGCGATGACTTCGACGATAGTGGAAACAGTAATACGGATTATTAAAAAGCTTTTTTACATATTATTAACTCTCTGCGCGATCAGCGTGCAGGCACAGGAGTCGCAGAACAGGCCGTACGTGGACGATAAACTCTTCCACTTCGGCTTCCAGTTGGGTGTGAACTTCTCGAGCTTCGGTGTGACGGACAGCGAGTTGGAGATCGAGGATCCGGTCACGGGCATCAAAGAGATCTACCACTCGCGCGTGAGCAGTGTGCTGCCGGGTTTCCACGTGGGTTTCATCACGGATCTGCGCCTGTGCAAATACCTCAACCTGCGTTTCTGTCCGGGTATGCAGTTCACCAGCCGCACCCTCAGTTACAAGACCGAGAGCGGCAACCCCGTGAAGGGCTCGATGGGCAAAGGAGCATCGGTCGATGTGCTGGCGATGCCGGTTTATCTGCCGCTCTATCTGAAATTCTCCGCGATGCGCGAGGGCAATTACCGTCCGTACGTGATTGCCGGTGGCGGTGCGAGCTTCAATGTGAGTCGTGACCGCGAGAAACCCGTGCTGATGAATCTGGTGGATTATTTCGCCGAAGTGGGCTTTGGTGTGGACCTCTATTTCCGCTGGTTTAAGTTCTGTCCGGAGATCACGTACCGCATCGGTTTTGCGAACCAACTCTACCCTGCCGACCAGCGGATGGAGTTAGCCCCGCAAGATGCATTCTATTCGAACTCCATTTCGCGGCTCACCAATCATAGTATCTGCCTCACGTTTAACTTTGAATAAAATGAAAGACCGCTTCGCTGAAAGACCGCTTTCAGGTCTGACCAAGACCGCTTACGCTGTAAGATCGCTTCGCTGTAAGACGATTGGTCTTTTGTTCTTAGTACTTGGTCTTTCAACTTGTCGCGAGTACCAAGTAAGTGACGATCCGTCGATGCGGTTATCGTTCTCCGTGGACACCTTGCGTTTCGATACAGTGTTCAGCGAGCAAGGTAGTGCGACGATGCAACTGAAGGTCTATAACCGCAATAAACAGGCGCTGGTGATTCAAAACGTCTCGCTGGCCAATGGGGCGGTGTTTAAGGTGAATATCGACGGCGAAGCGGATCTTTCCAAACTGCACGACCTCACGATCTACGGCGGGGATAGCATGCAGGTCTTCGTGCGCGTGACGGATTTCGGAAAGGTGGGCGGTAACGATGCCGTGTTGACGGACGATATACTGTCTTTCCATCTGGCCAACGGAGCGAATCAAGACATAGTCTTGGAAGCCTATGCGCAGAACGCTGTTCGGATTGGACAGGTAGGTTGCGGACGCACGGAGATAACCACTCCTTATACCTTCACGGCTGACCTACCGTATATTATCTTCGATACCCTTATCTTCGGCGATGCCGTCACGATCAATGCCGGTGCACGGTTGTTCATGCACCAAGGTGCATGCATAGTGGCCTTAGGTGACCTCACCGCCATCGGTACGCTGGCACAACCGATCATCATCCGCGGTGACCGTTTAGACCGACTCTTCGACTCCGTACCTTACGCCTATGCCGGCGGCAGCTGGAACGGCATCTATCTGCAAGCCGAGAAACCGCAGACCTATCAGCTGGAGTACGTGGACATCCTGTCGGGAAACGTGGGACTGTCGTGCTACAGCGAGGGCACGGACGTGCTGCCGACCCTGCGCATGGACGGTTGCCGTATTCATAACCACACGCTCTACGGGTTGGTTCTCAATCATATCGATGCCCTCGTGACCAACACCGAGATCAGTAACTGCGCGTCGTACTGCGTGTATTGCGACGGCGGTAAGCATGACTTCGTGCACACGACGGTGGCCTCCTATTTCGGCTTCACGAACATCCGCATTCAGTCCGTGAGCAAAGAGAACGTGGCGGCGGTGTATATCAATAACCTCAGCAAGAAAGAACCCACCACCCAAACCTCATTCTACAACTGCATCATCACCGGCTATCTGTCCGACCAACTGGTGGTCGCTACGCCGCTGGAGAAATACTACCCGGGTGAGTTTGTGGGCAATTATATCAGTCAAGACACAGCGAAGATCTTCGTCAATAACTACTATAAATACAAGGAATACGTGTATTACGATTTCCGGCTGGACAGTCTGAGTCCGGCGCGGGGTATAGGTGACAGTCTCGTGGCTGTACCCTATGATACAGATCGGAACGGCATTAAGCGCGTTGGAGAAGGAATTAAGCCAGACGCAGGGTGCTATCAATATCAGCCTTGATCTGCGTCCGTAACT
>Ga0247610_10007257_pt1 | contig 11417 bp, 7 predicted proteins | sample 174DNAGHGhighgp2_FD_193483 | JGI IMG/M metagenome (GOLD analysis project Ga0247610, IMG submission 193483) | Sheep rumen microbial communities from Palmerston North, Manawatu-Wanganui, New Zealand - 1742 DNA GHGhigh gp2 | ecosystem: Host-associated > Mammals > Digestive system > Stomach > Rumen ...
ACTGCGTGCTGCAGCGTGTCAGCGACGACAAAACACACGCCCTGCTCATGGCCTACGACATTCATCCGCGCTACGCAGAGAAGGTGGTTCCCACACGCCTGCGCGGCCTCGACCCCGACAGCCGCTACCGCGTGCGCGAAATCTGCCTCATGGAAGGCCAGAAAAGCCGACTCAAGTGTCACGACCGCGTCTATTCGGGCGACTACCTGATGAAGGCCGGCATCGTGGTACTCACGGCCAACGACATGGAAAGCCGCATCATAGAACTAACGAAAGAATAACATACATTCTCCGCAGTCTTGCAGAGATTTCAACGTTTAGCAGCCGTCCCGCCAGATTTGGCAGGACGGCTTTCTCATGTAGCCCTCCGGAATTTGACAAGCAAATTCCCTACAGGTACGCGAAAACACCAAGTATGATCTTTGCTTGTCAAAGACCGGAATGGCAAAAAAGAAAAGGCGCCGCAAACAAAACGAGGGCGTCGCAGTGTTCTGCGGCGCCCTTTGTTTTTTCTCTTTCACCTACGCGAATCCCTCAATTCAACTTGAAGAGAATGGGCAGGTAGAAGGAACTGCGCACGGGCTCGCCCTGCTCGTTGCGGGCGGGCACCCATCGGGGCATCGATTCCGCCATGCGTTTTCCTTCCTCGAAGAGCAACTCACCGAGGTCGTCGCCTGCCTTGGGCTGGAGAGTGGACGCGGGATTCTCCTTCCGATAGGCATCCACGTCGGCCTGCGTCAGCCGCTTTCCGGGGCCGCGCACCTTCTCGATATGGGTGATGCGGCCGTCTGCTTCCACCACGAAGTTGAGAATCACACGCCCTTGCACACCAAATTCCTGACACAAAGGCGGATAATGCATATTGTCTCGCATAAACTCGAAGCAAGCCTCCCACCCTCCGGGATACTCGGCATTCACTGCCACCTGTTTGTAGATTGTAGTGTCGGACGGAGCGAAGAAAGATTCTGGCTGAAGGGCTTCGCTGAACGGAATTTTTTCCGTACCTTTGCCGGCAACACGACCGATGGCGTCCTCGGCAGGGGCTACGAATTTCGGCGTGGCGAAGGCACTGAGTGCCAACGCGGCCGCGGGGATGACATAAAGCACACGGGCCTGCATCCACGCACTGGATTTGCTTTTCTTGCACATCATAGTGATACGTTTTTTAGTTAAACTGTGATTGAAGTTGTTGGCGAAAGCGTAGGAACCTGAGCCAACAGCTTTTTTTATTACCAAGAGTTGATATTCGTGGGCTGCCACGCCGTGGCGCAGGACAAAATCGTCGGCCTCGTACTCGTGCACGTCGCGCAGACTGATGCCCAGCATATAGACAAGCGGATTCCACCACTGCACCATTTCGGCCACGCCGAGCAGCAGCACGTCCCACGAGTGGTGCGCTTTGATGTGGCCCGTCTCGTGCAAGATGATGGCACGGCCGTTCTCTTCGTAGTCTCGCTGCCCGATGACGATGCTTTTCATCCAACTGAAGGGCGCCACATCTGCGGCATGACAGAAGAGCCGTATGCCTCCCTTCTCGTCGTGCCGCCAGAGGCTGCCTCGCTCCACGCCACGCGAGAGCCGCACCAACTGCGTCACGCGCACCACAAACACCGCCGCCATTCCTATTATATAGAGGAGACTCACCAGCATGAAGAGCGAGAGGCCGTTCTCTGCCGCACGCCGAGCGGCAGAAACCTCCACCTCTGGCAGCACTGTAGCAATGGGCACGCCCAGGCTGATGAGTTGCTGCTGTGCCGCCTGCACCACGGGCTGGCCATCGAGCGAAAGCCACGGGATGTTGCACAGCGGCAGCACGAGCGAGAGCAGCAGCATGCCGAGCAACACTGCGCGATTGAAGGCGAAAAACGTCTCGCGGCGCAGCAACAGCACGTACGGTACGTAGAGCAGTATCAGCACAAAGGCCGACTTCATCGAATACAATAGTAAATCAGCCATCACTCCTCGCCTCCTTTCTCCACCATCGACAGCAGGCGCTGTACTTCGTCGGCCGAGAGATTCTCCTCGCTGACGAAATAGCGTAGCATGGAGCGCACGCTGCCGCCAAAGAAATCGCGCTTGACGTCCTGCATGGTGCGACGCGTGTACTCTACCTTTGAGATGAGAGGCACGAAACGGTGCGTCTTGCCCTGTCCTTTCTCCTTGTGAAAATCCAGATAACCCTTCTCGTAGAGCACCTTCAGATACGTGGCCACAGTGGTGTAGGCCGGTTGCGGTTCCATTTTCTCCAGCACGTCCCAGGCGCAAACGCTGCCGCCCAGTTCCCAGATGATGTTCATCACCTGGAATTCTACACGTGTCAAGGTTGTTTCGCTGCGTTTCATAAGCTTCTTTCCTTACGTTGTTTTCGAGTTTCTGAGTGCAAATTAAACAGGACGAAACAAATCTCGCAACATTTCGATATCGAAAATTTTAGAAATCCACGTCTTTTTAACTTTTATTCTTAGTTATTCGCCGAAGAAGCGCAACTTTATCCCTAACTTTTCGTAACGTTGGCATGAAACATGCCGAACTTACTACGTCTCGGCAGAACAAGAAAAAAGAATTTTTCTTTGTGCTGCTCTCAACTTTTCGTAACTTTGCACCGAAAGATACCACACGTGACAATGCGAAATGCGACACGTCGCAAAACGAAATGCGACGCGTCGCAACGCGAGACGCGACGCGTGGCAAAAATAAAAACCATATGAAGAAACTTTTTTTCCTGCTGGCCGCTCTGTGGGCCATGACAGCCAGCGCTGAGAAACGCTGCCCGCTGGAGGGTTACCGCATGGTGTGGCACGATGAGTTCCGGGGCAAGGAACTGAACCTGAAGAAGTGGACCTACCAGGAGGCACGCGCCGGATGGGTGAACAACGAGCTGCAGACCTATGTGGCCGGCCGCACGCCTGAGGGACGGCCCACGGTGGAGGTGTCGGACGGCACGCTGAAGATTCACGCCATCAAGGAGGGCGACAAAATCTACTCGGGCCGCATCTACGGCCATCGCCAAGAGGGATTCCTCTACGGCTACTTCGAGGCGCGCATCAAGTTGCCCGTGGGACGCGGCACGTGGCCCGCTTTCTGGATGATGCCCGTGAAGCACCGCAACGGCTGGCCCGCTGACGGCGAGATTGACATCATGGAGGAAGTGGGCGCCAACCCCAACTATGTCTCCTCCTCTATCCACTGCACCGCCTACAACCATCCGCAGAAGACACAGAAGACGCACGAATCGCTGTGCGAAACGGCCGAGAGCGACTTCCACCTCTACGCCCTCGAGTGGACAAACCGCTACATCCGCACGTACGTGGACGGACAGGAGCAGCTATACTTCGAGAACGACGGCAAGTGGAACAACGACACGTGGCCCTTCTCGTGGGAATTCTACCCTATTCTGAATCTGGCATGGGGCGGCAACTGGGGCGGCTACCGCGGAATCGACTGGGATGCGCTGCCAGTGACAATGGAAGTGGACTACGTACGCGTATGGCAGAAGTACAAAAGTCTGCATGCGCTGCCCAGCTTGAAACACGGCACCGTGGGTCTCTGAATCAGCGACACATGAAAACAGAAATGCAGACCGAAGAATTTCTGCCCACCGAAGTGCTGCTCCACGCCTGCTGCGCTCCGTGCTCGAGCGCCATCGTAGAGTGGCTGCTCGCCCACGCTGTGCAGCCTACCATTTTCTACTTCAACCCCAACATCTGGCCGCTGGAGGAATACGAGATACGCAAGGAGGAGAGCAAGCGACACGCCGAAAGCCTGTCGGTGCGCTGGATAGACGGCGACTACGACCATGCGGAGTGGCTGCGCGGCGTATGCGGGCTCGAGGGAGAGCCCGAGCGTGGACGCCGCTGCGAGCAGTGCTTCACGTTGCGACTCACAGAGGCGGCTCGGATGGCTCACGAACTGGGCATTCCCACCTTTGCCACCACGCTGGCCTCATCGCGCTGGAAAAATCTCGAACAGATAAACCGAGCCGGACTGGCGGCAGAAGCCCTCGTGCCGGGCACCGCTTTCTGGGCCCGCAACTGGCGAAAAGACGGACTGCAGGAGCGCCGAAACGAATTGCTTCGCCAGTATGGTTTCTATAACCAGCAGTATTGTGGCTGCGAGTTCAGTGTGAGGAAAGATTAGTCCTCATAGAACATCTTCAACACCATCTTCGCGGGCTGACACTATTTTTAAAGACAGTGTCTCATGTTGATATAGTCTTAAGGTGGTGTGGGGGGGGGGGACAGCCACAGGTTCACACTGATGACCTAAATATTTCTGTTTTCCTTTTGCTACATCATTCATTTTCATTATCTTTGCAACGTCTTCACGTTCCGTACCTACATTTTCGGATGCAGAAGCGGAGGGGTGGGACGCATATATTGTAAAAGCGTTTATCTGCGCTTTGTTCTTTGGCTACTGAGAATCTCGCAAATTCTAATCCGCCAGAATACAAAGTAACAGTAGACGTTCATGGGTATGTATTTGGCATGTCCTACTGCTACCTTAATATATAGGGTTGGCATAGGAGTATGTACCACGATACATACGGCGTGGGCTTCTGCATTGTTGCTTGACTTTGGCGGATGGGCAATGCGAGAGCCCTTAGTAGCGGGACAGGTAACAGACAAGACTCCCGCGCTTTTTGTATATGTCAGTAATCCTTTTCGAGACATGGCCGAAGGTGGGGGTCACGAGGCATAAAAAGAAATAATAATTATGCCGCGAGCGGATTATGAATTAAATGATGTGTGGTTACATTCCCACTCCAAGAAAGGCAAGACCAAACGGTTTATTTACAAGTACATCAGTACCAACAATGCTAAGAAATGCCTTGAATTGAAGGAAAACAAGAAAGGGACATTGAGGTTTGCAGAGCCTTCTACATGGCCAGATCCAGCTGAAAAGGCCCTTTATGATGCAAACTATAAAGATGAGAATGAGAAACCTTGGGAACGACCAATAGTTTATGCCACCTGCATTACAGACTTACAGCAAAGTGAGGCAGCATGGGCCACTTACCAGTATCAAGGCAACGATGGCTGCGTGAAGTTCAGCATCGATTATGACATATTGATAGAGCAACTCCAACAGTATGCAAAGGAGGAAAAATGTCTTCTGTATGTTGGACGAGTGGAATATGGGAAATGGAGTGATATCAGCAGTGTGGAACAACCTACGGACAGATTGAAGGATATGCTCACTAAGGTGGGAATCGGAAGCAATGAAAGCATGGAGAGAAACTTCATGCGCTATCTGTTGATTAAGCGTGAAGCTTTCGCCTATGAACAGGAAATAAGACTATTCCTTGTATACGACAGAGACAAAGCACCCAAGAAGGAAGATAAGAATGAAATACAAGATAGCATCCTTGTTCCCATCAATTGGAAAGAATGCCTTAACAAAGTATACGTGGGAGAGAAGTGCAAAGATAAGGACATAAGGGAGATAAAATACTTAATAAATAAGATCAACTTCACGGGAAGAAACGTGGATGACATCGTGGATGCGACCGACCTTTACAAAGCAAAACCAAGTTTGGACATTAAGTTAACAGGGAATAAAAACGACAATCAATAAACAAACGAAGAAAACAATGAAAAATTATTTATTATTAGTGTTAGCCATAGGGCTAATGTGCTCATGCCACGACTCTGCACATTCTAACAATTACGATTCCGAAAAATCCGTCGATGATAATTATTCAGTTCGCACTGAGGAACATCAAAAAAAACCAGTCCGTACAGTGTCCGTAATTGCAGAGGTATTCCATGTAATACCCCATACTTATGATGGTGGTTCATCTATTAAGGATGCAAACAGGACTACAACAATAAGCCTCACAATATACGATGACGGATCAGTTTTCATGTCAGGTGGGGATTTTAATGGTGGATGGGTAAGGTATTCCAGACTTTCTGGTTATGAATATGAATGCAATAGTACAGGAGGTGACGTGTACGCATTCAATTATGACTTTTGATATTCTTTCCACACCTGCGCAAATCAATGTAAATGATTACATAACATAGTAACTCTAATCCCGTATCTTTGCAACCCGCGTTCTAACGGGTGCATAGATATGGGATTTCTCTGCGATTTCCACGAGACAAGAAACACAGCCACTCGTCCCACCACACGGTGATGCGGAAGTTTCCCTACTTAACTTCATACTTAATATAGCAGCGGTCGTGCCACAAACCTAGGCATCCAGTCGATAGACGGAGACTACGACCACGACGGCTGGTTGCACGGCGTCTGCGGACTGGAAGGCGAGCCCGAGCGTGGACGCCGCTGCGAGCAGTGCTTCACGTTGCGACTCACAGAGGCAGCTCGGATGGCTCACGAACTGGGCATCACAACCTTTGCCACCACGCTGGCCTCATCGCGCTGGAAAAATCTCGAACAGATAAACCGAGCCGGACAGGCGGCCGAACTGGCCGTCCCGGGCACCACATTCTGGGCCCGCAACTGGCGCAAAGGCGGATTGCAGGAGCGCCGCAACCAGTTGCTCCGCCAGTATGGTTTCTATAATCAGCAGTATTGCGGCTGCGAGTTCAGCCAAAGAGGGAAAGACGTGTGACAGACTGAGGCACTCAGCCTTCGAGCTTCGCCTGCATGCGTAGCATCTCGTCGCGCAGCTGAGCGGCCTCCACAAAGTCGAGCCGACGGGCAGCCTCCTCCATCTTCTTTCGCGTAGCGTCGATGCAGCGGCGCAGTTGCTCGGGCGACATACGCTCCACAATGGGGTCGGCCACCAAGGCTGCGGGCAGCGCCGTCTCCACATAAGCACGCTGTTCGGATTGCTGCTGCGCCTGTATGAGATTTCCCATGGTACGATCCTTGCGAATGGCCTGCGGCGTAATGTGGTGCTCCTCGTTGTATCGGAGTTGCTTCTCGCGGCGACGGTTGGTTTCCTCTATGGTACGTGCCATGCTGTCGGTTATATGGTCGCCATACATAATGGCGCGACCGTTGAGATGACGTGCGGCACGCCCCACTGTCTGCGTCAGGCTGCGGTGGCTGCGCAGGAAGCCTTCTTTGTCCGCATCGAGGATGGCCACCAGAGAGACCTCGGGAAGGTCGAGTCCCTCGCGCAGCAGATTCACTCCCACCAGCACATCATACACGCCCGCGCGCAGGTTATCCATAATTTGTACGCGATCCAGCGTATCGACGTCGCTATGTATGTAGGCCGTCTTGATGTCGTGGCGCTGGAGATACTCGCTCAGTTCCTCGGCCATACGCTTGGTAAGCGTGGTCACCAAGGTTCGTTCGCCGCGTTCGATGCGCACCTGTATCTCCTCCATCAGGTCGTCCACTTGGTTTTCGGTAGGCCGCACTTCGATTACGGGGTCGAGCAGTCCGGTGGGCCGGATGAGCTGTTCCACCACCACGCCCTCGCTTTGCTCCAGTTCGTAGTCGGCAGGAGTGGCACTGACGTATATCACCTGATTTGTCATCTCCTGAAACTCCTGAAACTTCAGCGGGCGGTTGTCGCGGGCTGCGGGCAGACGGAAGCCGTATTCCACCAGATTATTCTTACGGGCTTGGTCGCCTCCGTACATGGCGCCTATCTGCGGTACGGACACGTGGCTTTCGTCAATGACCATGAGGAAGTCCTTCGGAAAGAAGTCGAGCAGACAATAAGGCCGCGTGCCGGGCTGGCGGCCGTCGAAGTAGCGGCTGTAGTTCTCGATGCCCGAGCAGTGTCCCAACTCGCGTATCATCTCCATGTCGTAAGTGACGCGCTCGTGAAGGCGCTTGGCCTCGAGCGGCTTGCCGACTTCCTCGAAGTAGGCCACCTGCGCCTGCAGGTCGTCTTCGATGTGTCGGATGGCAGCTTCCTGCTGCTCGTGACTCGTCATGAAGAGGTTGGCCGGATAGATTTTATAGTTGTCGAAGCGGCCGAGGCGGTACATACTGGTGGGCTCCACCTCTTCGAGCGACTCAATCTCGTCGTCGAAGAATGTAATTCTGAGCAGGTTGTCGCTGTAGGCCAACGCCACATCCACCGTGTCGCCCTTCACACGCACCTCGCCGCGTCCCAGCGAGACGTCGTTGCGCACGTAAAGGCTGTCCAGCAGGCGTCGGAGCAACACATTGCGGTCTATGCGCTGACCAACCCGCAGCTCGATGACATTCTCGTAGAAGGCCGAAGGGTTGCCCATGCCGTAGATACACGAGACACTGCTCACCACAATCACGTCGCGGCGCCCGGAAAGCAAAGCACTGGTGGCCGCCAGCCGAAGTTTGTCGATTTCTTCGTTGATGGCCAAGTCCTTCTCGATGTAAGTGTCGGTGCTGGGGATGTACGCCTCGGGCTGATAATAGTCGTAGTAGCTGACATAATATTCCACCGCATTGTGGGGGAAGAACTGCTTCATTTCGCCGTAAAGCTGCGCCGCGAGGGTTTTGTTGTGGCTCAGTATGAGAGTAGGACGCCCCACGTTGGCAATTACATTGGCCACGGTGAACGTCTTGCCGCTGCCCGTCACGCCCAGCAACACTTGTGCCGGCGCGCCACTGAGCACGCCTTCCGTCAGCTCTCGGATGGCCTCGGGCTGGTCGCCCGTGGGCTGGAATTTGGATGTCAGGTCGAATACTCCCATAGTTCGGACGGCAAAGTTACACTTTTTTCGGCAGACGCCAACACGTATTCGCGAAAAACTTATTACCTTTGCACGTCGAACAAATGTTACTCCTATGATAAAAGCTAAGTACCTGAGCGTGCTGCTTGCAGCGGCGCTCCTCGGCACCACGCCAGCCGCGTCCGCCGAAAAGAAAGAGAAGGCCAAGACTGAGCAGAAAGACAGTCAGAAGAAACAAGCCAAACCTTCGAAAAGCAAAAAGAAGAAAGGCGCACAAGCCGAAGCGCCCAAGGATACCGCCAAGGTGGAGCGTCCCAGCGTAGACCGCAAAGGCCTCTTCCACGTTACGAAGGTGAAGAACGACTGGTTCTTCGAGGTGCCCGACAGCCTCATCGGCCGTCAGATGCTCACCACCACACGCTTCACCAGCACGCCCGCCAGCAGCGGCAAGTTCGGCGGCGAGCAGCTGAACGAGCAGACCGTGTACTTCCAGGTGGCTCCTAACGACCAACTCCTGCTGCGGGCTGCCCTGCTCATCAACTATGCCGACACGATCGACAACATCAGCCGCGCCGTCACCATCAGCAACGAGAATCCCATCATAGGCGCCTTCAAGATAGAGAGCCACAAGGGTGGCAACTACAAGATTAAGGTGTCGCCCTTCTTCGGACAAGACAATCCGGCGCTCGGCCTACCGCAGAATGCCAAGCAACAATACGGGCTGGGCGCGCAAGTGGGCGAGATGAGCTACATCGAGGACATCAAATCATTCCCGCTGAACACCGAAGTGCGACTCGTGAAGACATACGCCGCAGCCGGCAACTCAGCCAGCCTGCCCGCCACGCGCTCCACCGGCAAGGCCACCATCGGGCTGAACATCAGCTTCATCCTGTTGCCCGAAAAGCCCATGATGCGCCGCTACTACGACCCGCGTGTAGGCTACTTCACAGACAGCTACACCAGCTATACCGACAGCCAGCAGCGCGTAGAACAGAAGCGATTCGTCACCCGCTGGCGCTTGGAACCGAAGCCCGAGGACGTGGAAAAGATGCGCCGAGGCGAGCTGGTGGAGCCGCAGAAGCCCATCGTCTATTACATAGACCCAGCCACGCCTAAGCAGTGGCGCAAATATCTGATTATGGGCGTCGAGGACTGGCAAGTGGCCTTCGAAAAGGCAGGTTTCAAGAATGCCATCCAGGCGCGCGAGTGGCCCGAGAACGATTCCACGATGAGCATGGAGGATGCGCGCTTCAGTTGCATCCGTTACTTGGGCAGCCCCATCGAAAACGCCTACGGGCCGAACGTCCACGACCCGCGCACGGGCGAAATCCTCGAGAGCCACATCTGCTGGTACCACAATGTGATGAGCCTCGTGCACGACTGGTACATGGTGCAGTGCGGCAGCATTGACGAAGCCGCACGTCGCATGAACTTCGACGAAGAACTCATGGGCCAGCTCATACGCTTCGTCTCGAGTCACGAAGTGGGCCACACACTGGGACTGCGCCACAATTTCGGCAGCTCGTCCACCGTACCTGTGGATAGCCTGCGCAGCAAAGCGTGGGTGGAAGCTCACGGACACACGCCCAGCATTATGGACTACGCACGCTTCAACTACGTAGCACAGCCCGAGGACGGCATTTCGCACAAAGGCACCTTCCCGCGCATCAACGATTACGACCAGTGGGCCATCCGTTGGGGCTACACACCCATGCTTGATGCACGCGACGAAGACGAAGACCACCGCTTGCTCGAGCCGATGACACTGGAGGCAGCCCAGAATCCACGCCTCTGGTGGGGAGACGGCGAGACTGCCGAAGGACACAGCGACCCGCGCCGCCAAACTGAAGACCTCAGCAACGACCCAGTTCGCGCCAGCTACTACGGCATACTGAACCTGAAACGCGAAGTCGCAAGCCTTCCCGCCTGGACCGCCGACAACGAAAAGGATCTTTACTGGAGAGACATCGAGACGATGTATTACCAGATGCGCAACCAATTCAACCGTTACATGGGACACGTCACACGCAACATTGGCGGCCAGCTCATCAACTTCCAGCCAAAGGGCAGCACCAAGGACATCTACACACCGCAACCGCTCGAGAAACAGAAGGCGGCACTGGCCTTCCTCGACGAGCAGGTGCTACACGAACCGCTGTGGCTTCGCGACCTACCCTATGCACGCCGACTCGTGGCTGACCCGCAGGAGCTCACCCTCAGCGTGGGCCGCACAGCCGTGGCACGACTGATGGACCGCCTCGAAGCGCTGAACGAGCTCTATCGGCCGCAAGCCTACCTCACTGACCTGTCGAAACTTATTTTTGCCGAGGCAGACAGTCGCAGCCGCGTGACGCCCTACCGCAAAGCGCTGCAAGATACCATGCTCGCCAACCTGCTCCGCGCGTACGGCAACGGCAATCAGGACGTCCGCCCAGCCGTGCTCTACACCCTGCAGCAGCTCGAACGCAAAACCAAGGCAGCCGCCTCCAGCGCAGCCGACGCCGAGACACGCGCGCACTGGGCCAGCATCTACGACCAGATAGGCCGCGCCCTGCAGTGGAAGTAAGCGAGGCGCGATGCCACGCGTCGCAACCTCTGAAGCCACACGTAGTTTTCTCTCGTCTCACACGTGGGAAACAAAGAAACTACGTGTGGCTTCTTCTATTTTGCGGCTTGCATCGAAAGACGAAAAGCGAGGCCGCGGAATTAATAATATGCAAATAGATGAATTATTTACATAAAAAACATCAGACGAAAGAAAAAATGTATTATATTTGCGGCAAAACAAGATAAAAAGAGCAAGAAAATAGCAAAACAGACCGCTGAATGCAC
>Ga0247610_10007258_pt1 | contig 11416 bp, 7 predicted proteins | sample 174DNAGHGhighgp2_FD_193483 | JGI IMG/M metagenome (GOLD analysis project Ga0247610, IMG submission 193483) | Sheep rumen microbial communities from Palmerston North, Manawatu-Wanganui, New Zealand - 1742 DNA GHGhigh gp2 | ecosystem: Host-associated > Mammals > Digestive system > Stomach > Rumen ...
TATTGCTGATGATGAAAAGATAACAACATCATTATTAGGTATTAAATTAATTGAACGATGTGATCCATCTGCTATTCTTGATAAGGCTGCTAATGGTTCACCTTGAGTACCAGTACATAAAATTGCCACTTCACTTGGTTTTAATGTATTTAATACTTCTGGTGAAATTATGGTATTATCATTTTTGATATAACCGCTTTCAATCGAAATTTGAACATTATTTTCCATACTTCTACCCATTAAGCATACTTTACGATTATTCTTTTTACATGTTTCAATTATATGTTTTAAACGATAGATATTTGAGGCAAAAGTTGCAATTATTATTCTATTTTCTTGATGTTTTAAGAATATATCGCCTAAGGCTGCATCAACTTTTGACTCACTCGCTGAGAATCCTTCATCTAAAGCATTAGTAGAATCACTAAGAAGTAATGTTGCACCACTATTTCCAATGCTTGCCATCTTATATAAATCAGGTGGTGGTCCTATTGGTGTTAAATCAAACTTAAAGTCTCCAGTTTCAACAACAGTACCATTAGGACTAGTTACACTAACTCCAAATGAATCTGGTACTGAGTGAGTAGTTCTAAAAAACTCTACTTGGAAATGTTTATATTTTAATTTAGTTTTTTCATCATAAACATATAAAAATTTATAATTGTTATTTCTTTCTTCTAATTTCTTTCTAATTAGGTAAGCTGCTTGATTTGGTGCATATATACTAGGTATTTTAACTTCTTGTAATAAAAATGGTATTGCTCCAATATGGTCTTCGTGACCATGGGTAATAATTAGAGTTCTAATTTTACTTTCATTCTTTTTTAAAAACGAAAAATCTGGAAGAACATAGTCAATTCCACGTAATTCACTATCTGGAAATAAAACACCAGCGTCTATTATGATGATTTCATCATCTTGTAATAGACAATACATATTTTTACCAACTTCTCCTAAGCCACCTAACGCAAAGACATAAGTCTTATTTGGCTTGAACATATTTAAACTCCTTTCTTTGTTTTTCTAACCGATCAACCGATAAGAATTATACTATATTTTTGATAAAAAGTAAATATTTTGTTATAATTGATAGTGGTGATATAAATGGGATTTTTTGCAAAATTAAAAGAGTTAACAAAAAGTAAGAAAGAAAAGAATACTAGTTATGATATGGGACTTACTAAAACAAAAGAGAATTTTGTTTCTAAGCTTACTAATTTAACTAATAAATATAATAAGATAACTAATGAATATTTTGATGAATTAGAAGAAATATTAATAATGGCCGATATTGGCGTTAATACCGTTATGAAATTTATGGATAGACTACGTGATAGAGTTAAGAATGAAAATATAGAGAGTCCAAAAGATTTAAAAGAAGTTATTGTTGATGAACTTTTTGTAATCTATGTTAATGAAGATATTATTGTTAATAAGATAAATTATGCTAGTGAAGGACCAACAGTTATACTTTTTGTTGGGGTTAATGGAGTAGGTAAAACCACAACTATTGGTAAACTTGCATCTAAACTTGTTAAAGAAGGTAAAAAAGTTTTATTAGTTGCTGCTGATACATTTAGAGCAGGTGCTAAAGAACAATTAGAAGAGTGGGCTAATAGAACAGGAAGCATGTTTATTAAAAAAGATGATGGCGTGGATCCTGCTAGTGTTGTTTATGATGGATTAAAAGAGGCCAAAGAAAATAATGTTGATGTTGTTCTAGTTGATACAGCAGGTAGACTTCAAAATAAAGTTAATTTGATGAATGAGCTTGCTAAAATTAACAAAGTAATTAAAACGTTTATACCTGAAGCCCCACATGAAACCCTTTTAGTAATTGATGCTACTACCGGACAAAATGGTATTAGTCAAGCTAAGAGTTTTAAAGAAATTACACCTGTTACAGGAATAGTTTTAACTAAGTTAGATGGTACAGCTAAAGGTGGAATAGTACTTGCTATAAAAGATGAAACTAATATACCTGTTAAATATATTGGATTAGGTGAAAAAGAAGAAGATTTACAAGTATTTGATATAGAAGAATATATTTATAGTTTATTTAAAGAATGGTGAATTAAATTTCATCATTTTTCATATATTTTTATAAACTTATATGCTATAATTGTATAGTAGGTGGCATGTATAATGGAGAATAAAAAGGAAAGAAAAGTATTTAAAACTTTAGATGAACAAATAGAAATCCTTAGGGGTAAAGGGTTAACTATTAAAGATGAAGAGTATGCTAAAGAAGTTTTATTAAGAGAAAACTATTTCTTTTTAAATGGTTATCGTTATTTATTTGTTCGTTCACGTGATAATAAAGTTTTTATACCAGGAACATCTTTTGAAGAATTATATAGTTTGTTTCTTTTTGATCGTAGACTTAGAAATATTTTATTTAAAAATATATTAATTATTGAAAACAATATTAAATCTATTATTGCATATCAATTATCAAAGAAGTATGGTTATCATGAAAAAGATTATTTAAAACCACACAATTTTAATTGTGCAGGAGAAAAGAGAAAACAAGTAAATGATTTAATTGGTAAAATGAAAAGACAAATTAGATTTAATGTGTTACAACATTCTGCGACATCACATTATATAACTAATTATGGATATGTACCTTTGTGGATATTAGTTAAAGTATTATCTTTTGGTATTGTTTCTGAAATGTTTTCTATTTTAAAGAAAGAAGATCAATATGATATAGTTGATTTATATAAAATAAGTGCTGATGATTTTGCTAATTATTTATCTATACTTGCTAATTATCGTAATATATGTGCTCATGAGGATATTGTTTTTGATAATAGATCACAACGTAGTATAAATGATACTATTTATCATCGTAAACTAAATATTCCAATTATGGATAATGAATATATTTATGGTAAAAACGATTTATTTGCACTAATAATTATTATTAAATCATTATTACAAGATAGTGAAGTAAATGAATTGGTATTAGAAATAGATAAAATTATAACTGAATTAAATTATAATTTGCGTAGTATTCCTGTTAATAAAGTATTAGATGTAATGGGATTTCCTGATAATTGGCATGAGATACGAAATATACCTAAAGAAGATTTATTTGATGGTGAATAAAGAGTTCGTTAGAACTCTTTAAAAATATAGACATTTTTTAAATGTTTGTGTATAATATTCCAAGTGGAGAGATGCTATATGGATAGAAGAGTAAATAATCATAAATCATCTATATTTAATTATGATGCAAATGTATTATCATTTTTAATTTATCTTGTAATTATGGTTGGTAATTTTATACCATTTTTAAATTATTTTATTTTTGCATTGCCATTAATCATTTATGTTATGGAAAATAAAAGTGATTTTGTTAGAGGACATGCTTTACAAGCTTTTGTAATAAGTTTTTTTAGTTCAATCTTTTCTTTACTATGCTTATTAGTTAGTTTTGTGGCTAAACCAAGATGTAATGCAACATTATCATTTTGTTTTGGTTCTTCAATAATACATAAAATGTTTAGTATGTTTGGTAGTATTAGATGGATGTTTTGTGGGTTTATATTTGTTGTCTGTTTAGTACTTGCTTTAAGGTCATATAATTATGAAAGTTATAAGTTAGAATATGTTGATAAATTTATTGATAAGATTGGTAGATTTTTAAATAGATTACTAGGTGTTATTCCAATTGGTGAAGAGAAGAAGGAAGAAGTAACTGAAGAAGTTAGTGAACCAGTAGAAGAGTCTATTGTAGAAGAACCTGTAAAACATGAAACAGTTATAGAAAGAAAGAAGAAAAAGAGAATTCAAAGAGAATTAGAAGAAACAATGAGACTTAAGACTCTAGAAGAGGAAAAGAAAGAAGAACCAAAGAAAGAGACTGTTAGGGAAAGAAAGAAAAAGAAAAGAATTCAAAGAGAGTTAGAAGAAACAATGAAGATTAAACTTGAGGAAGTTAAAACTGAGGAAGAACCAGTTAAGAAACCTGTTACCAAGAAGAAAACAAATAATAAAAATAGAGTAACTAAGAAGTCATTATTGAAAACTTCTAACAAAGCTAAATCTAAGAAGAATAGTAGTAAGGGTAAATCTAAGACAAAAAGGGTATAATTATATACCTTTTTTTATTTTGTGTTATAATATTAAGAATTGAAAGGAAATATTAAATGAACTGGAATATTGAGGAATTAAAGGAATTGTTATCTAAAGTAAAAAATATGTCACGGACAATAGAAACTATTTTTGATATGAATGTATTAAATTATATGATTTATTACCTTGATAGTAGTTGGAAGTTTGAAGGCGTAGAAATAGGTAATAGTAGGTATGATGAGTGTGTTTTAGAATTTGTTTCTTCTAATTATGATAGTATTAAAAAAGCACTACTTAACTTTTGTGATGATAAAGTTAAAACTAGGGGATTATTTTTTAATACTGGTATGAAAAGTGAAAAAGTAGATAAAACAACTAGTGAATTTTTTAAATATTATGATGAAAATTTATTCAATCAATATCTAGATTTAAAAGATGGTTCTAGAATATGTTTAATGTCTAAAAAATATCCTGATTCACAGGCTAAAGGTAAAACGTTTCATCTTTGTACTACTGGAAACTGCTATGTTGGGGTAAGATTTGATAAAAGAATTTTTTCTTCTTCTATTTTGGTTCATGAATTAGGGCATGTTCATCAACTTGAAGGAATTAGTGATGTATATCTTCGTAACAGGAGGACTACTTCTATCTGGAGCGAAGCCTTTCCTATATTTTTAGAAAATTTTTATGCTACATATTTAAAAAATAATGGTAAAAAAGAAATGGGAGAGAGATTAGAATATGAAAATATTGATCATTTCTTAGCACTAGTAGATTGTATGTATACTAGATATTTTAGCGGTGACTTAGAACAGTTCAAACATGAGTTTAAAGATAGATATCCAGTAATAAGATTATGTTCTTACTTCTTGGCATTTCACTTCGCAAATGAATTACTTGAAAATCCTAGTTATTCTAAAAATTTAGTTGATAATTTTAATTTTGTAATAGGACGAATTGATGATAATAAAATATTAAAAGCCTATGGAAAAGAAGAAGTATTTTCTTCTCCTAGAAAGATAATTGATAGATATAGAAAAAGTATATAAATTATATGCTTTTTTTGTAGCACAAATTTAAATATTATTGTATAATTATTTATGATAGGAAGTGTGCGTATGAAATTTAAAAGAAATATTATATTTATTCTAGCGATATTTGTTGTTTTAACAATAAATATCAAAGTTCATGCTCTTGAATTTATTGATAGAGTAGACATTTACTACGATGTTGATGCAGTTAAAATTAGTCCTGCTTATACTTATGGTGAAGTAAGAGTTCAAGTTAATGATAACTGGAATGTTCCAGAAGATGTTAATTATAGTAGAGGAAGTAATAATGTTTGGATGTATCATTGCCCAACAAGTGAAGCTTGTTCATTTGATGATATGACAGTAGATTATGATGATCAAATAGATCCTAACAAATTTACTTATATTGCATTTGAAATATTTGCTAATCCTCATACTTCTAATCCGGTAAGTGAAGGATATGATTTTGATGAAGAAAATCTAGGTGATATTGAAGTATGGGTTAATGATGAGCAAAGAGATGATGCTATTGTTGCTTTTTATAATAGTTCTTGGAGATGTATAACTGTTTATGTTCCAGTAGAGGTTGATACTTCTCCACTGGTAAAATCTGTCGATATACTTTATGATACTGATAATGTAGTTAAAGGAACAACTTTAGAATTCACAGCAGATATTGAATGTTATGGTGAAGATTGTGATGGAATAGAATGGAGTATATTTGGAAATACAAGTCAAAACACTACTATTTCTGATTCTGGAGTATTATCAGTTGCTTTAGATGAAACAGCTGAGAGTATAGTAGTTACAGCCACTAGTACATATAATAGTGATATGTATGCTGATGCTGTAATATTTGTTCAAGCAGAACCATTAGTAATTGATAGTGTTAGTATAACTACTCAAGATAGAACAATAGTAAGAGGTGGTAGACAGTATTATAATGTTGTTGTTACAGGGACTGCCCCTCATGATATTTTATGGACTGTAACAGGTAATAATAGTGAAAATACTAGAGTTACTAATGAAGGTATCTTATATATAGATGCTTCAGAAACTGCTGATCAAGTTACATTAACAGTGACTAGTACTTATGATGAAACTAAGAGTGATAGTGCAACTATAAGTGTGATTGATAGAACTTATGTTAATAAAGTAGAAATTTCATACGATAAAAATGAAGCAAAAGCAACAACATTAAGTACTTATGATGAAGTAAGAGAAAAATTTAATCAATTCTGGAGTTTACCGGAAATGGCACATTATGGTAAAGGTAATGATAATGTTTGGGTTTATTTCTGTCCTACGAGCGAGAGATGTACTGAAGATTTAGATAGTGATTATGATGCCCAAGTTAGTGCTGATAAATATACTTATGTTATGTTTGAAATATATGCTAAGCCTACGGGTAATGGTGTAGATAATCCATTATATGATTTTGATGAAAATCATTTAGACGATATTGAAATATGGGTTAATGGTGTTAAGAGAACAGATGCTTTCATTAATTCTTATAATAGTAGTTGGAGAGCTATTGATGTTTTTGTACCTATTGAAGTGACACATGAAAAAATGAGCCAAGTTTTATCTTTCTATACTCCTGAGAGAGTTGTACAGTTTGGTAGTGAGAGTTTTATTAATCATGTAACACATTCAGTTGGTGATGGTATTATAACTTATACTTCATTAAATCCTAATGTTGCAGAGATTGATAGTATGACAGGAGAAGTTACAGTTAAGGGAGTTGGGGCTACAATTATAACAGCAACTGCTTCTGAAACGGAAAATTATAGTGCTAAATCTATTAGTTATCCATTAACAATTACTAGAAGAAGTATTTATCCTGATTTTGAAATAGATAATTATACTTATACTGGTAATGCTATTAGACCGGTATTTCCAATTTCTTATTCTGGTGTTAACTTAGTGCAAGGATTAGATTATGCATTAGAATATAGAGATAATATTAATGTTGGAACTGCCACTGTTGTAATTAAGAGTTTATCTGATAGTAATTATACGTTTGAAGATATAGAGGCACATTTCTATATTTCTAGAAAAACTTTAACAGAAGATATGGTAATTGTGCCTGAAAAGGTTGCTTATTACGAAGATAGAGTAGTCAGTGTTAATGCTAAGGTTGTTAATAATGGTAGAACTTTAGCAAATAATACAGATTATACTTATTCACTAAGTAATGAAGGCGGAAGTATTGGTGAATATGTAACGGTTACTGTTTATGGAACTGGTAACTATGATGGTACTATTCAAAAGCAAGTATTAATAGCATCTAGAGAAGAAGTATTAAGATTAGTCAAACCACAAATTAGAATTTCAAAATGGAATAATAATGCATTACTTATTTCTTGGGATACACAAGATGCTAATGAAACTTATTACATTTATAGAAGTACAAATAAGAGAACTTGGACTAAGATTGGACAAACAAAAGGTGAATCTTATGTTAGTGGTGGATTATCTTATGGTAAAAAATATTATTACAAAGTATATGCTCAAAATGAATTAAGTAAAACGGCATACTCTAATATAGTTGGCTTAAAGGTTGTACCTAATAAAGTAAATAACTTAGAAGCTACTGGTATTTGGGCAACAAGTATTAGAATGTCATGGAGTAAAGTTGGGGTAACAGGATATCAAATACAAAGAAGTACCAACAATAAGAGATGGTACACAGTTAAGACAATTAGCAAGAATAATATACTTAGTTATACCAATACAAGAAGAGGTTCAAATACAGTATATTATTATCGTATTCGTGCTTATAAATTAGTTGGAAGAACTAGAGTATATGGTGCTTGGAGCAATGTTTTAAGGGTAAAAACGGTACCAAGAGTTCCAAAATTAAGTGTTACATTAAGAGATTATAATTTATTTAGTATAAATGTTGGTGGAGTACCTGGTGGTTCAAAATATGAAATATATAAGAGTGAAACAAAGGCTGGACCATATGAGAAAATTGGAACTTTACCAGGTGTAGGTTTACATTTGGATGGAAATGTAACGCTAGGTAAAACATATTATTATAAGGTAAGGGTATGTAATAATGAAAATAGGTGTGGAGCATACACAAGTGTTGTATCAAGAAGATCAGCTCCAAGAGTACCTGGATTTTCTCTTAGATCACCAGCTGCTAGAAAGGTTAGAGTAACTTTGAGTAGTATTGCTAATGCGGATGGATATGAAATATATCGTGCTACTAGAAGAAGCGGAAAATACTCTTTGGTAAAAGCATTTACAAGTGAAGATACATTAGTGTTTGATAATAAAACATCAAGATGGAGAAGATATTACTATAGAGTTAGAAGTTATATGATTGTTGATGGTAAAAAGATTTATAGTGATTATAGTTCAATAAAATATATTAGAAGTAGATAAAAATAAAAAAAGAGTTATAGTTTAATCTATAGTTCTTTTTTATTTGAAGAGTATATTTGCCTATGATTGATTTTATTGAATTGACAGTGAGTTATTATGAATTTTATATAATAGGCGTTAGTATGAAAAAAGTTGTTGGTTTAGCATTATTATTTTGAAACTGATTCTTTTTCTAAGGATAATTCTTCTCAGACAAATGACTACAAATAACCAAAATTCTAGATCAGTATTCCCAATTATAGTGATCGTTATGACGATGGTTTTTAGTATTGGAATATATTATGTAATGAAAAGTAGGAAAAAAGTCTTGTATTAACCAAGACTTTTTATTCTAATAAAAATAAATAACATTAAATTTTTTTCTTCATACAATATATTGGGTGATTTAAATGGCTTTAAGAGGTGTTGTTGTAGATGCAGGGCATGGAGGAGATGATCCTGGAGCGGTAGGTAATAATATTGTAGAGAAAGATTTAACATTACAAGCAGCAACTTATATTAATAATAGATTAAATGAGTTAGGCATTCCTTCTAAATTAGTTAGAGATAAGGATGAAACAGTTTCTCCTAGTGAGAGGACAAGAAGAATACTAAATGCTTTTGGAGATAATAGTGATGTTTTAGTACTATCAAATCATATTAATGCTGGCGGTGGAGATGGGGCTGAAACAATATATGCTCTTCGTAATAGTGATACACTTGCTAAATCTATTCTAGAAGAAATAGGTAAAGAAGGACAAAATATGCGTAAATATTATCAGCGAAGATTACCTAGTAATCCTTCAAAGGATTATTACTTTATTCATCGAAATACAGGAAAAACACAACCTGTTATTGTAGAATATGGTTTTTTAGATTCAACGGGGGATGATGTATTACAATTAAAAAATTATTTACTTGATTATGCAGAGGCTGTTGTTCGTGCAGTTTCAAAATATGCAGGAGTTAATTATGTTCCACCGAAGGGAAGTAATATCTATGTTGTTAAAAAAGGAGACAATTTATATACAATTGCTAATAATTATGGAGTAACAGTAGATGAATTAAAAGCTGCTAATAATCTTACAAATAATATTTTAAATATTGGAGATACTTTAATAATTCCTAAGAAAGAAAGTGCTAAACCAGGAGATTATTTAGTATATAATGTTCAAAAAGGTGATAACCTTTGGTCCATTGCTAATAAATATGGTGTCAGTGTTGATGATATTGTTAATTTAAACAACTTAGGAACAACTGCACTAAGTATTAATCAGCAATTATTAATTCCAGTAGAGAAAAAAGAAGAGGTATCAGGGAATATTTATGTTGTACAAAGAGGAGATAACCTTTGGTCTATTGCTCGAAAATATGGTGTTACAGTAGATGAATTAAAAGCTGCTAATAATCTTTCTAGTAATATTTTAAATATTGGGCAACAATTATATATCCCAAGTAAAGAAGTTGTTGATTCTAATTCATATATTGTTAAAGCAGGAGATAATTTGTATACAATTGCTAATAATTATGGAATAACAGTAGATCAATTAAAAGAGTTTAATAATCTTACTAATAATTTGTTATCTATTGGGCAAGTTTTGAAAATACCTGAAGTAGTTAATGATAACGAATTAATATATGTTGTGGAAAAAGGTGATAGCCTTTGGTCTATTGCAAAGAAGTATAATACAACGATAAATGAATTAAAAAAATATAATAATTTAACTGATAATATGTTATCTATTGGGCAAAGATTATTAATACCAAAGACAGAAAACTATGAAACTTATATTGTTAAATCAGGTGATAATCTTTGGAATATAGCAAAGAAATATAATCTTACAGTAAATGATTTGAAAAAGGCTAATAATTTGAATAGTGACAATTTAAGTATAGGACAAACGCTAATAATACCAGAATAACTGGTATTATTTTTATATTATGATATAATTTTATTAGAAGGTAGATATTATGGAATACACAAAAAAAGATGGAACAAAAGTGATTGTTGAAGGAGATATGGCCAAATATGGTGATGGTCCTATGAAAAAGAACAAAATAGGTGTAAATTTTGTTAACGGTTTTATCTACAGTAGGATGCTTTCTTCGTTCGGTGGATCTTTTTTAGATGAGACTATAAGCATAGAGTCTGGACTTGCTGATTTTGTTGATGCAAAGATTGGAAATATAAGGGATGCATATGAGTTACTTAAATCAAAATTAAATGGTACTGATGACTCTAATATATATGAGTTATCAAGCATAGTATTAGAAACAGTAGATGAGTACTTTGGGGGAATTAGTAATGTAGAATCGAGAATGAATTATTATTACGAGGCCGGTTATGAAGAAAATAAAGACAATAAGATATCAAATTTAAAAGGAACTGGTGCTGCAATGTGTGTTGAAAGAGCGGCTCTTTCCCAAAATTTATTAAAGTCTTTAGGAATAAATAGCTACTTTAAAACATCTGCTATCGTAAGAAATGGTAATCAAGAAGTTCATAGTTATAATTTAATAGAGTTTGAAGATAAGAATTATATTTTTGATACTTCAATTCCAAATTTAATAAATGGTCGTGTTAATCCTTTAATAGCAGAGATTGATAAAGAAACTTTTGATCTATTAAGTAATCCTATATCAGATATTGGAAGGTCAACTACAGTATCACACTATAATCCATATCGAGATATAGATGTAACTATTACTTATGATAGTGGTCGAAAAGATCATATCGAGGTAGAGGCGCTAGGAAGTACTGAAAAACATTTATAAATAAAAGATACCTGTTGGTATCTTTTTAATATATTTCTCTACATACACCAGGATATGGAGCATAAAAACAATGCTTTTTATATCTTCCTACATTTTTTTGCTCATACCAGTAAGATAGGCACGGGTTATTTTCTTTTGGAGCATAAAACCAT
>Ga0247610_10007259_pt1 | contig 11414 bp, 13 predicted proteins | sample 174DNAGHGhighgp2_FD_193483 | JGI IMG/M metagenome (GOLD analysis project Ga0247610, IMG submission 193483) | Sheep rumen microbial communities from Palmerston North, Manawatu-Wanganui, New Zealand - 1742 DNA GHGhigh gp2 | ecosystem: Host-associated > Mammals > Digestive system > Stomach > Rumen...
CCTTCTATTGAATCTGGTTCTTCATCAAGATTTTCTACGGCTTTTTTATTAGAAAACAATCCCACTACAACCACCTCTTTTCTTCTACACCTATTCTCTTTAATATTATCATAATTAGATATTTTTTTAAATATTTATTTAATAAAAAAAAGAAACTATTTTACAGTTTCTTTATTATATCTTGTTAAAAATTCTTTCTTATAATCTAAAAATCTATCATTTTTTATTGCTTCTCTTATCTCTTCAGTTAATCTAATTAAAAATCTAATATTATGAATTGATAAAAGAGATCCTCCAAGACTTTCTCCTACAGTAATTAAATGTCTAACATAAGCTCTTGAAAAATTCTTACAGCAATAACAATCACAATCTTCTTCTACAGGTCTTAAATCTTCCTTATATTGAGCATTATTAAAGTTCTTTTTACCATCTCTAGTAAAAGCTTGTCCATGTCTTGCAATACGTGTAGGAATTACACAATCAAATAAATCAATACCACGTTCTACACCTTCAAGAATATCAACTGGTTCACCAACACCCATTAAATATCTAACTTTATCCTTAGGAATATAAGGTGTAGAATATTCAATTGCTTGATACATGTGTTCTTTAGATTCATCATCATTTGCAACTCCACCAATACTATAACCATCAAAGTCCATTTTAACAGTTTCAATTGCTGAATGTTTTCTTAAATCTTCAAAGTAACCACCTTGTACAATACCAAATAATGATTGATTAGGATTATTATGAACCTTCTTACCTCTTTCAGCCCATCTTAGTGTTCTTTCAATACTATTTTTCATATAGTTATAATCTGCACTAGCAGGAGGGCATTCATCGAAAGACATAGCAATATCACTATCTAATTTATTTTGAATATCAATAGATTTCTCAGGAGTTAATAATAATTTTTGTCCATCAATATGGCTCTTAAAATGAACTCCTTCTTCACATATATCTTTTTCTTTATTCTTAGCTAAACTAAATACTTGATAACCACCACTATCAGTAAGTATTGGTCTATCATAATTCATAAATTTATGAAGTCCACCACATTTATTAACTATATCTTCTCCAGGTCTTAACCATAAATGATATGTATTAGCTAAACAAATACCAGAGTTACATTCTTTTACTTGATCAGGAGTTAATCCTTTAACAGTACCTCTAGTTCCAACAGGCATAAATATTGGAGTATCTACAGTACCATGATTAGTTTCAAGTTTTCCAAGTCTAGCCCCTGTTTCTTTATCTTCATGTAATAATGTATATTTAATTTTCATATCTTCACCAACCTTTATTTAATAAACATAGCATCTCCAAATGAGAAGAATCTATATTTTTCATTAACTGCTACTTTATAAGCATTTAAAATATTATCTCTGCCTGCAAGAGCAGATACTAACATAACTAGAGTTGATTTAGGTAAATGAAAGTTAGTAATTAAACAATCAATTGCCTTAAATTCATATCCTGGATAAATAAATATCTTAGTCCATCCAGAACACTCTCTAAAGTCATCATATAAACTTCTAATTGTCTCTAATGTTCTTGTACTAGTAGTACCAACAGAAATAATTCTACCACCATTCTTATGAGTATTATTAAGTACTTCAGCAGTCTCACGACTCATAGTATAAAACTCACTATGCATTTCATGATCTTCTACTTTAGAAACACTAACTGGTCTAAAAGTACCTAATCCTACATGTAATGTAACATAGACAATATTAACACCTTTATCTTTAATCTTATTTAATAATTCATGAGTAAAATGAAGTCCTGCCGTAGGTGCAGCTGCACTACCAACTTCTTTCGCATAAACTGTTTGATATCTTGATTGATCTTTTAATTTTTCATGAATATATGGAGGAAGTGGCATAGTACCTAATTCTTCTAATATTTCTAAAAGAATACCATCATATATTAGTTTAAAATGTCTAATTCCCTCATCTAATTCTTTAATACATTCTGCTTTTAATTTTCCATCTCCAAAAGAAACAATAGTACCTACTTTTATTCTTCTAGCAGGTTTTACTAAACATTCCCAATTATCATTACTAATATTTTTTAATAATAATATTTCAATAACAGCATTTGTTTCTTCTTTAATACCAATAAGTCTAGCAGGTAATACTTTAGAATCATTTAATACTAATGTATCCCCCGGATTTAAATAATCAATTATATTATAAAATTTCTTATGTTCAATATCTCCACTATTCTTATCAAGCACTAATAATCTAGACTCATCTCTTTTTTCTAATGGAGTTTGAGCAATTAACTCATCTGGTAATTCATAATCAAAATCATCAACGTTCATAGATATCACCTCAAACCAGTGATATTATACCAAAAAATAAAAAAAACTACTAGTCTAACTAGTAATTTTATTTTAATTTTACAGCAGTACCATAAGCTAACATTTCAGCAGCTCCAGGCATAACCGAAGAAGAACCATATCTAACGCCAACAATAGCATCAGCTCCAAGTTTTTTAGCTTCTTCTATCATTCTATCAGTTGCTATTCTTCTAGCATCACTAATCATCTCAGTATAGCCTTTAATTTCTCCTCCAACAATAGTTTTAAGTCCTGCCATCAAGTCTTTTCCAGCATGCTTAGATTGAACTATTTCTCCTTTAACAAGTCCTAATGTTTCAGCAATTTCTTTTCCATGAACTGAATCAGTACTAACAATAATCATAAATTCCTCCTATTTTTTCTTTTCTATTCCTAATACTTCATAACCTTTATCAGTAACTACTCTACCACGAGCAGTTCTTTTTAACAATCCAATTTGTAATAAATATGGTTCATATACATCTTCAACAGTAGTAGTCTCTTCTCCAATAGAACTACTTAAAGCCTCTATTCCAACAGGACCACCATTAAATTTATTTATAATTGCAAGTAACAATTCTCTATCAGTTGAATCAAGTCCTATCTTATCAACTTTTAATCTATCAAGTGCCTCACAAGTAGTATCTAAATCAATTTCTTTTTTCTTTTTAACCATTGCAAAATCTCTAACTCTTTTAAATAATCTATTAGCAATTCTTGGAGTACCTCTACTTCTAGTAGCAAGTTCCATAGCAGCTTCATCACTAATAGGCATATCTAAAACTCGAGAAGTTCTTTTAATAATATCACTTAATTCATCTACAGTATAAAATTGTAACTTAGATATAATACCAAATCTATCTCTTAATGGAGAAGATAAATCTCCTGCTCTAGTAGTTGCCCCTACTAAAGTAAATGGAGGTAAATCAATCTTAATATTTCTACTATTACCTTCACTACCAACAATAATATCTAAAGAATAATCCTCCATTGCAGGATATAATATTTCTTCAATATATCTAGGCATTCTATGTATCTCATCAATAAATAAGACATCCCCTTCTTCTAAAGAAGAAAGTATAGCAGCAAGATCACCACTCTTCTCAATACTAGGACCACTTGCAGTCTTAATATTAGTTCCTAATTCATGAGCAATTATAAACGCTAAAGTAGTTTTACCAAGACCAGGAGGTCCATATAATAATACATGGTCAAGTGATTCTCCTCTCATCTTAGCAGCATCAACAAATACTTTAATATTCTCTTTAACATCAGTTTGTCCAATATACTCTTCAATAGTTTCAGGTCTTATTGTATTATCAATTGTCTTATCATCAAATAAATCATAATTCTTAACAATACTTTCTTCTTTCATAATACCTCCTATTTTTTAAGTTTTCTAATAGACTTAATTAATTTCTTAGTTTCTTTAGGATTAACTTCTACTCTAGAATCAATTAATTCATACAAAGCAAGTTCTCCTAATACATATTCAAAATCTAATGTAGCAGACTCATCATAAGCATCATCTGCTATATCATTAAAATGATCAATCATTGCTTCTTCAAAACATATAAGTATCTTTTTCTCTTTATAATAATTATAGAATTCATCTAATATAATTCTTAACTCTTTATCTTTTAAAGCTACATCTCCACCATCATCTTTTAATTCTGCAATTATTCCTTTAATCTCATCATATATAGCTTCTTTTTTATGATCTTCTAAAAATACTACATTACCTAATTCTTTTAATTTTTCTTTTTTCTTATCTCTTTTTCTCATATTACTTTAACAACAACTTTAATGCATCCTTTACTTGTCCTTCTATAGGAAGAGAAGTATCAACTCTTGCAAGTACAGGAACAATCTCCTTTTCTTTATATCCTAATCCAATTAAAACCTCTTTTAATTCATTTTCTACTTTTACTTCTTCTTCACTAATTCCAACACCAATAAATTCTAATTTTCCTTTTAAATCTAATACAATTTGTCTAGCCAGTTTATCTCCAATTTTAGGAAATTTCTTTAAATATAAAATATTTTCTCTTTCAATCGCATCCATTATTCCATCAATTGAACCAACTGCTAATATAGGTAGTGCCATCTTACAACCTAATCCCTTAACACTAATAAGTTTTAAAAAGAATTCTTTCTCTTCTAAACTATTAAATCCATATAAAGTATTCTCATCCTCCATAACATGTTGATAAACATATACTTTATATTCATTATTAATTTGATATGTATATGGATTAGCTACATATATTAAGTATCCAATACCATTATTATCTAATACAATTGCATTCATTTTAATATTAGTTACTATACCTTTAATGTAATCATACATAGAATCATCTCCAATAAATATTATATATTAAACAAACATCTTTTTCAATTAATAAAACATATTTTCGATAAAAAAACTATCCAATTATGAATAGTTTATTAAAATGATTTCTTAAATTGTTTAAAACTTGTACTATGAGGAAGATTATCATCAAGTCCACTAATTAATCCTCTCGGATTTTCATTCTCTTTACTAGAATAAACATTTCTAAACATATCTATTAGTCTAGGATCTACTCCTTTACTCTCTAAGAATAATAAATATCGATAATAAGTAGTCATATCTTCTTCATGCATATTATGATTAGAAATAATACTAAGTATAATCATTAAATAAGAATATAAATCACTATCTTTATTAGGAATAACTATTCCTAAATTACTTCTTTTATATTTATTAGGAAGAGACCATAAATCAAAATTTCTAAGTAAATAAAAAGCCATACTAGGAGGAGAAATACCTTCTAATCCATCTACATAAGAACTATCTAAATCTATAGCTTTTATATTATCATTTTTATCTATTAAGAAATTATATTCATTTAAGTCTCCAAAATAAAACTTTTTATCATCTTCAACTCTATCTACTTTATCTATTAAATCTCCTAGTTGTTCTAAATATTTCTTTTTTGATTTAAAATCTACTTTATTAGAATTAATAACATGTCCTAAATTTCTACTTTGTTCAATTAATTCCATACCAAATCCAGCAAATTCATTATCAACCATAACTAAGTATTCTGGAACAACTAATTCATCTAATTCATTATATTTAGATGTATGTAAATAATCAACTATATCTAATTTACGATCCATTATACGAGGAGATTCTTGAGCATCTAAACATTTAAATAAAACTCTTTTTCCATTACAAGTTTTATAATTCTTATTTAGAGTTAATAATAATCCTTCACTATTAAATACACCTTTAGGTATACTTAAAAAAGATAGTCTTCTAAACTGTCTTCCACGTAAATTAATAATATCTAAACTATTATCATAGTAACTCATAAACCCCTCCACAAGTGCTTATTATATCGTAAATAAAAAACTAATTCAATAAAAAAGAGTAGATTAACTACTCTTAACTAACTAAATTACCAATTCCTTTAAAATAATTAGCAATACCAGTTATTTTAAACTCTTTATTACTTGGAATATTACCTCCATCTGCTTGAGGTTGTCCATTATCAGTAGGTGGTTGTGGAGGAGTCTCTCCACCTTGAGGAGCTTCTCCTTCTGGCTTTTCTGGAGCCTCACCATTCTCTCCATCTGGTTTCTCAGGTGGATCTCCTTGAGGTGTCTCACCTTCAGGTTTTTCTGGAGGTGCAGTTTGATTATCATTATTTGGAGGTGCTGATTGATTACCATTATTTGAATCAGCAGGAGGTTGTCCTCCTCCAGGTCCATTAGCATTATTACCAGTTGAACTATATCCTAATTGTGTACCTTTAGTATAAGTACCACTAGTATAAAGACCTGCTTTATTATCTCCATCAATAGAACCATCTTTATATAAAGTATATGTATTATTTCTTAATTTAGAAGAACTAAATATTAATGAATTATATACTCTATCAGATTTAAAAGCAAACACTACTTCATCATTTAATAATAATGTTACTAAAGAATCTTTTTCCATATTAGAATTAAATGTTAAAGCAACAAATTTCTGTTTAGAATTCTCATTAATTGGATCCATCATACTTCCAGTAGCAAGAACTGTTCCACCATTAATATAAGTACCTTTTTCAGAATCAAGTCCTGAATCAGCTCCATGTTTAGCAAGAGCAACAATAACTCCACCATTTATCTTTAATGTACCATTAGAATCAATTGCATCACCTTCATCTGCTTCAGGATCTACTTTAGCAATTAAACTTTTAACATTAATAGCTAAATCATTACGAGCATTTTCCATCTCTGTATCATCAATAGTAGTATTTAAGCAATCATCTTCTGCATTAATAACATAATCACCTATACCACCACTAAATTTTAAATTACCTTTAGTTTCAATACCCTCTTTATTCTTACTAGTTACTTCTAAATAACCACTACCTTTAAACTCTAAATCAATATCAGAAGATATTGCTCCAGAACCTTTATAGTAATAGTAAGGATCTCCATCCTGTAAATCATCTCTATTTGCAGTAACAGTTGCGAATAAGATATTTTTAATAGCATTTTTCTTATAAATACCATAATAATTAGTATAAGTATTATATTTATTTAGTAAATCACCACTATATTTATCATTATAATTACTTAATTCTTCTATAGGTACTAAACTAACTTTTTTAAACTTACCACCTTCAAGATAATTCTTAGTACCATCTTCTGCACTAACAGTAACCTTACAATCAGTATATAACATATTCTTATTATAAACATACAATGCAGGTACTTTCTTAGAATCAGTATCTACTTTAGCACTATTAAATGTAAGTTTAATATTTCCTTTTAAATTATTAGTATTAACAGCAATCATACCACCAGTTAATTCACCAACAAATTCATAATTACCAATATTTTTAACATTAATTACAGTACCATCATATTCATCTACTTCTAAATCATTACCCTTTTCTACAAAGTCATCTAAATCATAGGCTTTATAGGTACCTACTCCATCATATAAAAATTTAGTAACATATACATCATCTAATTTATTATTTTTAAAATCCTCTAAGAATTTTTTATAATCTTTCTTCTCATATACTTTTAATTTTTCTTTAGAATCTCTATATTGTAACTTTCCAATATCAATTATTTTTGTATTATCTCTACTTAAATATTTCTTTACTAATAAACCACTAGTAACCCCAATAGCGATAGTTAATAAGATAATAATAGATATCAATACTTTTTTCTTCATACATACCACCTATCCTATCTGAATAATAACATAATATAAATATAAAATCTATAATTATTTAAAGAATAAATGTAAACAAAAAAAAGAGACTATTCAGTCTCTTTTAAATTATAATATACATCTTGAACATCATCTAAATCTTCTAATGTATCAACTAATTTTAATACTTTTTCTTGTCCTTCAGCATCTAACTCAACTTCCATATTAGGAATATAAGTTAATTCACATTCAAGAAACTCTTTTACATCAGCACCTTCTAAGGCATCTTTAACTGCTGTAAAGCTATTAGCATCAGTTGTAATAATATAATTATTATCAATCTTTTCAAAATCTAATGCTCCAGCATCTAAAGCTGTCATCATCATTGTATCTTCATCATATTCTCCTGGAATAACGATAGATCCACGTCTTTCAAACATATAACTTACTGAACCATCTGTACCTAAATTACCTCCAGCTTTAGTAAATGCCGATCTAACTTGTGATGCAGTTCTATTTCTATTATCAGTTAAACAATCAACCATAAAAGCTACTCCACCATGTCCATATCCTTCATAACGAACAGCTTCAAAGTTTGCTCCATCAGCACCACCAGTTGCTTTTTCTATAGCTTTTTGAATATTATCTTTAGGCATATTTTGAGCTTTAGCCTTATCAACTGCCAATCTTAAAGCAGCATTCTGACTCGGATCAGGACTACCACCTTTAGCAGCAACCATAATTTCTTTTGCTAATTTTTGAAATACTTTACCTCTAGCAGCATCTATTAAACCTTTTTTTCTATGTATTGTAGCCCATTTAGAATGTCCACTCATAACTATACCTCCTCAACACATATATAATATCATACTTTTGTTTTTATTAAAAGACATTTATGTTATAATTTAATTGGTGATTACATGTATCTAAAATTAAAGAAAAAAATAGAAATTAAAGAATGTAATACATTTAAATCTAGATTAAAATCACTAAGATTTCACTTACAATTATTAGATTATGGATTACACTTTCCAAATAAAAAACTAGCAAATACTTATTATTTTTGTCAAAGAGTAGATATCTGTTTTACTGATAAAAATGATATAATTATTGCTTTATATGAAAATATAAGAAGTGAAAAATTAATCTATAAATTTAAATCAAAAAATATCTATTACTTACCATTAAATACATGTAAGCAATTAAAAAAAGGTAATAAATTACCTCTTAAATATTAGATATAATTGGATATGGAGAGAATTCCTCCATTTTTTTTATCTTAATTTTTTTTCCTTTATCTTCAAGTTGTCTATTAGCATAATTAATTAAACTATCACGCCATTCATCTTCATCTTCAAAATAATCAAAGAAGTCTCCATGAAGTCCACCCTCACATAACCATATTATGAAATCTCTATCATGCCACATAGCTTGATTAACAATATATTCTGCACCCTTACAAGGCATTAAACCTATTAATAAATCAGTATTACCAATCTTAGTATCATTATCAAATTTTTCTTTTTTAAGTATTAATCTATCAGTAGATTTCTCTTCAGGATCTAGTCTAGGATCATAAACAGTAATAGTACCGCTCTTTTGTTCTAAACTAATTCTTTTCGCAAGTCTTGGAAATATTCCTCCACCTACTTCAATAATATGTTTATCTTCAATATCACATTTACTTTTAATATAATCAAGAAATGCTAAATAGATATTCTCATTATCAGGTAATAAACCTAATTCATCAAAGATTTCTCTAATTCCTTCGTCATAGAACATTTCGTGATCACTACTAGATAAAATCATATTTTTTATATATTCAATCTCATACAAATTATATAGTCCAGGTTTTCTTTTTAATAAATCTAAAACCTTAGAATATATAACAAAAATACTACTAGTATTATTCGCCATGTAATACCCCCTAATGCGGAATATTATATCATATTATTCCTTAAATGTAAAAAGAAATAATACAAAAAAGTATTATTTCTCATTACTATACATTAGTGTTTTTTCAACTACACTTCTAACAGAAGATATATTAAATGGTTTATTAAGCATATCAACTATATCATAAGTAAATGCTCTTTCAATAGTCTTCTTAGAAGAATCTCCAGTAATAATACTTACTGGTATCTTTTCTAATAAATCATTTTCTCTCATATACTCAAGTACTCCAAATCCATCTACTTTAGGCATATTTAAATCAAGTAAAATAGCTTTTATAGTATCATTTTCTTTATTTGAACTTAGTAATTTAATTGCCTCTTCTCCGTTTTTAGCAGTACCAACATTAAATTCATCTCCAAAGTTCTTCTCAACAAAACTTCTAATTAGATTAGAATCATCTACAACAAGTATTGTTCTCTTCTCATATTCTTTCTTCTTCTCAACTACTTCAGAATCAAGTTTCTCAATTTTTTTCTCATCAATTCCATTCATATATTCTTGAATAAGTTTAATAGTATTATTACATTCAGTAATTAAATCATTAATATGTTTATTAATAAAATATTGATCAGCTTTAGATGAATGTTCAGCATGTTCCTTAGCTTTTTCTTTTAGTTTAACAAATCCATATATTTCAGCATCACTTGCCATAGAATTAACACAATCAGTATAATTTCTCATATCTTTTTTCTGCATAAAAACAATTAATTGATTAATCTTAGTATGAACATCAACAAGAAATTCTCCAAGTCTTTCATTATAGACATCACTACTACCAAATACTCCAAGACTATCTTTAATATTAATTCCATTTTCTTCTAAAAACTTAATATTCTTCATGGATTCACCTCTTTATTATATCTAAACCAATTATAACATAAAAATAAAAAAATACTAATATAATTAGTATTTTCTTTTATCTAATATTTTTAATGTTTTTTCTCTACCTTTTTCATATTCATCAACTACTCCTTTAATAGTTTGATGAGGATGTCTTGCAAGTTCAGAATCAGGTAAAACTAAATCTTTTTCTAATATCATTTCTAATGCATTAATAATATTATATTTATTAAAATCAGAATATAAATGAGGATTAATCTCATAAGAATATAAATCAGTTCCTTGAAATAAGAAATCTATATTATCTTTTCTACTTATTCTATTAGTCATTCTCATATTTCTAATAAGTTTAAGTAATTCATCTCTAGTAATTTTATGATTAAGAGAAAAATATGTTAAGTATACCATTAATTGTTTCCATTCATCTGATACACCATATCCCCCACCATAAACTCTTCTATCTACTCTTTCTATTCCTCTAAAACCACTTTTCTTACCAATATTATATTGATAATTATCTCTAATTAATCCATCAAAAGAATCACTAAGTACTAATCTAAAAGTATATAAACTTTTAAACTTATCAGTATTTATAATTAAATTTCTAATTGCATTATAACCATCATTATTATGTAATGTTTTATTAGAAAGAGGAATACCCTCTTCTTCTAAAAGTATTGAATTAAGTAATTGTTTTATTCTTTTAACACTAAAATATTTATGATGATCTAAAGAATTACTAAAATAAATATAATCTCTTGATAAATCATCATCTACTAAAGAAAAGTTACTTCTAGTTTTAGCACCTTGAAATCTATATACTTCTTTAGTTAATTCGTCTCTTTTTAATTCATGACACGCTTCTTGAAAAATTGTCATTTAATAACCCCCTTTTTATATTAAACTCAATCTTTATAACTAAAATAAAAATCTAATATTCTAACTTGATCTCCTTCTTCAGCACCAAGCTCTTTTAATTTATCATCAATACCCATTCTTTTTAATTTTTTAGCAAATCTATATGCAGCTTCATCTGAAGAAAACTTAGTCATTTTAAATATTCTTTCA
>Ga0247610_10007260_pt1 | contig 11413 bp, 6 predicted proteins | sample 174DNAGHGhighgp2_FD_193483 | JGI IMG/M metagenome (GOLD analysis project Ga0247610, IMG submission 193483) | Sheep rumen microbial communities from Palmerston North, Manawatu-Wanganui, New Zealand - 1742 DNA GHGhigh gp2 | ecosystem: Host-associated > Mammals > Digestive system > Stomach > Rumen ...
GCTTGAGTTTAGCGCAACGTCATGCACCCCAGAAGATGTAGGCATTACCGTCTGATGCCTGGAGAACGCATGGGTCGATACCATTGATGCCTTTAATTGGCTCAGCCTCAGGAATGAATGGGCCTGTAGGACTGTCGGAAATGGCTACGCCTACTCCAAAGCCTCTGCCGTCTTTAGGAGTAGAGGGGAAATAGAAATAGTACTTTCCGTTTCTCTCTATACAGTCGGGAGCCCACATTGAGTAGGAGTTAGGTCTCACCCAGGGTACTTTGTTCTGGGTTACAATCATACCGTGGTCAGTCCAATCGGTAAGATTGTCGGATGAGAACACATGATAGTCTTCCATGCAGAACCAGTCCTGACGCTGATCGGCAGGTGGCATGATGTCGTGCGATGGGTAGAGATACACACGGTTGTTGAAAACACGTGCTGTAGGGTCAGCCGAGAACTGGTCACGGATAACCGGATTCTGCGCCATTGATATCAAAGGCACAGACATTAGTAATGAAAGATAAATCTTCTTCATTGGCGATGGTTTATTATAATAAAAATAGTAATACTCTCAGTTTATTCATACATACATCATTTATTAGAGTGTTTTTTTTTCAAAACGTTTAATCAGACATAAGATTTTTTTATGAATTGTTTCTTTTCTTTTTTTATTGTAAGTGGTATTTTGTTTTTGTTTTTGTGTCTTCTGCTGGCGTGGAAGGTTAAATTTGTGAATATGGGAAGGTCGAATCGCTTGTTTTTACTATTTGGCTAGAAGTGGAATGATTAACAAATGTAACAAAGACTTTGCGATATGTAACATTTTTGGGTTTTTCTTGCTTTTTATAAACTCTACGTTACAAAAAACAAAGTATTTAAGTTAATTTTAATTTATCTTTGCACGCAATTCGGTATGTCCGAACTCAACTATAACGTATTAAAACTTTTAAAAAATGACTTATGACCCGAAACAATTCGTCCTAACTAATGAGCCCGCTAACCTATTTAATGTATTTAGGTGGCGAACTTAGGGCAGTGCTTTTCAGTACTCCTGAAACTAAATCAACTAGAGAATTATTATCAAACCAATTATCTATAGTTAAAACTTAAGTATGAATCGAAATTTTAGAAAGACAGCGCTGCTGATGGGTACCATGGCCTTCTTGGGTCTTGGCTACTCTTCGAATGCCTACGCCGCAGAGTCTCCTCAGGAGGTTCAGCAGGCAACGAAAAAGATTACAGGTACTGTAGTCGATGCACAGGGCCCCGTTATCGGAGCTAGCGTGGTTGAAAAAGGTAAGACCGGAAACGGCGTTATTACCGATTTCGACGGAAAGTTCACTCTCAATGTTAACCCAGGAGCAACAATCGTTGTGTCTTACGTGGGTTATCAGACTCAGGAAATCAAGGTTGGCAATCAGTCTTCTATCAACATCACACTGAAGGAAGATGATGCATTACTTGATGAAGTAGTAGTTGTAGGTTACGGTACCATGAAGAAGAAGCTGGTTACCGGTGCTACAGTTCAGGTAAAGGGTGAGGATATCGCCAAACTGAATACAACCAACGCTCTTGAGGCTATGCAGTCGAGCACTCCTGGTGTACAGATCACCCAGAGTTCTTCACAGCCAGGTAAGGGATATAAGGTTTACATCCGTGGTATCGGTACCACAGGTTCTGCTTCACCTCTTTATGTAATTGATGGTGTTGCTGGTGGTAACCTCGACGGTATTAACCCTAACGATATCGAGAGTATCGACGTACTGAAGGATGCTGCTTCAGCAGCCATCTATGGTGCACGTGCTGCTAACGGTGTTATCCTGGTTACAACCAAGCAGGGTAAGGCTGGTAAGATTGAGCTCAGCTATAATGGTGCTATGGGTTGGTCAAACGCCTACAAGCGTCCTCAGCTGCTCAATGCTCAGCAGTATATGACCATTATGGATGAGTACACCTTCAATACTTCTGGTCAGAAGATGGATTGGGCTGGTTATGCTCCTTCAGACATCCTTAATAAGGTGGCTAACGGTTGGGAAGGTACTGACTGGTGGGGCGCTTTCGAAAACAAGAACGCTCAGCAGCAGAACCATTCTGTAACTTTGACTGGTGGTACAGATCGCTCTAAGTTCGCTATGTCTTACACCTATACCGGTAATGAGGGTATCATGGGTGCTGACAGAGCTTCTTACTACAAGCGTCACACTATCCGTATCAACAGCGACCACGTACTCCTGAAGGCTAAGGATTTCGATGCTATCACAATCGGTGAGAACATCTCTATTGGCTACAACAAGAGTCACGACCTCGCTGAGGACGGTATGTATTGGAGCTATATCCACAGCTTGCTGCAGACTTGTCCACTCGTACCACAGTACGCTGACAATGGTGATATCTACTACTATCAGGACTTTGAAGGTAATGTTAAGTACGGTCAGGGTTGGAACTCTTCACTGTTCAGCAACCCATGGGAGAACCTCCAGAAGGGTGGCTTCAACTCAATGGCAGAGAGCCGCAACTTCAATGCAAGCGCTACTGCATTCCTGACAATCCAGCCTATCAAGGGCTTGAGATTCCGTTCACAGTTCAACTACAACTGGGGCGCAGGTGCATATCGCAACTACAATGAGCCACGCTCTTCTGGTTATGGTAATGCAACATCTGTTGTTTATAGCGTAAGCCAGAACGCTTGGTTGAATAGTAACTTCTCTATTGAGAATACCCTTACTTACGATCTTCCTATCATTTCTGGTCACAAGATCAGCGCAATGGTTGGACAGAGTTTCCAGAGCAGTGCTTGGGGTGTGAACATCGGTGGATCTAACAAGGTTAACTGGGGTGATCAGCTCGCTACTCTGAAGGGTTGGAATTCTGCATATCTTACAAACATCAAGCTTGTAAATGCTACTGATGCTACTCTGACAGGTTCTCCAAACGACGAAGAGTACCTCGCTTCTTGGTTCGGTCGTCTGACTTGGGACTGGAATGAGCGTTATATGGCTACTGTAACCATGCGTTATGATGGTTCTAGTATCTTTACCGATGGTAAGCGTTGGGGCTTCTTCCCATCTGTATCTGCTGGTTGGGTAATTTCTAACGAAAAGTTCATGGAGAATACTAAGAGCTGGCTCGACTTCTTCAAACTCCGTGCATCTTGGGGTCAGAACGGTAACTGTGCTATCTCTAAGTATCAATATCTGGCTACAATCGCTCTGTCAGGTGAGGCTGGTGATAGCGGTTATAAGTTTGGTTCTGATCTGGCTACTTCTGTTGCTGGTACTCCTAACACTGGTGCTTATGCAAACATCGTACCTAACCCTGACCTGACTTGGGAAACATCTGAGCAGCTCGACTTCGGTTTCGACGCTCGTTTCCTCAACAGCCGTCTGGGCGTAAACTTCGACTGGTATAAGAAGACTACTAAGGACTGGCTGATCGGTGGTAACCTGCTTGCTATCTATGGTACCAACCCTGCAGCTATCAATGGTGGTGACGTAGAGAATACCGGTATTGAAATCGCTCTTACTTGGAACGACAAAATTGGCAAGGACTTCAGCTACAACCTTGGTGTAAACTTTGCTACCAATAAGAATAAGGTAACACGTATTGCTAACGACAACCATTACATCAATGGTCCTTCAGGTGTTCTGTCACAGGGTACTGAGTACATCTACCGTGCAGAGGAAGGTAAGCCTATCGGTTACTTCTATGGTATGTCATACAGCGGTATCTGGCAGAATCAGGAGCAGATTGAGGCTGCACGTCAGGCTGGTAAGGCCGTTCTCGACGATGCACAGCCTGGTGACTGCATCTGGGATGACTGGAACAATGATGGTGTGATTACTTATGCTGAGGGCGACGCTTGCGACCGTCACGAGATTGGTAATCCTAACCCAGACATTATGCTTGGTGTAAACCTCGGTCTGCAGTATAAGGGCTTTGACTTCGCTGTAAACGGTGCAGGTGCATTCGGTCAGCAGATCATGCGTTCTTACCGTTCATTCAGTGATGCTCCTTATCAGAACTATGATACTACTATCCTGAATCGTTGGTATGGTGAGGGTACTTCAAACACTCAGCCACGTATTTCAAGTACTGGTAGTCCTAATACTAACTGGGTATCTAACCGCTACATGGAGAATGCTGATTACTTCAAGATTAAGACTGTAACTCTGGGTTACGACTTCAAGAATATCTGGAAGTCTTGTCCATTCCAGCAGCTTCGTCTCTATGTTCAGGCTCAGAACCTCTATACATTCACAAAGTACACTGGTCTCGATCCTGAGGTTGGTAACTCTGCAGGTGGTAATGGTTGGGCTTCTGGTATCGACCTGGGTCTTTACCCACCATCTCGTACATATTTGGTTGGTGCAAGTATTAAATTCTAATTCGACTATTAAGATATGAAAAAATATATTTTATCAGCATTAGTTGTTTCAACAGCAACTGTGTTTACATCTTGTAACGATATGCTGGATACAGATCCACGTGTTACAGAGTTGACAGCAGCTACATTCCCTGGTAAGCCAGCTGATGTAGAGGCATTGAATGCTGCTACCTATAGTATCATGAATACGCTTGGTGGCGGTGACCAGAGCGGTCTTTTGAATAATCCATTCTACTGGTGGTGTCTTATGTCTGACGACTGCTACGGAAGTGGTGGTCTGCAGGATAATGTAGCTAAGTCGCTCCATCACTTCACAACTGCAAGTGCTAACCAGTATGAGCAGGACTTCATTCTTCTGTATGGTGGTATTTCACGTGCCAACAACCAGATTGAGACAATTGACAATGTAGCATGGACAGATGCTCAGAAAGCTCAGCGCGATCAGCTCCTGGGTGAGGGTTACTTCATGCGTGGTCTCTATTATATGTGGCTTTCGCAGTTGTACGGTGATGTGCCCCTGATTACCTCAACTACTATCACTGAGGAGATGCAGGAGCAGGTAAGTGCTGAGGATGCTATCTATCCACAGATTATTTCTGACTTCGTTTCTGCTAAGAACTTGATGAAGCCTGAGAGAGCTAATGGTTCTGGTCATGCTGACAAGTATGCTGCTGAAGCTTTCATCGCTCGTGCATATATGTTCTGGGCTGGCTTCTATAAGAAGGCTGGTGAGCTTGCTAATGGTTCTGGCCCTGCCATTAATCTGGTAGAGCAGGAAGGATGTTCTGGTGGAACTCTTTCACAGGCTGACGTAGTTGCAGGTTTGAAGGATATCGTTTCTAACGGTGGTTACAAACTTTGTGAGGATTTCCGTTCACTCTGGCAGTACTCTAACAGTCTGCTGTGGGATGAGGCTCACGATGGTGAGGGTCACGCATATGAGTTCATCGCTGACATGAAGCGTGAGAACTGCTTCGACCAGCCTGGTATGGGTAATGGTAACACTGAGGAAATCTTCCAGATTCAGTTCATGAATGCTTCTAAGTGGGCTATTGGTGGTACTTATAACAACCCACGTATGTATTCTAACTATCTGTCTTGTTTCTGGGGTCTTCGTAACGGTGCTACCAACGATAACGGAAAGCGCGACAAGACCTATCCATTCAACCAGGGTTGGGGTCAGGGTACTCCTTCATGCAATATCTGGGATGACTGGTCAGATGCTGAGAGAAGTGGTAATTACACCGACCTGCGTAAGAAGGCTACTCTGATTAATCTTGATGAAGAGCTTGAGGCTTATACATACGAGAAGGACGACTGTGAGGAGTCTGGCTATGGTGTTAAGAAGTATGCTGATGTAAACCTCGATGCTTGTGCTGCTGATAACGATTCTTGGTGGTCAAAGTGTGAGGGCTATTCTTCAAGTTCACTTGACAACAAGCAGCAAGGTGACCACTTCGAGGACTTCTATCTGATGCGTTATGCTGACGTTCTGCTGATGCTTACCGAGCTCACTGGTGATGCTCAGTACATGAATCAGGTTCAGAAGCGTGCTGGTGTTCCTGAGACTCCATACTCACTGGCTGCTGTTCAGAACGAGCGTCGTTGGGAGTTTGCTCTTGAGGGTCTCCGTTTCAACGATATGCGTCGTTGGTCAGGTATTGATTCAGGTGAGAGCTCATATGCAGCTAAAGCCCTCCAGGCTCAGAAGGGTAAGCAGATTGTTTGCCTTGGTCAGAAGGGAGCTAAGCGTTCAATGGATCACATGACTTGTTCTTGGGCTAAGCGTTACGCAGATACCAATGGTTTCTTGCCTAAGCCACAGGCTCAGATTACTCTGATGAATGGTAAGATGAAGCAGAACCCAGGTTGGGATGAGAATGCTTCACCAGCAGAGTACACATATAAAGTTCTTTATTAATATTTAATAAGTAATCAATATGAAAAAGATATTTTTGATGTTATTCGCAATATGCGCTTTTGCTTCTTGTGATCCTATTCATGAGAAGATTGGCAATGCTGGCCACATCTCTCTTGAGGAGCTCAAGGCAAAGACAACTGTCACTGTTGACAAGGCTGCGAGTGGTCTGAATGGTAACGTTATTACCTGCACAACCTCTGCTCCTGTTAATGCAAAGTGGGGCTTCGGTGATAAGGAATTGATTGGTAACTATGCTTGGAAGAAGATGAAGCTTGGTGAACATGTTGTTACCCTGACAGCTCTTTGCCCTGATGGTACAGTGCTTACAGCTGAATTTCCTGTTTCTTGTCAGGAAATCACTGATCCACTTGTAAAGTACTATATCTATGGTGGTCCTGATAAACCAGAGGATGTTCCTTTCCAGCCAGGTGCATGGGATGCAGCAGCTATGCGTTTCAGCTCTACTGAGGGTGCACATCTGCCCACTATTCCTGATGACGTTTACTTCGGTCTAAAGACTCTGATCTTCGATGTATCAGACGTTACTGAGGACTTCGATCTGAAGGTTATGAACGGTTGGTGGAGTAACACTTACTACGATCATGTTAAGTGGACTAATGGTTTGAACGAGCTCCCAATCACCGAGACTCTGGCTAAGGAGTGTGCTAAGGGTGGTGAGGGTCGTGACCTCGACCTCATGCTGTACAGCGGATCAATGACACTCAACTCTGTTTACTATGAGGAATAATTTTTCCTTGAAAGTATAATACCAATGGGCTGCCCCAAGATTCAATTGGGGCAGCCTTTTATAACAAAAAACAATGATTAAACAAAACAATGTATCTCGTGCCAGCCTTTTTGTAAGTATATTGGCTTTCATTTCGTTTGTTGTATACATCTTATACATCAACCAAGAGGTTTTCTTTACGGCACATGATCGCTCCGAATTTATTTTTGGAACTCCTTTCTTTAATACACTCATGTCGAAGCCTTTTGGCTTGATGCAGTATGTGGGAGCCTGGCTTACGCAATTATTTTGTATTCCAGCCGTAGGTACGAGCATCCTCGTAGTTATCTGGGTAGGAATTTATTTTGTGGGTGCTAAAGCATTCCGGTTACAGGGAAGCGCCTCTGCGCTGATGCTCTTGCCTGTTGCCTGTCTGTTGGTCTCTGTTACAGACTTGGGATATTGGATTTATACTTCCACCATCAGGGGCTATTGGTTCTCACAATCGGTTGGCTATCTTATAATGTTGCTGCTTCTTTGGGCAGCACGTTGCACCCCACGCAAATGGCATATTATATGGTATCTGTTTGCATTTTGTATATATCCGTTGCTCGGATGGTTCGCTTTGCTGTTTGTGCTATGTCTTGCTCTTTCTGAAAAGACTACCTGGCGTGAGTTCTTGGGAGTTATAGTGCTCGCCTTTGCCGCAAGTATATGGCATACACAATTCTATTCTAATTTGAAATACGACGATGTAGTAATAGCTGGCTTACCTCGCTTCGAAACTCCAAGCGATAGCACTCCTCATCTGTCATATCCATTCTGGCTACTTGGTGCAGCATCTGTACTTATTTCTTTAGGAAGTAAGTATCTTGCAAAATGGTTCGTACCTGTGTTGTGTGCAGTCGCAGGCATTTTCTATGCCTATTCACAGATGTACTACGACAAAAACTACATCGACGAGATGCGTATGGTGCGCTATGCAGAAGACGACAACTGGAAGGAAGTCCTTAATTTGGCAGAAGAGAACAAAAAACCAACAAGCACCATGATGTTTATCAAGAATATTGCTTTGATGAATGAAGGTGGACTGCTTGATCGTTCATTCAAATTAGGTAACGATGCTGCCAATCTCTATAATCCAGATTCTCTCCATGTGACCCTTTTGGATATAGCATCTCCTTTGGTGTATTACAATTATGGAATGATTAATGAGGCTATACGTTTAAGCTTTGAAAACGCGATACAAGCTGGTTTCTCACCATTCTATCTGAAGATGCTTACACGCTGTGCATTAGCAGCCGGTGATAAAAAATTGGTAGAACGCTATACCACTATACTTCGTCATCGTCCTTTCTACGATAATTGGCATCCTGCTCCTGTTACACCTAAAATAAAGGAACTAATGAAATGTTATCCTGACGAGATTACTGGAGTAGAAAATAGCGATAGTTATATCGTTAATGGCATTAGTCTGTGGTACGAATCAGATAGTAAGGTTGCCTCGGAACAATCGTTGCTCTATTCCATGCTGCGTTGCGACTCACGACGATTCTGGCCGTCACTACGAAAATACGTGAAGCTTCATTTGGATGAGGAGTTCCCTTTGCATGCAATGGAAGCTTATATTCTGTTTATGGATAAGGCACCAGAAAAGAAACGTATGATGCTTCCCGTTGAGCAGAGCGTTTACGAGCGATATAAAAAGTTCTGGGATGCTCTTGAAAGTAAAGCAAAACCTGGCATGACAATTGAGGCGGTTGGAGAGGAAATTCGTGAAGAATATGGAGATACCTATTGGTGGTACAATATCTTCGGCAAAAAACCTCTTAATGTTCATGGTAAAATTGGAAACGAAACTCATGCGTAAACTATTATGAAAATATATATTCACTCTTATATAATGTTCTTGGTAGCAGCCATGTTGCTGTTGTCATCATGTGCTGGCCATCCAGATGTGCCATCTTCATCAAAAGAGGCAAAAAGCCTGCCAGCGATTTATCCAGATTATTGTAATGTTACAATACCTTATAATATTGCGCCGCTAAACTTTATGCTCCCTGCTGATGAGTATGATGAGTGTGTGGCTCGTATAACTACACCAGACGGAAAACAGCAAACTTATGGCAATGGTGTGAAAGTGCAGATTCCTGAAGATGAATGGCACGAAATGCTTGCTGCTTCTAAGGGTAAAAGTCTCAAGATTGAAGTCTGGGGAAAGAAGGGGGATGAATGGCTGTCGTTCAACCCGTTTGATATTATTGTTGCAGAAGACCCTATTGACGAATATCTCTCTTACCGACTTATTGAGCCTTCGTATGTTGCATGGACTTATATGGAGATAGCTCAGCGTAATCTTACTACGTTTGAAGAATCTCAGATATTCAACAATGAAATCACAATGAACGACAGGGAGAAAGGTCAGTGTATTAACTGCCATAGTTATCAGAACTATAAGACTGATAACATGTTGTTCCATGTTCGTTTGTCAAATAGTGGTACCGTAATTGTTAATGACGGTAAGGTGTCGAGGGTTAACCTGAAGCGCGACTATACCATCTCTGGAGGTGTATATCCTGCCTGGCATCCAACAGAGAAGCTGATAGCCTTTTCAACCAATCGGACTCGACAGGCATTCCATACGTTAAATCCTAATAAGATTGAGGTTTACGATGAAGCTAGCGATATGATTCTTTACGATGTTGAAAAAGATTCTGTTAGCATTGTTAGTAATGATTCAACCTTGTTGGAAGTTTATCCTACCTGGTCGCCTGATGGTAAATACCTTTATTACTGTAAGTCAGTACCCCTTCCTGAGGAAATGGCTGATAAGGACATCAGAACTACTTATCCAAAAATACAGTACAACCTCTATCGCCGTTCGTTCGACGTGGCAACACACAATTTCGGTGATGAGAAACTGGTATATGATGCTGCCTCGGCTGACAAGAGCGTTACCCTGCCACGAATCAGTCCTGACGGGCGCTATCTGCTGTTTGCTTTAGGTCAGTATGGCTGTTTCCACAGCCGCCACCATGATGCCGACATCGTTTGTATCCCGATGGAGAAATATACAGGAACAGCCCTTACAGCAGAAACATCATCGCCTGTAGATATGTCTCTCGTTAACAGCGACGGCTATTCTGACAGTTATCCAAGCTGGTCGAGCAACGGCCATTGGATTATGGTGGCCAGTCGTCGTGACGATGATAACTACAGCCGTGTGTATTTTGCTTATTTCAAAGACGGAAAAGTTGGTAAGGCCTTCCTTTTGCCTCAGGAGGACCCAGAGCATAATATATTCCTGCTGAAGAGCTACAACCGTCCTGAATTTATGATTGAACCTGTAAAGATCAGTGTTGATGAGTTCAGTAAGGTATTTGATAAGTAGTCTTTTCTGTGTGGCGGTCGTCCTTTTTTTCGGGATGGCCTACCCTCATCACCTGCATTATCAGGAGCAGTTTCAACTGTTTCTCTTCGATAGTAACTATGTATGGGATATCGTCAAGCAGCCAGGCGGCGTGGCCGACCTGTTAGGTCGCTTTTGCACGCAGTTCTTCCTTTATGCCTGGGTGGGAGCTGTCATTTTTGGTATCCTGCTTTTGGCTATACAACTGCTGGTTTCCAGATTTGTAGGTGGTGGCTGGTTTTACGGACTGAGCTATGTACCTTCGTTCCTGCTTTGGCTCTTTCTGCTCGACGAGCATGCACTCATGGGTGGCGTATGGGCTGTGTTGCTCACACTTCTGGCTGTTTGGGGCCTCAGTAAACTGCCGAAAGGCTGGGGGCGATATATCGCAGTGATTGTTGTCCTCCCTATACTTTATTGGATGGTAGGTAGTTATTGGAGCGGCAGTCATTACTATAGATACCCTAGGGTGTTCCCTACATTACTTTATGTGGCTTGGCTATTAGCGCTTGCTATCCCTCTCCTTGCTTATGTCTGTCGTAAGTGGCTGAAGGATTCGAAAGGGTTGGTTATACCTCTCTGCTCATTCGCGTTAGTGGCCGTTGTTATGGGGGCGGTTGTTTGGAAGAATGCCAATTTCAAGGCTGAGAAGGTAATGCAGTATGACTTTATGGCCAGCCACCAGCAGTGGAACCGCATAATCGAGACTGCCAACAAGGAGAAACCCAACAACCAGATAGGCGTTACAGTACAGAATCTGGCCCTGGCAATGCGAGGCGTACTGCTTGACCAGATGCAGAATTATAACCAGAACGGCATAGCAGGCCTTCTGCCTGATGTACAGAGCGATGCTACCAGTCCGATGCCTACTGCCGAGGCATTCTATCAGCTGGGCATGATTTATGTGGCTCAACGTACGGTGTTCGAGGCGCAGGAAGCTATTCTTGATTTCCAGAAGAGCGGTCGCTGTTACAAGCGTCT
>Ga0247610_10007261_pt1 | contig 11413 bp, 5 predicted proteins | sample 174DNAGHGhighgp2_FD_193483 | JGI IMG/M metagenome (GOLD analysis project Ga0247610, IMG submission 193483) | Sheep rumen microbial communities from Palmerston North, Manawatu-Wanganui, New Zealand - 1742 DNA GHGhigh gp2 | ecosystem: Host-associated > Mammals > Digestive system > Stomach > Rumen ...
TACCAGTTGTGGTACCTTTAGCTGCTTTGTATTTTAATGTTTTAATATAGTTAATATGATCCACTAGCTTTCTAGCTGATTCAGACATATCAGCTGTAGAACCAATGTAGAATGCATCGAGTTTTACAATCTTACCAGTAAACTTAGCCTTTGGTGTTTGTCTATTGACATCACCAAGTAATACAGCTGTTTCTTCATCGATCTTACCAAACATATCATCTGTTAATTCAGATTGGTCAAAGATCATAAGAGGATCTGTGTTAGAAACAAGTGTACCAATTTCAGCAAACTTATGAATGTTTGTTTTTTTGGTAATCACAATATCTCTCGGATGAACTGGCTCAAATGCAAGACGTTTTGCAAATTCAGCTGATACAATATCAGAGTCTTCTACAGTTGTACTATTATCAATTAATGCAACATTTGCTAAAGTACCAAACATTAAGTCAACTTGTTTGTTAGTAGGATCTGCGCAGAAGAATTTGTTATTGTAAAGAATAACATCTCCTAACTTCACATTATCACCTTGTTCAAAACCATTGATTACAATGTTTTGTGTACACCAGAATCCACCACCACCGTTATTAGTGTAGAGATCACCATATTCAACTGCTACTCTCTTTTGTTTCTTTGGATAATAAACAGTAAGAATATGTGCATCTTTATCAATGGATTCAATTACACCGTTATCTTCGGCTACATAAGCAAATGGTAATTTGCAACGATGTGCTACCACACGTTCATAACCTGTACGAACACGCGGTATTGACATTTCAACTGTGGGTACATAGTGAGACATATGGATGTTTAAGAAACTGATACGTTTACTATCATCCTGAATAACGCATGGTCCGAGTAATGAAGTACATGTAAGGATTTCACTTGGTTCAAGTTCACTTACTTTTTTACTTACAGTCAATCCTCTTACATTATCGATACTTGGGTTACTCGACATATTGCCAGCATAACCAGTTTTACCATTATCAACTGATGCTTCACCTAAGATACCAACACCATCAGATGGCCACTGACGATCATCGATCATGAAGGTGTCTGTTGACTGACGTCCACCAGTACCACCATGACCATATTCTTCTCTATATTTGATATCGTTAATAGGATTGATTTGATCGACGTTTTCCATGAGTTGATCATTTACAATCATATTAGCAATTTCAAAGTCTTTAACAGAGAAACTATTGGAAGAGCCAATTGACTTATAACGATAAGAACTATATAAGTTAGATAATGTACGATAAATTGCTGTGTTAATACGTTCATAACTACGGAATCTATGGTTCGTAGAAGCTGCAACTGGGGGACAGTCCTCAGTTGTTAAAAGTGTAGTTGCACGTATTAATAGATCCTTAGCTTCAGTTGGTTCACCCATTCTGAAAAGAACATCACGCGTAATTGGATCTACGAATAAATCGAAGAAATTATCAATACCTTTTAAGTTATGTACTGACATTTTCTTTGAATAAAGTAAATCGTAATACACGTCTTTACTATCCATTTCATCCATTTCAATTTTGGATAAGTCATAGTTGTTTAATCCAGCAAAGAGTAAACTGAAGCATAACGGAGCACGAGGTATTACTAAGATCTTATCTTTAAATTTGATGACAACGTCAGATTGCCTCTTAGGATAAGCACCACGTCTCTCGTAAATTGCATATTTGCATTTTGTATAATTAAGCATATAGCTTAATCCATAACGATAGCATAATGCAAAAATAGTAGGAATCTTTTTCGAAAGCAGTTTAAATTCAGACCATTCTGATAAATGATTAATACTGATTCCACATAATTCACAAAGTAAATCAATAAATGTTGAACCTTGTTGTGTTACACCAGAACCACTATTGTAAATTGCAATCGATCCATCTAGTTTCATATAAACAAAAGTAAGATCATCTTTCTTGTTCATACCAACTAAATAACCTTTGATATCATTGGCTGTTTCAACTGCATCATGAATCTGTTCTTTGGTGAATCCTTGATTTGTGAAATACTCCACAAGTTTAGAACTATCATCAAAGAAGAAATACCATTTATCATTTTGATTTGTAGAATCACTTACAATCATGGAAATATATTTCTTTCCAATCGCAGTGAATTCATACGGATAAATAAACTGCTGAAGTTTAGCAGAACCAAACTGAATTGTAATAAGTTTATTAGATGCTTCAATTAATTTATCTACATAATTAATAAAGCTATGTGCAACAGTTGTTACACGTTCTACTAAATATTTACCATAGTCAGAAGTTAACGTTACACGTGTCGGACTTACTTTGCAAATAGGTAAGGAGATACGCTGCTTCTTCATGACCTTTAAACCGCCATTGATATAGCAATATCCACGTTCATCTACTTTAGGAATAGTAAAGCGAATTGTATGTTCTTTATGATTGATATCTTCATACTTCGCTCTAATTTCATAAGTATTGTTCATGGAGTCTGATATATCAGTAATCTTGAGATCTTTTAAGAACATACCAACTTTATTAAAAGCTGTAAGTTCCATCACTAAATCTCGTAAGAAGAATTTATCAATGTATTCTTGATCGAAGTTAGCAACCGAAGATTTTAACATTGATTCATCTGGTACCTGACCTTTTAAGAAGGATAAAGAACTAGTTGATACTGTATCTTGAGGAGAAGTATTTAATAGTTCATGAACTGTAATATCTTTTCCTTGATAATTCACAGTGATATTGTGATAAGCTTGTGCAATTTTTATAGCACGATTATATTGAGCTTGTGTAAGTTCAGTGTGTTGTTCAATAACTGCAAAAGCTTTTGAATCAATATCTTCTGTTGTTTGAGCATCAAACTTTGCTTGTTCTTTTTTATCAGCTCCTTGTACATAGGCAGGAGCATTTGTCATATAGGTACCATTGTTTACCAATCTTGGCTGAATGGTTGTACATTCCTCTTGAATCTCATCTTTGATTTCAGGAATATTTTCAATGATATCATCTGTTTCTTCTTGTTCTTTAGTTTCTTCTGTCTTTGTAGGAGCAGGAGTTACTTTCACAGGTTGCTGCTTTCTAGCTTGCTGTACAACAGGTTGTTCGACTTTCTTTAGCTCTGGTGTAGGAGTAGTAGTTTTCTTTTCTTCCAGATCTTTAATAGCTTGTCCAGCGATAGCTAAGAATTTGTCACGAGAAATCTGTTCACCTTTAAAAATATCTAAAGCATGATTTTCAGTTAAGATTCTCTTATAGCGTCCAACAAACTGCTCATGATATCTTGCTTGAGAAGTTGCTTTTAATCTCTTAGCCATTTGAAGATTCTTACCAGTAGAATCTTTTAATTCTGCTTTTGGACGTTCAACAACTTCTTGATTTGTAATTTTACCTTCTAATTTTTCTCTTGGAGTAATAGAAGGCATTGCGTTATGGGTAATAGGCGTAACTGTTGTTTCTTCTTCATCTTCTTCTTTATTGATATCAGCTTCAGTTAAACCAGTAATATCAATACTTTCCGTAACAACAGGTTCAGTCACACCAAAATCTGTATAGCTAAGTTCTTGACCTTCTTCTGCTAATCTATTTAACAGTTTGACAGTTTTAACAAGAACAGTATCAGTTGTCCCTTTATTAAATGCCATTAACTCATCAAGTTTTAAAACAACAAAATGAGAATGTGTGTAAAGTAAGAACATCGTGTTCTTACGAACTGCTTCAGGAATATTTAAGAATAGAGAAGGTGTATTTGTATGTATACATCCAAGTAAATTCATGCAGAACAGATACCAAGGATCAGTTGGGGCTTTGATTGTGGTACGAGTATATGCTTTAAAACTTGGAATATATTTTTCACGAGGATAGATGTTTGATCCAACAGGAATAGGAATGATGTGCTTAAAATTAGGTAAAGAAGAAATTACATTAATAACTGTTGTCATGATGTAATTAAATCTTCTCACATCTTTCATTAATCCTACAAATCTTGCACGATACAATGAGTTATAGCAAATCATTGCTTGTGTATTAATGTTGCCAGGAAGCTTATGAATATCTTCCCAAGGCTTGATGTATCTCATTGTATTACGACGGTAATTCATTAAGGTTGCAATTAAACCTTTAGCAGGAAGATATGGATTTTCTGCATAAGCTAAAACACCATTCACTGGTTGAGTGATATGGTGAATAAATTTCTTTGGTGGATCTTTTAATACAAATACATTATTAGCTTCTGGAACAAATACAATTGGTTTATTCATTAAGAAGTTATCATTGATTAAATGAAGTACACACTGACGTGGCATTTCATTCAAATCACTCATGTCTCTTAATTTAGAAAAGTCTGGCATACGTCTCAAGACAAACTTTCTATAAAACATGGGATACAGAAGTAATTCTGTAGAATAGATTTGCTCAGTATCCATGGAGTATACCTCCTTATTTAATTAATGTTAAGCTGAAAATTTCATACAATGCTTTTCGTGTACAAATTATAATAGCAAAACCAAGCACTGCCATATGGCAGTGCTTGGTAGATTTTTATCTATCTTCAGTAAAGTAGGTTATACTGTCTGAAAATGTGAGTAATCAAATAATCTATTTTTCGTACGTTTTAAAGTATCAATATTAGCTTTATGAATTGCAGTTCTAATAGGCTTATATTCGTTTCTGCAATATTGAAGAAGTGCAGCTATTACTTTACGTATTGCCATATATGGCTCTATAGCTGCACCATTCTGCTTAAAATTAGCGCGTAATTCGGCATGTTGATCTTTAAATATATTAGGCTTTTTTTCAATATTTACAGCAAAGTTATTAGCTCGAGAACTCTTGTATTGACCGATCAAAGATGGAATAAGCAAAAAGTTACATATTGTCAGCAAAGCATCTGTAATTGCTTTTAAAACTTCTTTCATATCTATATCTATTACATCATTAAAATTCAACTTCATTAACTTATCGACAGTTTCTTTAGAAAATCTATTATCACTATTTTTGCGTAAAGTCAAAATAAATTGAGGAATTTTGTATTTAAAGTCTAAGTTATATTTTTCTTTTTCACATAAATCTTGTAAATTATCATATTTTTTATACATTAAATATAGCCTATACTTTGCTTTTTTAATTTGATCCGGAAGTTGCTTCATTATTTTTCCAGAGTCATTTAAAACAACTTCACAACTTACACCAAGCAAATCGTTTGCAAATTCGATACATTCATTTGAATGTGTTTTTAAAGCTTTTGCTGCAATTTCAAGAGCATTGTACCAATTAACAATTTTTTGATCAGCCTCCAAGAAAGAAGCATATATCTCATCAATCGTAATGGTATCTTCAACTTGTTCTTCTTTAATTGCATTTGTATTACCTAAATCTAGCATAATAAGTATCCTTAATTTATTACTAAAGTTAAAGTTGTTAGCATAAAATATTATTTTTGTAGCTTTCTTCATATTGTACTTGTACTGGCAACTATCCAAACTTTGTTTATTTGAGTAGTTGTTATGAAATCCGTCCGAAGAGCTGTGGCATTTTGTCATCGTGCCACAGCTCTGTTTTACTTTGGAGAACCTTTATGATTATTAAATTCTTAAATACTATTACACATGAAGAATATCAGTGTGAACTTCCAGATAGTATGGTCGAGAATATCGACCATACTTTTGCTTATATCAATGATACTATTTATGGATTCTTTAGTACAATTCCTGAAGAATTAAAAGATCAGGAAGAATGTAAAAAAGAAGTAAAAGACAAGCTCTTTCCTGTTTTACGTTTTAGCTATTTTAATTATAAAACACCTATTGATGTTCCTAGCAATTTTGATACAAAGTTTAATCAAGTTCTTGATAATTTACTTCAAAAGAATTATCCGGAAATTTATCAGCGAATTGAAAAGAACAAAGATAATTTCTACAGCGAATGTCGTGCACTGTTTTTAGCATATGTATTTGACAATGTAGAAAAAGAAAAGAAAACCGCAGAAATACAACGTAAAGATGAATGCTTCTGTAAAGATTATGCACTGCGCATTATCGATATGTTTAAGAATTTATCTTTGGATGAAATTCCTAGCATTGAAACATTCTCTTCAACACTTTCTAAAATTGATCAGGAAATGCTTCTTGATGATAGAAGACGAGCAGGTTATAGATTATTATTAACTGGTTTGGCAGATGCAATAAGTAAACTTAATTCTGTATTTATTACAAAACCAGGTGAAACATCTATTAATCTTGTTAAAGTATTTAAAGAAAATATAAACAATCCTGATAGAGCTACTTACATAGAAAAGATTAAAGTTATCATAAATGAAGCAATTCAATATTTTGAAAAAATCTTGACTGACACCAATGTTGCAATCGATACGATTAAGAAAGTTGATAGTTGTAAATCAATTGCTTACTTAAAAATGGAACAGCAGTTTGTTTCTGCTTTTGTCAGTTCAACCATGTCTTTCTTAAATAAATATAAGGAAGAACAAGATGAAAAGAATAAAGCAAATATTATTGCTTCTTATGGTCGAGTAGCAACAGAATTTACTATAGCTATTGACACTTTAATTGTTTCATTTGATTGCACTCCAAACGACGATAATCCTTTGCAAGACAATGTTATTACAGTTTGGAAAATGATTGAAGATCAGCTTGAAAGTAAATCTCCAACTTGGTATTTCGAATTAACAAAGCAGTTTATGGATAATTGGAATAGTTTATTTGGTGCGCTTGAACCGGAAACAAAACCGTCTGACGAGAAGAAAGAATCTTAATTATTGTAATTCTTTTTGTCTATATATTACAATATATAAGAGATATTCCGTAAACAATTAACCCAAGGAGCAAACATGCAATTCGAATTACAGGTTAACTCAGATAGTTCCAGGTATGCAGTCTTAAACACAGAAGGCGTAGAAATACCAAATAAAGAACTTTGGGAAAGATATTTCTCATTTCCATTAAAATCTTATTCTAAACTTAAGAATAATAAATCATCCGGTGATTCTGATGATAGTTCTGGCTGGATATCTGTATTTGGATATGTGAATATTCTGTTCAATACATTTACGCCAAAAGAACAAGCTGCAATTGTTATGACATATGGCATGATTCACAAGATTGTGGAAGATGCTAGTAAGAACAAAGAGATGTTTCTTACAAATACTCTCATTAATACAATTTCTGAAAAGATTAACAACCTTGATAGAGAAATTGATCTTGTAAGGAAAACACATCGCTTTGTCATGGAATCTGGTTCCATTAAAATTGGAATTATGAAAGATGCAGGATCTCGTCCTCAGGATAGTAAAGAACTTACGTTCCATGATGATGAGGTTATGCTGGTCGCAACTCTTGCAATGCTTTGCAAAATGTTCTGCCCTGTATTTGGATTGCTGATTAGTGTGTATTCTAATATCTTAGGTCCTACAGCTTTAGATATGCATTGTAGTAGTATCTTCACTGCTCTTATTAATACACATAATGGTGAATCTGAGAATGTTCTGAATTTGAAATCTGTAACAGAGAAATTAAAATATTACATCGAACATCAGACTGCACAGATTTGCAGAGGTGACATCGATAGTGGTATTGTAGCTGGTTATGATGTCCATAGCTTAGCATATTCTCTGTATTGTAAACTCTTAGTTCGCAAGCTTGTTGGTATTAGTCTTGCAAAGAGTGAATGTAACATCATGGCATTCATTGTGGTATTTGTAAGAAGTTGTACTCGACAAACAATTTGTGCAACAAAGAGTAAGCAACCTTCTATGCTTCGTGAAGACATGGACTCTGAATCTGAAGATGGTAATACTGCTAGACTTGAAACAGACAGTATGACATCTAAGAAAACTGCTGATATTGAAGCACTTATCTCAGCATTTGTTGGTCCGACAGTTCGAAGAGTTATGGCGATTTATGATGTCTCTTCAGAAGAAATTAAAACTTGTTCTGATTGGTATCAAAGTCATCCGATTGTTGCAAATAGTATTAATCAACAGCTGAATAGTCTTCAGTATGGTTCCGACTTCGATGGAAGTATTGGAATTAAAATGTTGAAGTGTCCTCAGTTTAGTTTGATTACTATCTTAACACAATTGATTCTGATTCATCATGCAGAAAACATGAATGAAGCCGAGAAAGATATCTTTGGTAAGCTGATTCATCTGGTAACTGCAGTACCTGGTGAAAGTCAGAATCTTGCTGGTGTGAATCCGAATAACATTTGGTTGCATACTGCAAGTTCTCCACATTATCAAAAATGTCTCCAAAGATTCCCGAATACAACAGCTGTCGGAAAGATCAAGGCATGGGAAGAACATGTGCACTCTATGATTTTGGAGATTACTCCAAAACATTACATGTATAATTCCGCTCCTTATATTTGGGAAGCACTTGGTCAAGAAAACAGAAACGGAACAATTATTCCGATTGATTCCAGTGTATTTATTGCATATTGCTATTATTACAACTGGGAACTTCAGAATAAAGAACAACAGAGGAGAGTGTTTGGATGATTATTGCAATTGTCCCTTCACCTCTTAGATTTTCAAAAGGCACAGTTATGTATGGTAGCACGGGTAACACCGTGCTACCAGATTATTTATTAGGTGAGAATGTACAGATGTCCCTTGCGTTAAATAAAACGATAGGAACAGATTTTGCCTTACCTGATGATAATTTCTATAAGGTTTATGCAATTATGGCAGGGGTGTTGCACGAGTACACAATGTATCGTACAACGTCTAACTATATTGTGCATAGTGAACCTTTGTATATTCCAATTAGTGTAAAACAATATTATCAGAAAACTTTAGGAGAAACATTCTCTTATAGTAGTCGAACGTATTTGTTTCTAAATGGAATTACTTTGCTTTTGGATCTCTTTGAGTGTAATCGAGATTATACATTAATCACTGCTTCGCAATTGATGAAATATGTTAATGCTCTTGTTGCAAATCCAAATGCACCATTAGTAACAGCAGCCACACCTATCACTGTAGATTATCCGGAATACATTGCTCAATTACTTGAAGATATTGGACAAGCTGGGTTAAATAATCCAGAAGCCACAGCAAGCGTATTGAGGTATATCAATATTGCGGATTCTGCAGAAGTTACTCTTGTTCATCGAGTTCAAGATGATTATATCTCTATCTATGGATGTACTAGTTATCCGTATATTCCAGAAAGTAGATTGATGGCATCGAGAGATCCTGGGCTATTCCCAATGTATGAGAATCTTGCGCAGGATTATCTCAATCGACCGATGGAAGATTTAATGAAACTTGATTTATCAACTCAATTCTTTTATGAATTTGAATTTGATCGAATCATTGGGGAACTTTATTGTCTTCCATATAACAATATTTATTTAGAGATTACTCCTAATGGACTCGATGTAGCACACTACATGCTCATGAACTATGAGGAAGAATTCAGACCAGAAATACAAGTAAGTATACCACAATTACTGCATCATGCATTGATTTATCATAATCAAACTCATGAAATTGGTATTGTAAAAGTAACACTTTGTAGAACTTGGTTAGATGAATTGTATTTTACAATCTATTTCCAAGATGGTGTACATATGAACTTTTATCTGAATATGGCAGCGTATCATCTCTATACTCCGTCACTGATACGTTTACATGTCATGAAGTAAAAGTCTATATATTACTAAAATACAAATATCTTTGTACAAGTGATATATCTTTTACAACATGGAGTGTAAATATGGTTCATGATCTCGTACAATTACCAAATCGTATGTATGGAACAAATCCTGTGTTTAGTACACTTCTTACAAAAAGAGAAATTGCTATACATCAACCACCGGTATTTGGTAGAGAAGTTTCATTACAACCGTTTTGGTCTAATAAGATCAAACGATATAAATTGATCGAATCCATTGATGATTGTATTATTGAAAGACTCTTCTTAACACAATGTGATGTTGATTTGAGAAATTCGTATGATGCAATCTATCCGTTACAAATTAAGATTATACCTTATCAGAGTGCTCTGGTAGGACATACATTTAAATATGTTCAAGGTATTACAAAATATCTTGTTGAAACGGATCCAGACCCAAAAACACCTTATACACCAAAGCCTGTAATCTTGTGGCAAATTCCTCGTGAGAATCAAGCCATGATGAATAAAGCAGACTTGAATAAACTCTATTCGATTATCCCATGTCCTGATGATAACTCTATATTTAATCCAGCTGCTTATCAAGAGTTTCATGGACCTTATGACAGATGGTTAGATACGGTGACTACCATCGGTGACATGGGAGATTTAAATATAGATGCATTTAGAGGAGTTGGTGATTCTATCTTAGGACAGACAGAAGTACTAACTGAAGATGCATACTTGTATGATAATAACCCAATTGGAGGAAATTGGGAGTTTTATCATTTGATCGAATATCTGAATTGTCTTGCAATTTCTGATGTAACTATCACAGTAACAAGATCCACCACAAATTTCCCAAATGTAGAAACTCTATTCGCAAGTCGATATAGTAACACATCGTATCTAGATGAGGATAAGTTATTTGCAAACGAACTCATTATGTATTTTGTGTATCACTTAGTTCGATGCAATTTTGAGTTTTATTCATGGACGAAAGTTGTGATTCGAAAGACTTGGGCAGAAGAAATCTTCATTGAGATCTATTGTTCAGTTGAGGGTAGATCTACTGAAATCGTATACGTCATTTACATCGACTTAATCGCGTTCATCTTAGGAACGATCGGATTATATTAACAATTAATTAAGGAGCAAACGTCAATGCAGTTTACAACAGGTATTGACCCAAACACACTTAATGACTTTACTCGAACAGCAAGCCCATCTGCTGGTCAGTTAGGTCAGGATAGTGTACAACTATTCATCTATTCACCAAAGCCAATGCCATATCAGGTGTTACGATCTCATATGTATCAGTTTACACCGAATTTCATGGATGCAATTTCTGATAAAAAGAATCCATCTTTCGAATATGCAGTTGGGCTACAAAATGCACCAAATATTCCTGACATCAATAAAGTGATTCTGCCTGATGCTGAAGGCAAAATGGTAGATTTGTCCAATTGGAATAATCTTTGGACATTCACTTTGATTCTTGACTTACAACAAGCTCAGTATGCAGGAATCAGATCACCCAGTACAAGAAAGATTGCATCTGGCTATTTCTATAATTGTGAAGAAGCTGGAACAATTGATGCATTCGGTAACTTCATACCGAATCCGAATGCAATCATGATCTTCACTCATGTAACTGATTTGCAAGTTCGACAGAAAGCTGGTCCGACTTCAGCACCTGATGGATTATTTGTGAGTCCATCTACCCATGATTATGCAGGAGAATCTGTACCGATTTTCTATAATCAGGATATGTATCTTGGTACTCCAAGCGAATTGTTGAAATCT
>Ga0247610_10007262_pt1 | contig 11411 bp, 12 predicted proteins | sample 174DNAGHGhighgp2_FD_193483 | JGI IMG/M metagenome (GOLD analysis project Ga0247610, IMG submission 193483) | Sheep rumen microbial communities from Palmerston North, Manawatu-Wanganui, New Zealand - 1742 DNA GHGhigh gp2 | ecosystem: Host-associated > Mammals > Digestive system > Stomach > Rumen...
TCAAAATCTAGATTTTTAGATTATGAAATGGAATTTAATAAAAAGGTAGTAGTAAAGATATTGCCTAATGATATTTTATATAAGGCTGAGGAATATCATCAGGATTTCCCTATTAGACATAAAAAGGAAATGGATGAGGAGCTAAAGGTATCAGGTAGAATAAAATGAATGTAAAATTAATTAAATTATCATACGAATATGAAAATGAATTAAAGGAAATGCTAGATGAATGGGTTTTATATAATAAAACTCATGATACTGATACATCACCTTATGCTATATTTAAAAATGATTATCATGATTTTAAATATTATTTAGATAATCTAGAGGTTAAGAAGGATGATAAATTAGTACCAGATTCTGTTTTCTTTTTGTTAGATATAGATAGAAATAAATTATTAGGTGCTATAAATATTAGACATAAATTAAATGATTATTTGTTACAATATGGTGGACATATTGGAGATGGAATAAGACCTAGTGAAAGAGGAAAGGGTTATGCCACAAAGATGATTTCTTTATCATTAGATGAATGCTTAAGGCTTGGTATAACTAAGGTTTTAATGACATGCAACAAATCTAATGTAGCATCTAGAAAATCTATTATTAATAATGGTGGCATTAAGGAAAATGAGGTTTTAGAGGATGGCGAAATCGTAGAGCGCTATTGGATAGATTTAAAAAAATCCTAGTATGTGTTATAATGAAGTACTAGGATTTTTTTGGAGGCCATATGAAAACATTATTTATCAATTCATGTATTAGAGAAGAGGATTCAAGAACATATAAGTTTGCGTCAAAATTTATAGAAAAATTAAAGGAGAAGCATCAAAGGATTATTATAGATGAAATTAAATTAATGGACTTAGATTTAAAGCCATATTTATATTCTGATATTAAAAAAAGAGATGAGCTTATTAGTAAAAATGATTTTAATGATCCAATGTTTAAATATGCTAATCAATTTAAGGATTATGATTTCGTTATTATCGCTACACCATTTTGGGATTTATCCTTTCCTTCAATTTTAAAGGTTTATATCGAAAAGCTATGTGTTAATAATTTAACATTTAAATATGAGAATAATAGAGAACATGGATTATGTAAGCTATCTAAATTTATGCTTATTGCGACATCTGGTGGAGAAAGAATTGATAATAAATTAAATTATTTGTTTGATATAATTGATTTTTTATCTAGCAAAAAAGTTAAAAAATATTATTCATATTTAAATGGATTAGATATGATGGACGAAAATAATATTAAGGGTGTTATGAAAAAAGCAATTAATGATTTCGATAAAATCATTTGTGAGATTTAATATGAAAAAGGTAAGAATAACAGTTAAGAAAATAGCGTGCTATAAGGATTTAATAGATGAATATGAAAATCCAATATTACATGCTTGTAATGTGAAATTAAATGATACATTTATAGCAAATGGTTGGGAAAAGCCTAAAGGCTTTTGTGATAGCGCCTGGGATACTATATCTCCTTTTGTGATGGCTTTATCACATGGTGCTACAAATTTATATGATGGCTGGATGAAAAATTAAAAATCAGCGATGATTTCATGTAATGATGGCTTTCGCCCTGTAAGCTTTTATTTAGAAGTATTAGATATAGATGCTGAATAAATTTAATATTGGTTGCATAGGCTATGGCTTGTTTTGAAAAAATAGGCTTTAGCCTATGCAATTTTTTTATTTTTATGTGTTGACAAGGTACATACCTCGTGATATGATGTATATCGTAAGGTGAGATATATCGTGCCTCGATATATTGAAAGGAGATGTATATATGGATGCTCAATTAAAAAGAGGCGTACTAGATGTCACAGTGCTTGCGGCAATAAAAAATGAAGATTCCTATGGCTATAAAATCATAAAGGATGTTAAGCCTGTATTAGAATTATCAGAATCGACGTTATATACAATACTTAAAAGACTCGAAGAGGCAAAGATGCTTGAGGTAAGAGTTGCCTTACATGAGGGTAGAGTTAGAAAGTATTATCATATAACGGCAAAGGGCTTAGACAGAATTGATGATTTTAAAAATGAGTGGAAGGAAATTATGAATTTATATTCATTTATTGAGAGAGGGGTTAAATCAAATGACTAAGGAGATGTTTTTAAATGAATTAGAATCTAGATTAACTGTTCTACCTAAAAAAGAGGTTGATAGTTATAAGGAATTCTATTCTGAAATGATTGATGATCGTGTAGAAGAAGGAAAAACAGAGGATGAGGCAATAAAGGATATTGGTGGTATTGAAGAGGTAATTAAGCAAATTGCAGGTGAAAAATCACTATCTAATTTGGTTAAGAACAAGGTTAAGCAAAAGGCACCAAAAAGAAGAATATCTGGCTTAGAAATCTTTTTGTTGGTTTTGGGATTTCCTTTATGGTTTCCATTACTTCTAACATGCTTAATTTTGGCATTAGTGGGATATCTATTAACATGGGTTTTAGTTATAGTAACATATGCAGTTGAGATTGCTTTAATTGCAAGTATAGTATCTGGCTTATTAGGATTAGTAGCTGGCAATGGTATTGGATATTTAGGAATAACTCTTGCTGGATTTGGTGGTGCAATCGTATTCTTCTTTATCTGTATTTTAGCAACTAAGGTTTCTATTAAGCTTGCTAAAAAGATTGCTTTAGGGATTAAGATGTCATTAATTGGTGGAGGTAAAAATAATGAAAGCATTTAAATGGTTATTAATTTTTGTTGGATTAATTGCTTTAGTAGCTGGTGTTATTATTATAATTTTTGCTTATAAAAATAATTCTTTTGGAAGTCCTACAGTTACTAATGTTCATAATGTAGAGGATGTATTTGATAATATTTCTTTAAAGCTATCAACTGCTGATTTAAAATTTGAAATATCTACTGATAATAAATGTAAGGTTACATGTATTGAAAAGGAAAAGGATAAGCATTCTGTTAAGGTTGAAAATAACACTTTAGTGATCACTAATGAAAGATCATATCATTGGTATGAAAATTTATTTAATACTAGTAAGCTTAGTGTAACAGTTAGTCTTCCTAAGGATAGCTTTAATGATATAAAAATAGAAACATCAACAGGTGATGTTTCATTTGAAAAATTAACTTTAAATAAATTAAATATTTCATGCTCAACAGGAAATGCTTATTTAAATGATTTAAATATGGATTCATTTAAATTTGAAGCATCAACAGGTGCTTTAAAATTAAAGAATAGTAATATAAATGGTGACATTATTGTTGATGGTTCAACTGGTGAGGTCGAATTAGTAAAAACAAATGCTAAGAATTTTAGTGCTGAATTATCAACAGGCGATGTTAAAATGACTGATTCAATTATTGAATCAAATATTAGTATTAATTCATCAACAGGCGATGTAATTTTTAAGGATAGTGATTCTAATACCTTAAATATTCATACATCAACAGGAGATGTATTAGGTAATTTAAAGACTCCTAAATCATTTAATACTAAAACATCAACAGGAGATATTGATGTTCCTAATACTGAAGGTGGAAGTTGTATTATTCAAACATCAACAGGAGATATTAAAATTAGTATAAAATAAATTAATGGCTACAATTTGTAGCCATTTTTATAACAAACAAAAAAAGCACATAACGTGCTTTAATTTTATAGATGGCCGAACCGAGGCGATTCGAACGCCTGACCGCTCGCTTAGAAGGCGAGTGCTCTATCCAGCTGAGCTACGGTTCGAGCTCTATTTAGTATGCATATTGCATACGCTCACTCATTATATAACAATTATTTTTTAGTTTCAAGTATAATTTTTATTTTTTTTCGAATATATATATGTTTATTTTTAACTCTTTTGTGATAAAATTAAAGGGTATTATAAAATATCTTGGAAGGAGTGAGATGATGGAAAGAGATTATTTAGATGATCTAAAGTCAATATTAAATTCTGAAATATCTGATGAAGAAAAGAAATCCAAGATATTACAATATCATGAGAGTGATATTGCCGATTTATTAAACGAATTAAACGATGAGGAAACAGAGAAACTTTATAAGATTTTAGGAAATGAAAATATAGCTGAAGTTTGGTCTCACGCAGATGATATTGAGGATATTATTGAGGATATTCCTGCAGAAAAAATTGCAGATATCCTAGAAACGATGGATGCCGATGATGCGATTGATGTCTTAGAGGAATTAGATGATGAAAAAAGAGATCAAATCGTTGATTTGATGGAGCCTGAGGCTAAAGAGGATATCATTACTATTTCTAAATATGATGAAGATCAAATTGGTAGTAGAATGACAAATAACTATATTAGTATCTTAAATACTAATTCAGTTAAGGAAGCTATGAAGAGAGTTGTCGCTGAGGCGGCTGAAAATGATAATGTTTCATTAATATATGTTGTTGATGAAAAGGATATATTAATTGGTGTAATTGAATTACGTGATTTAATTATAGCTAGAGCTGGTACTGATATTAATTCTATATTAAAAACTAATTATCCAGTATTTAAGGCAACTGAGTCAGTTGAGGACTGCATAGTTGAAATGAAGGAATATGCCTTAGATTCATATCCTATTGTTAAGGACGATAATAATGAATTAATTGGTGTAATTACATCAGATGATGTAACAGAAGCTACTGAAGAGGAAATGAGCGAGGACTATGCTAAGTTAGCCGGTTTAACTGATGAGGAGGACTCAGATCAGGGTGTTTTACATTCTGTTAGAAAACGTCTACCTTGGTTAATAATTTTGCTAGTATTAGGCTTAGTTCAATCATTTACTATGAGTGGATTTGAGGCTGTAGTTGCTTCACTACCTATTATAGTATTCTTCCAAACATTAGTTTTGGATATGGCTGGTAATTCAGGTACACAATCTCTTGCCGTAACTATTAGATTACTTGCAAATCATGAGGATTCTAAAAAGCAAATTGCAAGAGCCTTATTTAAGGAATTACGTGTAGGTATAATGAATGGTTTAATTTTAGGCGTTTTATCTGCAATATTTGTTTTCCTATATTTAATTATTACTAAAAATCCTGTTGCTAATGCTGCATCAGAATTTACATATGCAAATGCTACAAAGGGTGCTTTAATAGTTGGTGTTTCATTATTAATAGCTATGGCTGTATCATCATTTGTAGGTGCATTTACTCCCGTTGTATTTAGTAAAATAAACATTGACCCAGCTGTTGCCTCTGGACCATTAATTACAACTATTAATGATATAACAGCGTTATTGATTTACTATGGAATGGCTATGCTATTATTTATAGAATTTATTTAGAAGGAGTTATAAAATGAATAGACAAGAATTTGATGAATTAAGAAGTGAATTTGCAGAATATGTTTATAAGTATGAATATTTCTTAAAATGTGGTTATTTAAATGATTTATATTATAATAAGACATTTAATAAGGATTTAGAATTAAATGCTTTATTAGAATTTGAAAATTCAGTTATTTATACAGCCTGCAAAGAAAAGGAAGCTAATAAGGATTTTGATCCTAAGGATTTATTTGTCTTAGCACTAAAGAACAAGAGTGAATTAATGGAATCAATTAAGTCTAAAAAGGAAAAGTCAGCTCGCATTGTTGGAAATATTGAAAAGATGTCTTTAGAGGATAAGCAGGCTATAGAAAATGAATATTTAAACATTGTTAAGCTATATCATCCTGTTATTAGAGTATTTGTTACTGAAGAAGAAAAGAATGTTTATAATAGAATTAGACAATTCTATAATGAAAATGATGTAAATGGAATTAGAGAAATTTTTGAATTAAACAAAAATTTATTCGCTCCAATCGAATATAAGCCTGAACAATATACTCAGGTTTCTGCATTCTTCTATGATAATCAAAAGAGAATTAATGCTGATTACACAAAAAAATCAAAGGAATATCCTTTTAATATGGGAGATGTATTAAAGGATGAAATCACTATAGCTAGAGAAACTGGTGAAATTAGAACAAAGCATACTCAGCTATTAAGAAGTAATCAGGAATTAAAAAAAGCATACAAGAATTTATATGGAACTGATTTCCAAGCAATCTAGTATGCTAATTATTTAAAAATATACTTCATCAACTACTGATAAATAATTTAATCTAGGAACATAGCCTACCTTAATTGGGTGGGCTTTTTCTTTAAATACAGAATAAGGAATTGATTTTCTACCATCATCTAATTCAGCCTTATCCCAATATTCAAATACAATATCCATTGGAACTAAATAATATTCATTGTATAAGTTCCAAGCAATTATTAAAAATCCAATTCCACCATGCTCGATAATTTTTCTTAAATGCTCTATTTGGTGAGGGTGAATATTTCTTAAAGGAAAGGCTGTTTTATTATGATTTTCTTTCGCTTCAAAATCGATATATTTACCTTTATATATTCCGTTATAATCTGTTGTAGATGGTGTTTTATAATATGCTTCAACAATTTTAGCCATATTACGATTTGGGTAATCAACCTTTACTATTTGAATTGGAGTTGGCTTTTTATGAATTACTGCCTTATTATTAACTAAATAATACTCGTTTGATTGATTAATCATATCCTCAAGCTCCATACCAAGGTTTGCTTTGTTAGCAGCCTTATGCTCTACCTTTTTTTTAATAGGAAAATTAATTGCCATAAACATCACCAATTACTATTTTATCATAAAAGCGAAACGCTAAACAAAAAAATAAATTTTACACTAAAAACGCTTTTATGACCATTTTTAGTGATTTATGGGATTTATGGATTGATTATAATTGAAAGAAGATTATAATAATTTTGTAGATATAAAATAATATATCTATATTATGGTAGTAAAAAATATCAATTGGAGGGATAGTATGGCACAAGTTACAGTTTCAATTAAGGTTAATTCAAATGCGAAGGAAGTATATATCGTAGGTTCTACAAAGAATCTTGGTGCTTGGGATGCAAAGGCTGCTGTTTTAGCTAAAGATGGCGTTGTTTCAAAGAGATTTGAAGAAGGCACTAAGGTAGAATTTAAGGTATTAGATGCTAAGTCTTGGGATGCTGTTGAAAAGGGTGTAAATGGTGAGGAATTAGAAAACCATGCATTCGTAGCTACTAAGGATGTAAAGCAATTTGAAATTAATGTTGCAAATTTCAATGCATAATTTGTAAAAAGATTTAAGACTGAAAAGCCTGGTTACTCCAGACTTTTCTTTTTTATTATATTTATTTATAAATAAATATTTTGTTTTCTTGAAAATTGAAATTCATTAGTATATACTATTATTAGTAAAATTTCGATTCAATATGAAAGGAGAATTGTGATTTATGAGTAAGATTAATTTTATTGCTATTGGCGGTGTACAAGAAGATGGTAAAAACATGTTTTGTATTGAAGTCGATGAGAAAATCTTTATTCTAGATTGTGGTAATAAATATCCTACAAGCGAATTATATGGTGTTGATATCATTGTAAATGATTTATCATATATTATTGAAAATATGTCACGTGTTCAAGGTGTCTTTTTATCCCATGCTCATAATGACCATATTGGTGGAGTTTCTTATCTTTTAAGAGAAAAGAAGCTTAAGGTATATGGCTCAAGATTTACAATATCTGTTTTAAAAAGCATGCTAAATGAAGAAGAAGTTGATTTCGATGATGATGAGCTTGAGGTTGTAACTAGTAAAACTGCTCTTCATTTTGGTGATGTTACTATCAGATTCTTTGAGGTTTCACATAATATTCCTGAATGTTTTGGTATTGCTGTAAATACTAAGGATGGATATATCATTTATACTGCAAATTATAACTTTGACCAAAATTCAAGAATTGATTATTCACATATGTTTAGAAGCTTAGCTGTATTTTCTAAGGAGGGTGTTTTAGCTTTATTAACTGAATCCTTAGGAGCTATGAATGAGGAATCTAGAGGTACTATTTTAGAGTTTAAAACAAGAATGATTAATTTACTAACTCAGGTTGAAAATAGAGTAATATTTACTATGTTTTCTAGTGATATTTTAAGAATTAAGCAGATTTGTGATATTGCAATTAGTCAAGGTAAAAGAATTGCTATTTTAGGTATTAAAACCCAAAAATTAGTAAGAATTGCTATCCAGCAGGGATTTATTAATATTCCTGAGGATAAATTTGTTCAATTAAAGTATATTGATGATACTCATTTAAATGATGATAAGGATTTAGTAGTTATTGTAACTGGTGAGCGTCATGAGCCTTATCATATGCTTCAAAGAATGGCTAGAGGCTTTGATAGATTAGTTAGACTAAATGAAAAAGATACAGTTGTTGTTTTAACAAATCCATATATTGGAACTGAAAAGATGGCAGCTAGAACTTTAGATATTGTTTATCATGTAACATCTAAGATTAAGACATTTGATTCTAAGCTATTACCTAGAACTGATGCTAATAGAGAAGAGATAAAGGAAATGATTAATATTTTAAAGCCAAAATATATCATTCCTGTTATTGGTGAATATCGTCATCAATATGCTTTAAGAATTGTAGCTGATTGTATCAACTATAAGGATGATCAGGTAATCATTCCTGATAATGGTGATATCATTAGTTTTGTTAATGGTAAATACATTGGTATCACTGGTGATGTACCATGTGGTGAATTAATGATTGATGGTAAAGCATTTAAGGATGTATCTGATGTCGTTATGAGAGATAGAGAATTACTTGCTAAGGATGGATTAATTTTAATTACTGCGAATATTAATCCTAGAACTAAAACTGTTGTTTTAGGACCTGAAATTGTAACAAGAGGATTTGTTTTCAATAAGGAAAATGAAGATGTTAATGACAATATGAAAGCTATTTTTGCTGAAGTATCAAAAGGCTTTTTAGCTTCTAAATTCATTAACTGGAGCGAATACAAAATTGCAATTAAGAATGAGATTTCTCATTACATTTATAAGGAAGTAAAGAGAAGTCCTATCATTATTCCTGTATTAATTTCAACTGATACAGAGGCAATTGCTCAAAACGATAGCCAAGCATAAAAAAAGAAAGACGAAATTATTTTTCGTCTTTTAATTTTGCCATAAATTCTTTAATTGCTCTTTCGTAAGAGCCAGTATTTTTAGGTTTATAATAAACCTTATCTATTAATTCGTCTGGCATATATTGCTGCTTAACCCAGCCTTTTTCATAATCATGAGGGTATTTATATTCATATTTACCGCTTTTTAATTCTTTGTTTAAAATATGAGGTGGAATAGACATAGAAGTCATATTTTCTAAATCCTTTATAGCCTCATTTATTCCTAAATATGCCGAATTTGATTTTGGAGATGTAGCTAGATCTACTACGGCATAGGCTAAAGGAATTCTTGCCTCAGGTAATCCTACATGAAGCGCTGCCTCACATGCAGCATAAACTCTAGGACCTACATTTGGATTTCCTAATCCAATATCCTCATAAGCACTTATTAATAATCTTCTTGCAATAAATTCTAAATCCTCTGTTTGCAATAATCTTGCAAGATAATGTAGTGCCGCATCAGGGTCGCTTCCTCTTATAGATTTAATCATAGCAGAAGCACAATCATAATAATATTCGCCTTCTCTATCGATTTGGAAGGCCTTTTTACCTACTAGTTTTTCAACATTTTCTAAATTAATATCAGCCTCATCTAGCATTTCTGTTATTTCTAGCATATTTAAAGCTGTTCTAACCTCACAAGATGATGCAGTAGCTAGATAATTATATATTTCATCAGATAATTCCTTCATTCCTTGTGATTTTACAATCTTTTTTAATAAAGAAATGATATCATCCTTTGATATTTCATTCATTCTATAAATATGACATCTTGATCTTATAGCAGGATTAATTGAACGATATGGGTTTTCTGTTGTTAAACCAATAATAATTAGGCTTCCGCTTTCAGCAAATGGAAGAAGAAAATCCTGAATATCCTTTTTCATTCTATGAATTTCGTCAATAATACAAATTGTGCTTTCATGATATTTAGCAGAATCAGCAATTTCCTTTAATTTGTTTTTAGAATCTGTTGATGCATTAAATGAAAAGGATGTAAGTGGAAACATATCAGCTATAATTGATGCAATAGATGTTTTTCCACATCCTGCAGGACCATATAAAATCATTGAACATAAATTATTGCTATCAAGCATTTTTTTAATTACACCATTTTTACCAACTAAATGGTCTTGACCAATTACATCTTCAAATTTTTTAGGCCTAATTCTATATGCTAATGGTTGCATTTAAATCACTCTTTTCATAAATAAAATATCATTAAAATTATATCATATTTTTTTTAATTAACGCTTAAATAAGAGATTTTTTTGTAATTTTCTTTTTTGTATGTATTAATTATGATATAATTAATTATATATTTTTTGAAGTGGAGGTGAGCTATATGCCAAAGTCTTATAATACAATTGATGATTTGATGAAGGAAGTTACAACTTATATTAAAAAGCCTGAATCAATTGAAAAAATTAAATCTGCTTATGAAAAAGCTAGATCATTGCATGAAGGACAATTGCGTAAAAGTGGTGAGCCATATATTATTCACCCTCTTAATGTTGCTGGCATTTTAGCTGAACTTCATGCAGGTCCTGATACTATTTGTGCTGGTTTATTGCATGATGTTGTAGAGGATACTGAATGCACAAAAGAGGAGTTAGCTAATGAATTTGGCCAGGATATAGCTGAAATGGTTGATGGAGTTACTAAGGTTGGTCAACTAAAATTTGCTTCATTAGAGCAAAAGCAAGCAACTAACCATCAGCATATTTTACTTGCGATGGCAAAGGATATTAGAGTTGTTATTGTTAAGCTTGCCGATAGATTACATAACATTAGAACATTAGGTGTTATGAGTGATGAACAAAAGGTCAGAATAGCAAGAGAAACATTAGAGATTTATGCAGCTTTAGCTCATAAGCTAGGTATTTATACTATTAAAGCAGAATTAGAGGATACTGCTTTAAAGTATGTTGATCCTGCTTATTACAATAAAATTGTTTCTAAAATTAAAAATGATTCATCAGCTCGTATGAATAATGTCGATCATACAATAAGTGAGATTTCAAGAATTCTTTTAGATAATAATATTAGTGATTTTAAGATTAAAGGAAGAATCAAAAATATTTATAGTATTTACAAAAAAATGGTTAACCAAAATAAGGAATTTGAGGATATTTATGATATTCTAGCCATAAGAATTATTGTAGATACTGTTAGTGAATGCTACCAATGCTTAGGCTTAATACATGCAAATTATAATCCTGTTCCTAAGAGATTTAAGGATTATATAGCTGTTCCAAAGCCTAATATGTATCAATCACTTCATACAACAGTTATTTCTAAGGATGGATTTACATTCGAGGTTCAAATTCGAACTGTTGAAATGGATAAGATTGCTGAAC
>Ga0247610_10007263_pt1 | contig 11410 bp, 8 predicted proteins | sample 174DNAGHGhighgp2_FD_193483 | JGI IMG/M metagenome (GOLD analysis project Ga0247610, IMG submission 193483) | Sheep rumen microbial communities from Palmerston North, Manawatu-Wanganui, New Zealand - 1742 DNA GHGhigh gp2 | ecosystem: Host-associated > Mammals > Digestive system > Stomach > Rumen ...
ATTGAAGAATATACAGAGAAACCGCTCGGTATAGATGGAGGAAGTTCATATTATATTTTAAAAGACATATTAGTATGAAAACACAAGTGCTCATTTTCAACAATGCAAGCCGTGCGGCCAATTATGGTATCGGCACATACGTCAGACAATTGTCTGACGGAGTGGTGGCTTTGCATGACTTTAAAGTGTCTTTCGTAGAGATGTATGCCGACACTAAAGAGTTCACTATCACAGAGGATGAGAGGGGCATGCTTCATTACCGAGTTCCTGCATTGTCATCAGGTATAGAAAGCGAGGCTTACTGCCGTAGCATCTTTTATTTCATTGCAAGAAATATTGATGTTGAAGAGAGTGACAGACTTGTTTTTCAGTTCAACTATTTCCAGCATCGTCCGTTAGCATCATTGCTCAAAGGACAATACCCGCACAGTAGAATAATTTTGACGGTTCACTACCTTAACTGGTGTTTTGATCTAAAGGGCAATGTTGTGAGAATGAGAAATATTATAGCTAAAGGGTATGAGGCGAAAGATGACACGGAACGACGTGTGGTATCAAGCTTTGCTGACGAAAAAACTTTTCTCCATCTTGCTGACGAGGTATTAGTACTTTCTAAACGAACAATGGCAATTCTTACAAACGATTATGAGGTGTCTGAAGACAAGACTCACCTTGTTTTCAATGGCATGGGTAATTGTGTTTGCTGCAGGGCTTCCTCTCATAATAGTAAAAAGTGTCAGAAGGACGTACAACGCATCATTCTGTACGTTGGACGATTGGACGAGATTAAAGGTCTTAAATACTTGATGAGTGCATTTGAAGAAATTGCCAATAAACACCCAGATACTCACCTTGTGATAGTAGGAGACGGAGATTTTCAGCCTTACTTGGTGCAAGGTAGAAAACTAAAGGAACGTGTAACCTTCCTCGGCAAGATGCAGAATGATGAGGTGGATGATGTTTATAAGTCTGCCTATATTGGTGTAATGCCATCGTTTCACGAACAATGCAGCTACACCGCTATTGAGATGATGCGCCATGGCATTCCTATTGTCGGAACAGACTCCACAGGACTTGCAGAGATGCTTGATGCCACACCGCAATTGCGAGTTCATATTGATGAGGATTCTTTTAATGAGGATACTTTTGTGATGCAGATAGCTTTCCGGCTGGATTTACTACTATCTGACGAGAATGCTTATCGTGAGGCTTCGGATGCAGTGTGCAGACTATACGAAAAAAGATATAAGATTTCATCCATGACGAAGGGAATACAGCAAGTCGTTCTGTCATCATTTAACAGAATGAATTATACGGTATCTCCTGACTATTACAAGCACATCGACTCCCGCATGATGCAATTGGTTAATCAGCACCCAGACATTGATACCGAGTTCTTTGGTATGAGTGGAATAGGTGTTTACCTATGGTGGAGAATTAAAAGTCTGGCAAATAATACAAAAGAAGAATACCAACAAACTATGTTACAGGAATACCTTATATATTATATTGATTGGTTAGGTGTTGCAGCGTTCTTATCTTCTTTGCCAGAGGAAATGATTGCAACCCTAATGGATATGTATAGCGAAGGATTCTATAGAACAAAGGTGAGAGCCATATTGGAAGGACTTCAGAAAGGAACTGAGAATGAAAACATCCTATTACCCTCAGAAGATGTAATAATCAATAATAGTTTACGGATATGCAATTGCAAGATATAAATATTCAAAACACCCCATACGATAGGCCAGACTTATCGAAGCTCCTAACAATCGTCATGCCCGTGCGCATTGAAAGTGACGAGAGGGAGGCTAATCTAAAGGCAGTACTACACCATGTTTGTGGTTTGGGATGCCGTATCATCCTGTTGGAGGCAGATATACAATCTGCATTTAAAGAAAAGAAAGCAATGAACACGGAAATGATGAGATGTATAGAATATGAATTCGTTACTGACTCCTCTCCAATTTTTCATCGTACCAGATACATCAACAGACTGCTCAATGAAACCAGTACCGAGATCGTTGCTGTGTGGGATGCCGATATTCTTATTGCATATCATCAAGTATATGAAGCCGTGGATAATATTTTGAAGGGATGTACTATTGCCTATCCATATAATGGTGAATATGTGATGCTTTCAGAAGTTGAATCCAATGCTGCAAGACGGAATTTTGATATAGAGAATCTTAAGAGTCTAAAGCTACAGTCTGTGTTTGGACGTCCGTTCTGTGGTGGTGTGTTCCTCGCTCATCGGCAGCGATACCTACAGTGCGGAGGTGAGAACGAACATTTCACGGGTTGGGGGCCAGAGGATGCAGAACGGCTGCGTAGGGTGAGAATTCTTGGACATAGTGTGAAATGGACCGAAGAAGGCCAAGCATATCATCTTAATCATTCACGTGGTAAAAACTCAGATTTCTACTCAGAAGAAGATGCCATCAGAATGCGAAGAGAACTTGTCAAGGTATGTAATATGGAAAAAGAAGATTTACAGAACTATATAACAGGAAAATCATGGAAATAGTAGAAAAAGAAATGACTGTATGGCTCACGTATCATGACGATGCTCAGATTGAGCAGTACGATCTGAAAGAGGATGATACAATCCGTCTGTTCAAAGGCAATAATACAAAAGTTGAGGGGGAGAACATCAATCACCTCAACAGATTCTATTCTGAGATGACAACGATGTATTGGGTATGGAAAAACATGCAAAGAAGTAAATATGTTGGGTTTTGTCACTATCGTCGTCGTTTCACTCATTTCATGGAAATAGAACATGGAGAATGTCAAGTCATGGAGATGGTGAATTTTCCTTTCACAGTATTTCATCACTATAAGGATGCCCACAACTACAACGACTTTTACGACATAATTGACATTCTTAATGAGAAATATGGTAAGGGCAACAAATACTCAGAGTATATGCTCAATAGTAAGACTTTCATACCCTTTTGTAGTTTCATTATGCATTATGAGGATTTCGAATCTCTCTGTAATTTTTTTTTCCCTATACTATTTGAGTTCGATCGCAAGCATCGTCTTAATATGGATGCCAAGAAATATTGGGCAAAAGCGGAGAGGGATTTCCGATATGACAATAAAGAGTATCAATGTAGAGCTGTGTCATTCCTTTCAGAAAGACTTATCAGTTGTTATATTGTATGCAATATGAATGCGGTGTGCGTAAAAGCTTTGGATACAAAATTTGGATACTACGACTAATAAAAGAGTAAAAATGAAAAATATATTAGAACAATTTCTTGATGCGATAGAAGTTCGCTACAACAAACAGTTTGCAGATAAACTTTACTACGAGCATCCTCATCGTTACAATATGTATGGTCTTAAAAAGATGCTGGCCGTATATGGAGTAAAGACACTTGGCGTACGCATTGATGGTAAAGACCTTTTAAGTCTAAATTATCCATGCATTCTGCATACTTACGGCGATTTCGCCATAGGGCTAGACTGTGGAACGGATACAATAACGTTTTTGCAAAATGGCAAGAGGGTAACTGTTTCACACGATGTTTTCAAACAAACATGGACTGGTAACGCACTTGTGGTGGAAGAAACGACCGAGGCTGATGAGCCGGATTTCTCGAATCACCGCAGGGAGGAAATACTTGCAAAAGCAAAGGCTTATTGCATCCCCGCCTTGCTATCCCTCGCAGTCATTATAGGTATTGTGGCTCATATCAAAGAAATGAACTCATTTCTTATCGTTGGACTGTTACTGAATATATTAGGTGTATTTATCTGCGCCATGCTCATGCAAAAGCAACTGATGGGAGAAAGTCGCTATGGTGACAGAGTTTGCAGCTTGTTCGGGCATGCTGATTGCAATAGTATACTTGATGGCCCAAGAGCTAAAATTTTCGGAATAAGCTGGAGTGAAGTTGGAATGGGCTATTTTATAGCCAATATTTTTCTTATAGCACTTTACCATAAATCTGTTGGGATGGTGGTAATAATTAACTGGATAGCAATGATCTATGGCATGTGGAGCATCTACTACCAATGGCGAATTGCAAAAAATTGGTGTATACTGTGTGTAATATCACAAATCATTATCTGGTTGATGGGTATAATCGCCATTGTTTCGTGTTTGTATATGCCTTTTTCTTATAGCACTTTCAGTTCCCTATTGGCATGTTTTACATATGTCATAAGCATCATGGCAGTAAACAACTACGCCACAGCTTATGGGGTAGAAAGAGAACGCACACGCATCGTACAACAATATTGTGCTCTAAAAGCAAACGCATTCGTGGCAAAGGCTCTAATAGAGGAAGGCGCGTACTTTGAAACATTGCCTGAAGACTCCTCTATAAGATTTGGTAATCCAAATGCTAAAACATGCGTTACAATACTAAGCAATCCCCACTGCAACCCTTGCGCACGGATGCATAAGAAAGTAGAACAATTGTTGAACGTAAGTGGAGACGAAGTATGTGTACAATACATATTTTCTTCATTCAACGAAACATTAGAAGATAGTAGCAGATATCTCATCTCCTGCTTTGTTGACAATGATGAAAATGGAGCTCTATACAGATTTCGCCTATGGTACTCAAAGGAAAAGTACAACTATGAAAAAGTCATAGCAGAAAATGAAGATCGTATACATAGAGATGTGATTGAAGAAGAAATGAAAAGGCATAAATCTTGGAGAACAAGAACATCGCTTGTCGAAACCCCGACAATCTTAGTGAATGGCTATAAACTTCCTCGTGAATATAAGCTAGAGGATTTGGCAATGATTGTTAACGCTGACATTTCAGAGAAAAATATCGTGCATGATATCAATGGCCGAAGCACTACGCCATTGGGAGCAGTGTAGCTAACTGCAGAAGAGACAGTGTGATTGTTAAACATCAAAGATTTAATCGTATGAGAAAACTTAAAAAGTTTACTATCGGTTCTTCCGAAATGCTAACAGCAACTCAGATGATGGGTGTTTTAGGAGGAGACACAGATCCAAATGTCTGCCATTCTAAAACTACGGATGACACATGCTCTGGACCATGTCAACAGACAAAAAATGGGCCATATGGTTATTGCTATTGGGATTTTGAAGTCCATAGCTGCCTATGTTATGTTAAGACATAGTTGTATGAGGTGCTACTAAATACTTGCGGGTGTGTGAAAAACACCCGCAAGTATAGAAAAAATAGTTCCGATGAGTTCAGACTCTTATAGGTATATCTTATTAAATAATGGATACATCATGAAAAAGAAGTGTATTGTACATTTATTTTTGCTTTTATTTATACCTAATGTATTAAAAGCACAACATAGAGACAGCATATACATCAGCCAGTTCGTGAAAAATTCATTCACACAATATGGCGTCAGAGATGCACTTGTGACCGTTACGGACACGACAGGCTACATCATTGACACCCTGCGCACACAGCCGGGAAACGGAAGCCACGACGCTCAGGTGTGGTCGTTGCGGGTGCCACGGCGCGAGAGCACTTTTCGCATCAGGGTGGAGCATCCCGACTATGAGACTGGCGAGATGACGGTGGAGATGAAGCGTCCGGCACGCCTCAATTCGTTCCATTGTCCCGACATGCTGTTGAAACGCATATTTTCAGAAAGGGAAGTCCAGCTGGATGAGGTGACAGTTAGAGCCACGCGCGTAAAACTGTGCTACAAGGGCGACACGATAGAGGTGGATGCGAGGGCATTCAAGCTGGCCGAGGGGTCGATGCTTGAATCACTGGTGCGGAACGTGCCAGGCTGCGAGCTGCACGACAACGGTGATATTTTCATGAATGGCCGCAAAGTAGATTACCTGACGCTCAACGGCAAGGACTTCTTCAAGGGCAACAATCGTATCATGCTTGACAATCTGCCGTACTACACCGTTGACAAGCTGCAATTCTACAACCAGCGCAGTGAGCACAGCCAGTTGATGGGCAAGGATGCCGAACGTCCCGACTATGTGATGAATGTAAAATTGAAACAGGAGTACAATATTGGCTATCTTGGCAATGTGGAAGCTGGAGCTGGTACGCACGAACGATGGATGGGGCGTGGGTTTGCATTGCGTTTCACCGACAATTCAAGGCTTTCGCTTTTCGGCAATGCCAACAACATCAACGAAGCACGCAGTCCTGGCGGTGACGGAAATTGGACGAGCCTGTCCAATCCTGTAGGCGACACAAAGACCTACAATGTCGGTGGCGAATGGTTGGTTGACGACAAGCAGGGTCGCTACAAAGAGGTACTGAACGCCTCGCTTCTGTGGAACAAGGCCAAGGGTGAGCAGCGCACAGCCTCTCAGCACTTCATTCAGCAAGGCGATTTCTTCGGGTATGGTAGCGGCACAACGACAAGCCGAGGGCTTTTGCTCAATGCCAACAACCGTCTTACACTCAAACGCATCGGGCTTATTTCCGACTCTCGATTCAACTATTCCAACCACGACAACGACGCACTGACGCGCAATGTGCAGTTTTCAGCTCAGCCACCAGAAGGAGTGGAGCAGGTGATAGACAGCATTTTCAGCGCAACCCAGAGCAGCGAGCTACTGGCCATCATGGTCAACAACGTGCAGGACGCGACGGAAGGCAACGGCCACAAGTGGACTGCCGAGCAGAAGTTCGATTATCACAAGTCTCTCCCATGGGGTGATGACCTCATGCTCTCAGCCAGTGGTCTGTGGAATGGCACTAAAGACGATGGGAGTAGCCACTACAGGCTAAGATACGGAAACGGCGAAACGCCCGACGAAATACAGGAACGGTTAACTGAGGGTTCTTCACATTCCTATTATCTGCATATGAGAGCCAACTATGCGCTGCATTTCCTGACAGGTTGGCATTTGAATGTCAGCATAGCACACGAGCAGCGGCACAGCGACGAGCGAAACGACCTCTATCGTCTGGACAGGAGCGCGGATTTCCACCCAGGGGAGATGCTGCCGTCACTGACCGATTACCTCAGCCTACGCGATGCTGTCAACAGCCCCCATAGCATTAACACCCAACAAGAAGAGCACGTTACAGGTTCTTTGCATCGACATGATTATGACAGCCGGCTCGGACGCTATTTATCGTTCACCACAACGTTGAACGCCCGCTATGTAAGGCAGAACGGAGAGTATACCCGAGGCGAGAACACGGCGCGTATAGCTGACCATCGCTGGCTGATGAATCCCAGCGTGGATGTGGAATATCAAACTCGCAACTGGCATGAGACATACAGGTTGCATTATGACACGGAAATGAATTCGCTCAACCTTGCACAGACAGCAGACCTGACCGACACGTCCAATCCGCTTGCCGTTCGGAGGGGAAATCCCGTTCTGCGACCAAGCACGACGCATAACCTCTCACTTTTTTTCAGCTCTCGTTTCGGAACGCACGGGCAGTTCGTTATGCTGCGTTCCTCTGCCTCGATCAGATGCAACCTCGTAGCCATGAATTCCATTTACAACAGCACGATAGGAGCATATACGTTTATGCCCGTTAATGTGAACGGCAACTGGAACTGCAACAGCAGTATTGACGTGCACCGGGCACTGACAGAGAATCGACGCCTGAATGTGGAGAGCAAGACCGCCTATAGCTACATACATAGCGTTGATATGAAGGACAACGCCACAAGCACCGTGCGACAGCATATCGTGGAGCAGAACTTGAAGCTGGAATACAAGCAGGAGTTGTTCACCCTCGCGCTCCTAGGAGGCATCGCGTGGAATGGTGTGCGGTCAATCAGCATAGAAAACATTAACACCGTGAACTTCAACTACGGAGCCACTCTGCAAGTTAATCTTCCATGGAAGATGCACCTCTCCACCGACATCAAGATGTATAGCCGTCGTGGCTATACCGACCGCTCAATGTGTACTGACAATTTGCTGTGGAATGCACAGATAGACCGCTCATTCTGTCATGGCCGTCTGCTTGTTGCTGCCAAGGTCTTCGACTTGCTCCATCAGATTTCATCCACCCATGCCACAATAAACTCACAGGCTCGCGTTGAAACGTGGCAGCTCAGCCTTCCGTCGTATCTCATGCTAAGCTTGCAGTTTAAATTCAACAAGAATCCTAAGAAGAAATAATATAAGAAATGAGATTCTTCAAACGCTTCCCTCACTTTAAGCAGAATAACTCTTCCGATTGTGGGCCAACTTCCTTGCGCATGATAGCAAGACACTATGGTCTTGATTATTCGACTGAGATGTTGCGTAAGCATTGTCATATCACAAGACATGGGGTTAATTTACTCGGCATAAGTGAGGCTGCAGAGTATATTGGTTTTGAAACTGCTGGTGTGAAGGTCACCTTTGAACAATTAGCAGAAGAAGGGGTGTTCCCTTGTATCCTGCACTGGAACCAAAACCATTTTGTTGTGTGCTATGGCATTGAGAAGTGTAAACATGGAGAATACAAAATACACATATCAGATCCAGCCTCACAACGTCTTACATATACCAAAGAAGAGTTTGAACGATGTTGGATTGGGCCCAAGACTGATGAAAACAGCAATGGCGTCGCTTTGATGCTTGAACCTGGTGATGATTTTGGCAAGATTGAAGACGAATACCGTAAAAACAGCCGTAGCATGCTGTCTTTTGTCAGATATTTCACGCCCTACCACAGCATGATAGGTCAATTGGTACTGGCCATGCTCGTTGGCAGTGTAATACAGATGATACTACCTTTTCTTTCCCAGGCGATGGTTGACCAAGGCATCAACGGGCGCAACCTGAATATAATTACCTTAATACTTTTTGCCCAGCTTGGCTTCTTCGTTGCTACATTAAGTATAGATTACATTCGCTCGTGGATTATGCTCCACATGAACTCGCGCATAGACATCCAACTCATAGCCGACTTTTTGATAAAACTTACCGCCATGCCACTACAGTTTTTCGATTCACGCATGACAGGTGATATTCTACAGCGCATTGGTGACCATGGCCGTATCAAGAACTTCTTGCTATCCAACAGCATGCGGATTGTTTTCTCTCTCATCAATTTTGTGGTTTACCTTGCTATTCTTGCCTATTACAATGTGCTCGTACTTGCAATATTTGTTGTAGGCAATACACTATATGTAGCTTGGATTTCCTTCTTCATGCGCTATCGTAGAGAGCTGGACATTAAGCGTTTCAACCAGTCTGCCTTGGAGCAAAGCAAGATGATACAGTTGGTGCAAGGCATGCAGGACATCAAACTCAACAATTGTGAGAGGCAGAAGCGATGGGAATGGGAGCGCATACAAGTTCGTCTGTTCCAAATTGGGCTGAAAGGATTGCGAATTGGTCAAATACAGCAGTCTGGCTCGGTGTTCTTTACGCAGACCACACACATACTTATATATTTCATAGCTGCCAAATCTGTTGTGGAGGGTTCAATGACTCTCGGTATGATGATGTCACTAACTTACATTATCGGACAGGTGTCGGCTCCTATCGGCGAATTTATCGGATTTGCGCAATCATTTCAGGATGCAAAGATTAGTCTTGAACGACTGAATGAGATACATTCCCAGGACGACGAAGAAACCAATATTGACAAGAAACTATCCACATTACCTAAAGAACATGACATCGAAATCAAGGATTTATCCTTCAGCTACACAGGCTCTGAGAGAGAGTTGGCCTTAAAGAATATTACACTGTCAATCCCAGCCCATAAGGTGACGGCCATAGTGGGCGAGAGCGGCTGCGGAAAAACCACCCTTATAAAACTTTTGCAGGGTTTCTATGAGCCAACACATGGTACTATAAAGGTCGGTGGAACCATACTCTCCGACATTAACCCTCACACGTGGAGAGCAGCCACAGGTTCAGTGATGCAAGACAGTTTTATTTTCTCCGATACTATAGCTAATAATATAGCAGTCAATTCAGACGAAACAGATAAAGGACAAATGAAGAATGCAGCACACATGGCTCGAATTGATGATTTTGTAGAGTCGCTGCCGTTGGGTTACGATACCATAATTGGGATGGAGGGTAAAGGTGTTAGTCAAGGGCAACGTCAGCGCATTCTAATTGCCAGAGCAATTTATAAGAACCCTAAATACATTTTTCTTGATGAAGCGACAAATTCTCTCGATGCCACAAATGAGGCAAAGATTATGGACAATCTGCGAAAGTTCTATGAAGGACGTACTGTCGTAATCAGTGCCCATCGTTTGAGTACTGTTCGTGATGCAGATCAGATAATAGTTATGAATAAGGGTGAGATTGTTGAGCGAGGGAATCATAAATCTTTACTAAAGAAACGAGGACGATATTATGAATTAGTGAAGCATCAGATAAATGTTATAGAAGAATAAAACAAGATGAAAAAAAGAAACGACATACATCATCATAGTCCTGAGGTAGAATACCTAATGGGTGGCAAGATGCCTTTTATAACACGATATGGCATAACACTTGTGGTTGTTGCCCTTATCGCTGTTATTTTTATACTTTTTATTTCTGGAGGTAGTCCGCATCAACTCATGAGGGAAATGATAGAGAACACTCTGGAGCAAATAAAACTAAAAGACATATAGTCGCAAACTATTGTAAACGATGTTAACATCAACATACCATACAATAGAGGTCGTGGTGAGTATGGGAAAGGATTAGCTACCCTTTTAAGATTCCACTTTTAATAACTTAATAAAAAGCAAAAAAATGAGAAAAATTAAAAGAATGGTTTTGCATGAGAATTCTCACGTCTTACCCGTTGAAGTAATGAGAACTATTCAAGGGGGAGCAAATGTGCTTATCTATTCATGTGTATGTTCTAAAGAAGGAGTTCCTAATAAACATGGCACAGTTAAGGTTATGGCAGGAGTCAATCCTGAAACGGCCATATTGAGCTCAAGTGGAGCATGTAGTGGCTACACTAGTGCAAGTTGCGCTTTCAGTGCGTCTGTTTAATTCTATTCAATATTCACCAGACCCATCAAGATGGGTCTGGTGAATTAAATCAATTAAATTTGAACTCAACAATGAAAAAGATTTTAGTGATGATGATTGCCTTCGTGCTGACGATAGTAGCACAGGCACAACAGGATGATGGCATGGATGCTATGTTGGCAGCAATGATTGCAGCCAAAATTCATCAAGATAGTATTGACACGTCGAGCCTCGTAGCAGTCTATGATTACGAGTGTCAGACACAGGACGCGGAGGGCAAGGCGGTGACGGACAGGATGAAGGTGTGCCTACAGGTAGGACAGCACTGCACACGCAGCTATCCCTATCGGAAGTTCCGCGAAGATACGGAGGGCTATGAAAGTCTGGCACCCGACAATCTGCCCCTGTTGAGGGCTGAATCATTCTGCTTTATGCCCGAGGTGTTGACGAACTACCCAGACGGCAAGGTGACGGTACGCGATGCCATTATGCCGACTCCATACGAGACGTGCGAAGAGCGAAAAT
>Ga0247610_10007264_pt1 | contig 11409 bp, 8 predicted proteins | sample 174DNAGHGhighgp2_FD_193483 | JGI IMG/M metagenome (GOLD analysis project Ga0247610, IMG submission 193483) | Sheep rumen microbial communities from Palmerston North, Manawatu-Wanganui, New Zealand - 1742 DNA GHGhigh gp2 | ecosystem: Host-associated > Mammals > Digestive system > Stomach > Rumen ...
TATCCCTGCTGCACATACGGCCATCAATAATTGTCTTATCTTCATTTTCTCTTCTGTTGTTTGTCTCTTTTAATAACGCAGTTCCCTACCTTATTATTATTGAAAAGGGCATAAAACTGATGCCCCATTGAAAAGTTTGCTGCAAAGGTAGTGAAAAAAAATGTATTGAAAACGTTTTAGTGCGAAAAAAGAAGCGAAAAGTGTGGTCGTTCGTTTTTTTTTTGTAACTTTGCAACCAATAAAGAGCAAACAAATCAAAACTATCATAAAACAATGGAACAAGTATTCAGCTACATCATCGGCCTTGGTGCCGCTGTCATGATGCCGATTATCTTCACCATCCTTGGCGTCTGTATCGGCATCAATTTCTCTAAAGCATTAAAATCGGGCCTCTTCGTGGGCGTGGGTTTCGTGGGCCTGAGCATCATCACCGCCTTGCTCGTCGATACCATGTCACCGGCACTGTCGAAGGTTGTCGAGATCTACGGCCTTGAACTTCAGGTGTTCGACATGGGGTGGCCTGCAGCGGCTTCTGTGGCTTACAACACGTTGGTGGGCTCCTTCATCATACCCGTCTGTCTTGGTGTTAACTTGGTCCTGTTGCTCTTGGGGTGCACCCGCACGGTCAATATCGACTTGTGGAACTATTGGCATTTTGCCTTCATCGGTGCCGTGTGCTACTTTATGACCGACTCCATAGCATGGGGATTCTTTGCCGCCATCGTCTGCTATATCATCACGCTGGTGCTTGCCGACGTCACTGCAAAGAAGTTCCAGAAGTTTTATCCCGGCATGGACGGTATCTCCATTCCGCAGCCTTTCTGTCAGGGCTTCATGCCCTTTGCCGTTGTCATCAACAAGGCTCTTGACTATGTGCCTGGCATCAACAAGGTGAACATCGACTCCGAGGGCATGAAGAAGAAGTTTGGCCTCTTTGGCGAACCGCTGTTCCTCGGTGTTCTTATCGGTATCATTATCGGTTGTCTGGCGTGCAAGAACTGGGACGAGATTGTAGCCAACATCCCTGTGACCCTTCAGATTGGTATCAAGATGGGTGCTGTCATGGAACTTATTCCTCGTATCACCTCACTCTTCATTGAGGGATTGAAGCCTATTGCTGAGGCTACCAAGGAACTTATCGCCAAGAAGTTTGGCGAGGACAAGGAACTGTATATCGGCATGTCGCCCGCTCTCGTTATCGGACATCCTACTACGCTTGTCGTCTCGCTGCTGCTTATCCCCGTGACCCTTGTCCTGGCAGTCGTGTTGCCCGGAAACCAGTTCCTGCCCTTGGCATCACTGGCTGGTATGTTCTACGTGTTTGTGATGATTCTGCCCTATACCAATGGCAATGTGCTACGTTCGTTCATCGTCGGTCTGGTGGTGATGGCTATCGGACTTTATTTCGTCACCTGGATGGCTGGCGACTTCACGAGTGCCGCCCATGCCGTGGCACAGATTCACCCCGACGACAAGACGGTGCAGGTGCCCGCAGGCTTCCAGGCCGGTGCGCTTGACTTCGCTTCAAGTCCGTTGTCTACGCTGATCTATGCCTGCATGAAGTATCTCTCCTATATCGGTGCCGGCGTGCTGACCTTACTTACCCTTGCGCTGGTGTGGTGGAACCGCGTGAGAATCAACAAGAAATGATTGAGTGAAATCTAAAAAGACAAAAATAGAAGCAATGAAAAAGACAATTATGACTTTTGCCCTCTTGATGGGCGCGCTGGGTATGAATGCCCAGCAGGATGTGAAATTTCAGACGGCATGTCATCCTGCCGATGTGAAGCATTATGATACGCAGACATTGCGTGACCGCTTCGTGATGGAAAAGGTCATGGAGGCCGACAAGATCCATCTGACTTATTCGCACTACGACCGTTTCATCTATGGCGGTGCCATGCCTGTCACCAAGACTCTCAAGTTGGAGAACTTCCTCGAACTGGGACTCGACGTTGACAAGACTATCAAGGAGAAATATTTCCTTTACAACCGTGAACTCGGTGTCGTGAACTGTGGAGGTGGCGACGGCGTGGTCATCGTTGACGGTAAGGAGTATGCCCTCTCTCCCAAGGAGGCACTCTATATTGGTCGTGGTCATATCGGCAAGGACAAGGACGTGAACAAGGTGGTGGAGTTCCGCTCCAAGGACGCCAAGAATCCTGCCAAGTTCTACCTCAATTCGGCAACAGCCCACCAGCATTACAAGACACAGTGGATTACCCTTGATGGTCGCAAGGGGTCGCTGAAGGCAGCTGTCTGGGGACCAGTAGGAACCACGGAGGAAGCCAATAATCGTACCGTCTATAAGCTTATTGTCAACGATGTGCTGGAGGAAGGTCCATGCCAGTTGCAGCTTGGCCTGACGCAGCTCAATCCAGGTGCAGTGTGGAACACCATGCCTCCTCATACCCACGGCCGTCGTATCGAGGCTTACTACTATTTTAATCTGCCCGAGGGCCAGACTATCGCTCACGTTATGGGTGAGCCGCAGGAGAGCCGTGTCGTATGGCTGCACAACGAGCAGGCTATCATGTCGCCCGAATGGAGCATACATGCTGCTGCAGGTACCTATTATTACACCTTTATCTGGGGTATGGCAGGTGAGAACCTCTACTATAACGACAAAGACAATATCCCCGTGGACCAGTTGAGATAATTGAACGTAGAATAAGAACAATAACAAAAACCCCCGAAAAACTATGGGACCAATCCAAACCACTAAGATGTCCAACTGGCGTTGGGTAATCTGCGCGTTGCTCTTTCTGGCAACCACTGTCAACTATATGGACCGTCAGGTTCTGTCATTAACATGGAAAGACTTTATTGCTCCGGAGTTTCACTGGACAGATGCCGACTACGGCACGATAACAGGTCTCTTCTCACTTTTCTATGCCATCGCCAACCTCTTCGCAGGAAAGTTTATCGACTGGATGGGAACGAAGAAAGGCTACCTGATTGCCATTTTCGTATGGTCAACGGGTGCTGTGCTACACGCAGGCTGCGGATGGGCTGCCATGACCATTGAGGGCTACGACTCTATTGAGGCACTGCGCATGGTGCAGGCAGGCTCCGATGCAGCTGTGGCCATCGCAACGGTTTCTGTATGGCTCTTCCTCAGTTGCCGTCTCGTGCTGGCTGTGGGTGAAGCCGGTAACTTCCCCTCTGCCATCAAGGCTACGGCGGAGTATTTCCCTGCAAAAGACCGTGCTTTCTCCACATCTATCTTTAACAGCGGTGCTTCTGTGGGTGCGCTGGCTGCTCCTGCAACGATTCCCCTCTTGGCCCGTGCCTGGGGATGGGAGATGGCCTTCATCATCATCGGTGTGCTGGGCTATGTCTGGATGGGCCTCTGGATATGGGCCTATGACAAGCCCCGTAAGAACAAGCATGTCAATCAGGCAGAACTCAACTATATTGAACAGGACAATGACTTGGCAGAGGTGCAGAATCGTGATGCTGTCAAGGAAGAGAAGGCGATTCCTTTCCTGCAGTGCTTCACGTATAAGCAGACCTGGGCTTTCCTTGTAGGCAAGTTTATGACTGATGGCGTTTGGTGGTTCTTCCTTTTCTGGGCTCCTGCTTATTTCTCAGACCAGTATGGCTACACTTCAGACTCTACGATGGGTATCCTGCTTATCTTTACACTCTACTTCATCGTAACAGTTCTCTCAATCGGTGGCGGTTATCTGCCTAAGTATTTTGTGGAGAATAAGGGCATGAATCCTTATCTGGGTCGTATGCGTGCCATGCTTATCTTCGCCTGCTTCCCTGTGTTAGGCCTTCTGGCTCAGCCGATGGGTGCCTACAGTGCCTGGTGGCCTGCTATTCTCATTGGTCTGCTTGGTGCCGGACATCAGGCGTGGTCGGCAAACCTCTTCTCTACAATTGGTGATATGTTCCCCAAGTCTACTATCGGTACAATCGTAGGTCTTGGAACGATGACCGGCGGTTTTGGCTCAATGGCCATTAATATGGGTTCCGGTCAGTTCTTCACCTGGGCTGCAGAACAGGGTTCTGCCTTCTCGTTCTTCGGTTTCGACGGTAAACCCGCTGCCTATATGGTGGTGTTCTGCATCTGTGCTGTGGCTTACCTTATCGGTTGGTGCATTATGAAGGCCCTCGTGCCGAAGTACAAACCCATCGTTGTGGAATAAAGGAAGATTGAAACTTGAAATAGAAAAATTGAAGAAATAAAAAGCGGGGGTTCCTCAATCGAGGAACCCCTGATGTTTTAAGGCTTCAAGCAGTCCTGCAGACATCGCCTCGTTGTCTTTCTTGGTATAGCGGATGTCGGCAAAGATCTGTGCGAGGGTCTCTTTGTGGTTAATCTCGCAGAAATGGCGGTTCTCCTCCAGTTGCTCCTTATATATATAATAGGTGTCGATGTCCTCTGGCGTATAGTCGCTGTATGTTTCCTGATGCACAAGCGATGCTATGGGCAGACGGTCGGAGAGTTTCCCCTCCTCCGCAGGCCATCCTACAGTCAGTGTGGCAACGGGCATAACCAGTTTGGGCAGTTTGAGCGTATCGATAATCATCTGTGGCATATAGACCGTTGTACCCAGATAGCAGTATCCCAGTCCTTCTTCATCCATGAGGTTACAGAGTGTCTGGGTAAAGAGCAGGGCATCGGTGGCGGCATTGATGAACGACAGGAAGTTGTTGTAGCCAGGCACTGCCTTTCTGCACCGCATCCATTGGCTTGTGCGGTTGAAGTCTGCACAGATGGTCAGCACCACGGGAGCCTGTGTCACCATTGGCTGGTTGAAGTGTGCCGGTGCAAGTTGCTGTTTCATCTCTGCAGAGCGTGTCACTACGACGCTGTAGAGCTGTAGGTTGCCCATGGTCTGTGTACGACTTGCCTCTTCTAAAAGGCGGTTGAGGAGCGTGTCGCTCACTTCAATGTTGCTGTATTGGCGTATAGTTCGCCTGTTCGTTAAGTTCTTCATGCTGCAAAGGTACATATTCTTTTCCGAAACGGGAAAGTTTTTGGATGGAAATCTCGCAAAAGTTTTCCGAAATAGAAAAGTTATATGTAACTTTGCACCCGAATTGTGTTCAGAAATCAATAATACGCGATATCATTATGCAAACTTACACTTATGAAGAGGCGTTTCAGGCTTCGCTGACCTATTTTGGCGGCGATGAGTTGGCAGCCCGTGTATGGGTCAACAAATACGCACTAAAAGACAGTTTTGGGAATATCTACGAGAAATGTCCGACGGACATGCACTGGCGCATAGCCAATGAAATTGCCCGTATAGAGCAGAAGTATCCTCATCCACTTTCTGCCGATGAGGTTTTCCATTTGCTCGACCACTTCCGTTATATCGTTCCAGCCGGCAGTCCGATGACCGGCATAGGCAATGACTACCAGATTGCTTCGCTCTCCAACTGTTTCGTTATCGGACTTGATGGCGATGCCGATTCATACGGTGCCATTATGCGTATCGACGAGGAGCAGGTGCAACTGATGAAACGTCGTGGTGGGGTGGGGCATGACTTGAGTCACATCCGTCCGAAGGGTTCTCCGGTAAACAATTCCGCCCTTACTTCCACAGGTCTTGTTCCTTTTATGGAGCGCTATAGCAACAGTACGCGCGAGGTGGCACAAGACGGTCGCCGGGGGGCACTGATGCTCTCGGTCAGCATCAAGCATCCCGACAGCGAAGCATTTATCGATGCCAAGATGACAGAGGGGAAGGTGACGGGTGCCAACGTCTCTGTGAAGATTGACGATGAGTTTATGGAGGCTGCAGTCAATGACCTGCCGTATATCCAGGAGTTTCCCATTGGTAGTCCTCATCCCGAATGGCAGAAGGAGATTTCCGCCAAGGAGTTGTGGGCGAAGATTGTACATAATGCCTGGAAAAGTGCTGAGCCCGGTGTGCTTTTCTGGGACACCATCCTGCGTGAGAGCATTCCCGACTGCTATGCCGACCTTGGCTTCCGTACGGTGTCGACCAACCCCTGTGGAGAGATTCCCCTCTGTCCATACGATTCGTGTCGTCTGTTGAGTATCAATCTCTATTCCTACGTGGTCAATCCCTTCACAAAAGATGCCTATTTCGATTTCGATACCTTCAGGCAGCATGTTCAGGTGGCCCAGCGGCTTATGGATGACATCGTGGACTTGGAATTGGAGAAGATAGACCTTATCATGGAGAAGATACAGAGCGACCCGCAGTCGCTTGAAGTCAAGGGGGCAGAACTGCATCTTTGGGAGAAGATCAAGGACAAAAGCGGTAAGGGGCGTCGTACAGGTGTAGGCATCACTGCCGAAGGCGACATGATAGCCGCCATGGGACTGCGCTATGGCAGCCAGGAGGCAACAGACTTCTCCGTTGAAGTCCATAAGACCCTTGCACTCAGTGCCTACCGCTCGTCGGTTACAATGGCGCAGGAGCGTGGTGCCTTTGCCATCTACGATGCCCAGCGTGAGGCACAGAATCCGTTCATCAACCGTATTCGCGAGGCCGACCCCCAACTTTATGAGGATATGGCACGTTTCGGTCGCCGTAATATCGCCTGTCTGACGATAGCGCCTACGGGCACTACTTCGCTCATGACCCAGACCACCAGCGGTATAGAGCCCGTATTCCTGCCTTTCTACAAGCGCCGTCGTAAGGTGAATCCGGGAGACCCCGACGCTCACGTGGACTTTGTCGACGAGGTGGGTGACTCTTTTGAGGAATATATCGTCTTTCACCCGAAGTTTAAGGAGTGGATGCGTGTCAACGGTTTCGATGCCGACAAGCGCTATACATCGGCAGAGATTGACGACCTCGTAGAACAGTCGCCTTATTATCACGCCACAGCCAATGATGTGGACTGGCTCATGAAGGTACGTATGCAAGGCGCTATCCAGAAGTGGGTGGATCACTCCATAAGCGTTACTGTCAACCTGCCCAACAGCGTAGACGAAGAACTCGTCAACCGTCTCTATGTCGAGGCTTGGCGCAGCGGTTGCAAGGGCTGTACCATTTACCGTGACGGCAGCCGTGCCGGTGTGATGGTGTCGGTGAATAGCAAGAAAGACAAGGCGAAGAAGAAAGATGAAGCGAAGGACAACAACCTCGAAGAAAAATCGCCCGTTGCGCCCTGCAAGCATCCGGAGGTGACGGAAGTACGACCTGCTGTGCTGGAGTGCGACGTGGTGCGTTTCCAAAATAACAAAGAGAAGTGGGTGGCTCTCGTCGGACTGCTTGACGGCTATCCTTATGAGATATTCACCGGTCTGCAAGACGATGACGAGGGCATTATGCTGCCCAAGACCGTCACTCACGGCAAGATTATCAAGCAGGTACAGCCCGACGGTACCAAACGCTATGACTTCCAGTTTGAAAATAAACGCGGCTACAAGACAACCGTCGAGGGTCTCTCAGAAAAGTTCAATCCCGAATACTGGAACTATGCCAAACTCATCTCCGGCGTGCTTCGCTACCGTATGCCTATCGACCACGTAATTAAACTCGTCAGTTCGCTGCAACTCAAGAGCGAGAGCATAAATACCTGGAAGAACGGCGTTGAGCGGGCGCTGAAGAAGTACGTCTCCGACGGTACAGAAGCTAAAGGGCAAAAGTGTCCCAACTGTGGTCAGGAGAGTCTTATCTATCAGGAGGGATGTCTCATTTGTAAGAATTGTGGTGCCAGCCGATGCGGTTAGTCTCTGGTTACATCTCTCTGCATGACGTGCGCTTTCATGCCTTCCACGGTGTGATGCCCCAGGAGCAGGCTGTTGGGGGCGACTTCATCGTCAACCTCCGTGTGGGTTATCCCCTGGAGCAGGCAATGCTGACAGACGATGTCACCGATACGCTCAACTACGCATCTCTTTTCGACGTCGTAAGTCAGGAGATGGCTGTACCATCACGGTTGCTTGAGCATGTGGCAGGCCGTATAGCCCGTCATATTGACAGAGACTTCCCACAAGTGTCTTCTATCGACCTCTTTATTCGCAAGCTCAACCCTCCGATGGGGGCCGATGGCAGCGGTGCCGGGGTGGAGATACACTTAATAAATGATAAAACTTAGTGGTATGTGTCGCCCGTTTGAAGAATTATACGTAATTTTGCACAATTTTAGTATGATTTATGTGTAAGAAGATTGTCTACCTTCTGATAACGCTAATTTGTGTCGCAGTACCCAACGAGGCTGTTGGCAAGAATTTCACGCTCGTTATTGATGCCGGGCATGGGGGAAACGATGCCGGGGCACGCGGTGCCATCTCTCGTGAGAAGGATCTCACCCTGAAGTTTGCCCTCGCCTTTGGCCGGCTTGTCGAGCGCAACTGTCCTGACGTCCGCGTCATATATACCCGTAAGACGGATCGCTTCATCGAACTGTATCGTCGTGCCGAGATTGCCAACCAGAACAAGGCAGACCTGTTTATCTCTGTTCATATCAATGCGCTGCCAAAAGGCCATTATGCGCGTGGTTTCCAGACCTACACTCTTGGCAAGAGTCGGCGTACAGGCAAGAAAAACGGTGTCATGGAGAACCTCGAAGTCGCTAAGCGTGAAAATGCAGTTATTCTTATGGAGAAGAACTACCGGCAGACTTACCATGGTTATGACCCTAATTCTCCGGAGAGCGACATCATGTTTGAGTTTATTCAGGACAAGAACATGGAGTACAGTGTCGAACTGGCTAAATACATGCAGCGCTACGTCTGTCAGGCTACAGGTCGCCAGGATATGGGTGCCCATCAGGACAACCTCGCTGTGCTGCGACTCACGTCGATGCCCGGTTGCCTTATTGAACTGGGCTTTATCTCCAGCCGCGACGAGGAGCGCTATATGAACTCTTCACTCGCCACCGATCAGTATGCCCGTGGTATCTACAATGCCTTTGCTGCCTATCGGCGCAAGCATGGCGGCAGTACCACTGTGCCCTATATCGCTGCCCCCAAGGATGAAAAGATATCTATCCCCTCTATAGTTCCGGAGAGTGAAAAGCGTCGCCAGGAAAGGGATTCGAAGCCTAAGCAGACTATTCAGCCTCCTGCTCCCAAGGCGGAACTTGCTGAAAAAAGTGACAGCGTGCCTCAAGATGCGCCAAGGGACGCAGCCAAAGACACGCCCAAGGATGCAGCAAGACTTGATGAAACTAAGGGTGCAGAACCGTTGCTTGAGGGTGTTGATCTCTCTGTGGTGACCAGCCAGCCGGTGGCTCCGGCGGAGTCGGCGGTTGCCAGCGAAGCACCTGTATTCAAGGTGCAGATTCTTATTGCATCTACCCCTCTTAAAATAGGAGACCGACAGTTTAAAGGCCTCACCGACATTGATTATTATAAGGAGGGTGGAATCGTGAAATACACTGTCGGTGCATCGGAAAACTACAACGAGATATACCGCCTTCGTCGCAGCCTTCTCGACAAGTTTCCCCAGGCTTTCATCATAGCCTTCAAGGGTGGACAGAAGATGAATGTACAGGCTGCCATTGCCGAGTTCAAAAGTCGGAGAATGAAGAAATGAAAAAAGAAATAAACAGATAGCGTTATGAAATATTTTACAAAAGAAGTACAGATCGGCTTGGTTGCCATTGCCGGTGTGATGGTGATGTTCTTTGGCATGAAATTCCTGAAAGGACTAACCTTGTTTTCCACTGACGACAATTACTACGTCAAGTTCAGTCAGGTGGCTGGTCTTTCTGCTTCCAGTCCCATTTATGCCAACGGCTATCGCGTAGGCGTTGTCGAGAAGGTCATCTACGACTATGTCAGTGGCAAAGATATTGTGGCAGTTATCGGATTGGACAACGCTATGCGCATGCCCAAGGGCTCGAAGGCAGAGATTACCAAGGACTTGATGGGCAATATCCAGCTCAACTTGCTTCTGGGACCAAATCCTTCTGATGTCTTGGCTCCTGGCGACACGATTGCAGGTACTGTGGCCGGTGGTGCTCTTGGAAAAGCTGCCGAGATGATTCCTCAGATAGAGAAGATGTTGCCAAAGCTTGACTCTATTCTTGCCAGTGTAAATATGCTCCTGGCTGACCCGGCAATCGCCAGTGCCCTGCACAACGTTGACCAGATTACGGCCAATCTCAATGCCACCAGTCGCGAACTTTCATCGCTCTCTGCCACTCTTAACCGCCAAATGCCATCTATGCTTGGCAAGGTTGACGGTGTATTGACCAATACCAACACGCTGACCAAGAAACTTAGTGATGTCGATGTTGCCATGACCATGGAAAAGGTTAATGCTACGTTGCACAACGTGGAACAGATGACTGCCAAACTAAACAGCACAGAGGGAACTCTTGGCTTGCTGATGCGTGACCCCTCGCTCTATCGTAATCTCAACGCTACGATGATGCATGCCGACTCGCTGATGATTGATCTCAGACAACATCCGAAGCGCTATGTCCACTTCTCGGTTTTTGGAAGAAAAGATAAGTAATATAGATTTCGTCTAAATAAAACAGGCTTGTTGTTAAGTAAAACCAAAAATTCGTGAAACCTCTTTGCTATAGGCGTTTGACAGCAGGAGGATGCATTCTTTCACATGAGTGGTAAGAATTCTGAAATTGACATATAACTTGTTAGATTATAGGGGGTTGCAAATCTGCAACCCCTGTTTTTTTGTTGCTATTTCGTGAAACGTCTTAACCTCCCGATGTCTAATGAGTTACGCTGTTTGTACATACGCTGTAAGGGAAAGTGAATTTGCACGTCTCGAAAAAAATACCGAACTTTGCACCCGGAAAATCCAAAAATAGTAAACGGTTTAAAAATAAAACAAGCTAACGCCGATGTCGAAAAGTCATAAGGCGCTCTGGGATGACTGCCTTCAGATCATCAAGAACAATGTCTCAGAGCAGCAGTTCAAAACGTGGTTCGCACCTATCCTCTTCGAATCTTTTTCGGAGAAGGAACATACGCTTTTGGTGCAGCTTCCAAGTATGTACGTGTACGAGTACTTGGAGCAGCACTACGTGGGGTTGCTTGCCAACGTACTGCGTCGTGTCTATGGCCCTGATGTCGAGCTTCGCTACCGTATCATTACCGATAAGGAGCATAACATCGGTCATGAGGTAGAAGGTGACCGTCCGGCAGATATTCCCCAGGCGTATCCCACACAGCGGGGTAACAAGGCACCCACTGTGCTTGATGCTGTGCCGTCACAGGAACTTAACCCTCAGCTTGACCCCAAGAAGAAATTCGATAACTTCATCGAGGGCGATTCTAATAAACTGCCACGTGCCGTCGGTCTTTCCATAGCAGAGCATCCGGGCAAGTCAACCTTTAATCCCTTCTTCCTCTATGGACCGTCGGGATGTGGTAAGACCCACCTGATTAATGCCATCGGTGTGCGTACCAAGGAAACCTTCCCGCAGAAGCGTGTGCTCTATGTCTCGGCTCGTCTCTTTCAGGTGCAATACACTGACTCCGTTCGCCAGAAT
>Ga0247610_10007265_pt1 | contig 11404 bp, 7 predicted proteins | sample 174DNAGHGhighgp2_FD_193483 | JGI IMG/M metagenome (GOLD analysis project Ga0247610, IMG submission 193483) | Sheep rumen microbial communities from Palmerston North, Manawatu-Wanganui, New Zealand - 1742 DNA GHGhigh gp2 | ecosystem: Host-associated > Mammals > Digestive system > Stomach > Rumen ...
CAATTTCTGTTTCATAGACATATCGTCCTTCTGTTTCTGAATCTTCGCTCCATCCTGCTCCGAGAGATGCTGAGGTTGTTGTGGTGAAGTCCCAAACCTGTGGGACGTGGGGAGTGGCTGGTGTTACCGTTGAACCGTCAGATACAAATTCAAATGCATAGAAGTTCATACTGCCAACAGGGAATGTAATGAGTGCAGTACCTTGGGTAACCTTTACAGAGACAATAGGATAAACATTGGTATTTCCTTCCGGATTCTTTTCTGCATCTTTATTTTCTTCCATTTGAACAACTACAGCGTCAGATTCCAGAACTAATTCACTATAGAGTGATTCGCCATTTTGACTAACAACCAAAGTACGATCAGTTGCATTATTGCTACCGGTACGTGCATAAATCTTCAAATCTCCATTAGATGGAATGGTTACAGAGATTTGGCAAAGTTTACCTTCGCCTTGACTTTTAGCTCCTGACTTCAGACGATGAGTAAACTTTTGATTCTCAGTTGCTGTCCCGAAGTACGCGTTATTTTGGTCAATGGCCATCTTTTTTTGGTCGTCTGCCAGAGTAATCTTAAAGTCACCATTAGAGAACTCCTTACCTTGTGACCATTCTCCTGCGGCGGTAACGTCATCAGCTGTAAATGAAATCATTTGTGCCTGTGCACCGATAGCCATGAGAGCCATTGCTAAAAGAGTAAAAATCTTTTTCATAAGCTTTTTGTTTTTTGAGTTAATATTTAATGTTTCGTTATTGCCTGCAAAGTTACGTTATTAATATAATATGACCAAGTGTTCGGACGTAAAATATCGCGTAAACGTTTGCTTAAGTAATGCTTGTGTAGTTTTCGTTCAAGATTACTCGCACTCATAATGGATTACCTGTAAACGTTTACATTCGTTTTTTGCTTTTCTTTATATGAAATATGTGTGAATATCGCTAACTTTGCACACAGAAACTAAAACAATAGGTATTATGACGATGAAGAAAACTTTACTTCTTTTAGCAATGCTTGGTATGTTTGTCGGTACGCAGGCAACGACTTATTATGTAGCACCCGACGGCAGTGGCTCGTCCTATACACTGGACGGTCCTGGCAAGTTCACATCAACGGTGATTGGCAAACTCCAGGCAGGCGACGTGCTGATGCTGCGTGGCGGACAGTATGACCTGAAGAGTAATCTGTCTATCAGTCGTAACGGTACGGCAGAAAAGATGATTCTTATTCAGGCATATCCAGGTGAGAAGCCTATTCTTGACTTCCGTGAGCAGGCCATTGGCGATGGTAACAACGGACTGACCATCAAGGGTAACTACCTGCACATCAAGGGTCTCACCGTACGTTATGCCGGTTATAAAGGCATTTGGTTGGAGAAAGCGAAGTACTGCATACTGGAGCAGCTCGACGTTTATGGCTGCTGCAATGCCGGCATTCAGCTGCGCAGTGGTGGTAACAACATGGTTATCAATTGCGATTCACACGAGAACTTCGACTATCAGGACGATGGTGGTAATGCCGACGGCTTTGCCGACAAGCAGGGCGATGCCTGTCCCGGAAACATCTATATTGGTTGCCGTGCCTGGGGTAACAGCGATGATGGCTGGGACTCCTATCAGCGTGTGACCAGTGGCACGCCGACTGTATATATCAACTGTGTAGCATACAACAACGGTCCTGCAACGTTCAATCTCTCAAACCATCCCCGTGTTCAGGGCAAGGATGCCGACCTCAGCTGTTTCTCCGGTAAGGACCTGGCCAACTTTGCAAATGGTGGTAATCCCAATGGCTTTAAGGTAGGTGGCAAGGGTACTCAGCATAATGTAGAGTTGTATCGCTGTCTGGCAGTTGGTCATCGCAGTAAAGGATTCGACCAGAACAGCAATGCCGGTCTGATGAAGATTATCAACTGTACGGCTTACAAGAACAAATACAACTACGGCTTCGGCAATTCGTATAACTATACGCTGTATGTCTATAACAACATTGCGCTGTCACACACCAGTGGTGGTAAGGACTGGGAGCGCTACAGTGGCGCCACCGTCTATCAGCAGCACAACACGTGGAATGGCGACACGAAGCCCTGGGCTGCCACAGAGGCCGACTTCGAGGGGTTGGACGTGACGGAAATCATCTTTGCCGAGCGTAATGCTGACGGCACGCTGCCAGAGACCAGTCAGTTCCATCTGAAGGCAACGGCCACACACCTGATTGACCAGGGACTTGAGTTTACTGATTTCAGTGGTAATGAAATAGGTAGTTATGTGTCTTACAACGGCACGGCTCCCGACCTGGGTTGCTATGAGTACGAAGGTGCTGCAGGCATCGGTATGCTGACTATTGACGAGGGCATGCCCAACCTGACGCTTCCTCGCTATAACCTTAACGGTCAGCGTGTGGATAACAACTACAAGGGCATTGTAATTCAGGGCGGAAAGAAATATATTGTGAAATAATTGAAGTTTCGGAAGTGTAAAGTATTTACGATTTAGCTATTTACGATTTACTATTTATGTACTATTTAGCTATTTTATTATTTCTTTCTGATAAAGGGGAGGTCGTAAGACTTCCCTTTTTCCTTACAATTGATAGCCGTATTTATGAAACAGGATTACTTTGCCATTTAAACCAATTAAAATGGCAAAGTAATCCTGTTTAAATGGCAAAGTAAACCGCTTTCATTTTTCGGCTTACTTCATTAGACATAAAAAAAGAGTCCCGAAGGACTCCTTTTTTTATGCTGTATGGTTCTTGCACTTACCTCTGCACAAACTTCTTGCCGTTCCTGATGACGATGCCCTTGTAGGACGCATCCACTCGCTGTCCCTGTAGGTTATAGGTGATGCCATCGCCGATGGGAGTTAGTGTTACAGGAGTGCTGATGCCTGTCGAACTGGTTAGTACGCCATTGATGACGATGTTGGCAAAGGCATAGTCCTTATAGGTGTTCGCACCATCCTTGACAAAGCTCAGGTCGTAGAGGTTGATGACGAGCGAACAAGTACCCTCTGTTGCCGTTGCTTTAGCTACATTGTACGTGTAGTTGGTGTAGTGGGGTGCTGTGCCATTACGGTTAGGAGTTACCGCGGAGGCTAATGCTACCGTACCGCCTTGGTCGGTCCATTTCACGTCCATCTTTCCCTTGTTTGTTCCTAAGCGTGAAGCACTGAATTCCACACTGGTAGCCAGGAACTTATAGCCTGTAGCTGTAGTAAGACTGAACGTTATGGCATTGGCTGTCGATGCTGTCTGTGTGGCATCAACGTTGGTCTGCTGAATCTTCGTCGCTGCGCCTAAACCAGTGACGTTCTGTGTGCCGTCATACTTCAGTTCGCTGCCCAGGGTGACGCTGGTTGAAGCAATGCCGCTGTTGATGCTACTCATGATGGTTGGCGTGCCTGCTGCACCGGTGTTGAACGCCCATACAATGCTGCCGTCAGTACCTGTCGATGGATCGTCGGGCTGGTCGTCGTCGGCATTCACATTTACCTTGGTGCAAGATGGGTAGTATTCGTTGACAGGTGTCAGCGCATCAGCATTGCCTGCCTGCATGATGTCCTCGACCAGACTATTGCAATAGATTTCCAGGTTGGTGTACCATCCCTTCGGGTCGAGGGTGTAGTCGTTGGGCTCCAAGTCACCGCCGTTCGCCTTTTCCCATGCGTCGGCCATGCCGTCGTTGTCAGCGTCGAACGAGGCATCGCGCTTATTGTAGTCCAATGAATAAGTGCCCTGATCCTTGACATAGTCGATGATGCCAGGGTAGTGAGTGACGCTATTGCCCTTACCGTCCTTGGTGGCAGAACCGGTGTAGGTGGTGGTGCCTGTCATGGCCTCGTACGTGTAGCGCTCATCAACGTTGTCGCGGAAGAGCGATGCACCAACGTTATCGAGGATTTTCTGGTAGGCTGTTTGGGCATCGTGCGTTGTTACATCGGCACTGACAAAGGTGCTGATGGGACTGCTGAGCTTGATGGTATCGGGAATACCGCTTACCCCATCAACTTTGACGCCTTTCCAGTCGTAGTTGGCAGCATCGCTACCGGCAGCGGTTACGTAGTTACCACTGATGTAGAAGTGTCCGTAGATGCCTTTCTTGTCGGGGTCGATGGCAATGCCACCGTCCGCGTCGGCACCTGTGGTCTTGCCACACAGGAACACACGTTTTGTATTAGAAGTGGCAGGACCGGCTTTGTAGTAGTTGTTCACAATGTTATGGTAGCCGCCCATGCCGCCGTAGGCACCGTTACCAGTTCCCCAGTTATACATGAGGTTGTTGCGCAGATCCACCTGTTCAGCCTTGATGGTACCGCCAGGATACTTGCTCTGGTCGTAGCCTTTCCATCCGTAGCGGGCACCGCAGAGTCGTGGAGCACGGTTTTGTACGTGGCATATCATGTTGTGGTGGAACGATGCTCCCTTTCCACCCCATATACCACCGTAGCTGTGCTCACCCTTGGAGTGACCGGGATTAGCCAGTCCTTCACCGACGGTACACCATTGCATGGTGAAGTCGCAGTTATCGTAGAATGACGACACCTCGTCAATGGACCATGAGAAAGAGCAATGGTCAATGATGATGCCCGTGAAGTTCTTTGCCCAACAAGCATCTGCTCCGTCGCTGACGTTACGTTCCTCGCCCCTTCTCACGCGTAAGAAACGCATGATGATGTTGTCGCCGTTAGGTCTGAGGCTGTAGTATCTTAGGGTAATACCCGGTTTGGGTGCCGTCTGTCCCTCGATGGTAGTGTTTGCACCGATGGTGACATCGCTTTCCAACTCAATAATTCCGGCTACGTCGAATACTACAATCTTCTTGGCTGAGCCGCTGACGGCTGCTCGGAAGGAGCCAGTGCCAGAATTGTTCAGGTTGGTGACGTGGCGTATTTCGCCGCCTCGTCCACCAGTGACGTAACGTCCGTATCCTTCGGCACCGGGGAATGCCGGTGTCTGAGCCATGGTGAGCAGCGTGAGTGCTGCTGCGGCTATTGTTAGTAGGGTTCTTTTCATTGTTATAGTGGGGATAGTTGTTATAGTTATTATAGTTATTATAGTTTGTTATAGTTATAATAGTTTTTATAGTTCGTTGTTGGTGGTGTAGCCGAGGGCTTCCATTTCGAGCGATGCCCAGATGAAGGGTCCTACGCCTTTGGCATCGTTGTCACGGATTGGCTCACTGAGATAATACTCGTAGCTGCCGTCACGCTTACGGTTCTCCTTCACGTTGGGAGCAGCTTTCAATACCTTGTCACTTAGTCCCGGACCCAGACCGGCAACCGAACAACAGTTGGTCAGCGATATGGTTTTGTCGGGGTTAATGCGTATGAAATTCTTGATGATTCCCTCGTAAGCACAGATGCCTGCCTGACGGTAAGACTCATCAACATATCCCTTTCGTGCAGCTTTCAACAGTACGTATGCAAACATACTGGAACAGGTGGCTTCCAGATAGTTGCCTTCACGGGTGGGAGAGTCCATTACCTGATACCACACACCTGACTGCTTGTCTTGCCACTTCAGTATGGCGTCGAGGTCTTTTTTGAGCAGGTCTATCAGTTCAGAACGGCGTGCGTAGTCGTCGGGCAGCACGTCGAGCAGTTCGATGAGTGCCATGGAATACCAGCCTTGGGCACGTCCCCAGCAATGCTGACTCAGACCTGTTGTTTTGTCAGCCCAGAACATTTCACGCGTCTCGTCGTAGGCATGGCGGTTCAGCCCTGTTACGGGGTCGAGTGTGCGCTCGTAGGTAATGGCAATCTGGTTCACTGCGTCGTCATAGATCTTCATAGCCTGTTTGGGCTTCATCAGTTCACGAGCAGTCAGCGTGTAGAACGGCAGTCCCATGAAGATGCCGTCAAGCCATACCTGATAGCTGTAGATGGCTTTGTGCCAATAGACCTTGTCGGCCACTGTTCGTGGCTGTTTCTTCAACTGACGCATCATGAGCTGCATGGCCAGCAGGTTCTTCTGGTCGTGCTCCAACTGATACATGCGAGTAACGAAGTGTCCGGTACGCACGTTGTCCAGGTTATAGTCCTCGAGTTTGTAGTTGCGAATGTCGCCACGCTCATTGATCATGGTGTCACAATACTCTCTACAATAATTAAGTATGGCGTTTCCGCCATACTTAAGATAGGTGTCGAGCATTGCTTCGAGTTCAATTCCCATGACGTAACTCCACCTTGGTTTCTTGGCGAAATCCAGCAGATAGGGCCTGGGCGTTCGCTGCATCTCGGAGTAGGTGAGCCATTCGCTGTAGTGCTGATAGGGCTTTTCCTGCAAGACGAGGTTGCCATTGATGAAGAGGTTGTTGAACTTCACGTTACGTGTCTCGCCCTTGATGGTGTTGCCCGACGCTACACCGTTGAACTTACAGTCGTTGACGTAGATGTCGTGCACATAGACAGCCGTGTCGAGACCGATGATTTGCACTCCGTACATAGACTTCTCGCAGGTGACATGGTCCATATAGACGTTGCGAACGGTTGGCGGATAGTTTCGGCAGCATACCTCGTTGGGTTCGTAGTCGAGGTTGATTTTCAGTACCGACTCCTTGCACTGACCTACTTTAATGTTACGTGCGTAGATGTTCTCAATAATGCCACCGCGACAGGTGTTGGTCTTGATACGGATGACGCGCTCCAGTTCAGGTGAGTCCATGTCGTTGTCGTGGGCAAAGACGTTACGGCAACCACCGGAAATCTCGGAACCGATGACTACGCCGCCATGTCCGTTATGCATGATGCAGTTACGGATAATGATGTTCTGTGAGGGTAGTCCCCACAGGCGACCGTCATTGTTACGTCCGCTCTTGATAGCGATGCAGTCGTCACCGGTATTGAAGAAACAGTTCTCTATCAGCACACCGTCGCACGACTCGGGGTCGCATCCGTCACCGTTAGGTCCGTCGTTCGTAATCTTCACACCACGTACGGTAACGTTTTTACACAGCAGTGGGTGGATAACCCAGAACGGTGAACGCAGCAGCGTGACATTCTCTATGAGGATGTTGTCGCACTGATTGAAGTTGATGAGCTGTGGGCGCAGACCGTCTTCCTTAGTGAAACGGCGCTCGTCCATAGGCACACCGTCTTCAGCCTGCTTCAGCAAACGTGCACGTGAACCGCCGCGCTGGCTAATCATGCCAGGCTTGAAACCATAGGTGTCTTTGCCACACATGGGCCACCAGGTGTCGTTAGAGCCTCCGCCGTCGATGGTTCCCTCGCCGGTGATGGCTACGTTTTTCTGTTTGTAAGCATAGACACATGGACTCATGTTCCAGCAGTCGATGCCCTCCCAGCGTGTAGGAACGATGGGGTAGAGGTCTGGTTCGAAGACAAACTGTAGCACAGCATCTTTCTCTACGACGAGGTTAACATTCGATAGCATGGTGATGGCACCGGTGTTGAAGGTTCCTGCAGGAACGATTACTCGTCCGCCGCCCTTCTTCGAGCAGGCAGCAATGGCCTTGTTGATGGCCTTTTGGTTCTTCACAGCGGAAGCCTTCGGGCTTGCTCCGTACTTGGTGATGTTGAAATCACGTGCGGCAAACTCAGGTGCCTTGATGCTCTGTTCAATTTGTTTGTAGGTTGTATTCCATGCGTCGTCAGCGAAAGCCAACATAGGGACTACAAGACAGAGGAGCAGTAGTTGTAATTGCTTCATTGTTTTGTTTAGTAGATTAGTTATTCTTATAATTGTGGGCAAAGTTACAAAAAAGAAATGTAACGACCAAATATTAACAGAAAATCCTTCGGATATGTTCTGTAAAGGATTACGTTTCCAACGCAGCAAACAGCTTGTCGAGTGCCTCGTCGGCATTGGCACTTTCGTTCAGCAGCGTGACAAACTTCGACCCGATGATGGCACCTGCCGCATTCTGCTGTGCTGCCTGTAGCGTTTGTTGATTACTGATGCCGAAGCCAATCATTCGAGGATGGCGGAGGTTCATGCCGTTGATACGTCGGAAATACTCCTGCTTGGCATCGTCAAAGCTCTTTTGTGCACCAGTGATGGCGGCACTGCTGACCATGTAGATGAAGCCGTCGGTGTTTTCATCGATGAAGCGTATGCGCTCTTCGCTTGTTTCGGGAGTAATGAGCATGATGATACGCAGGTCGTAACGGTCGGCTACTGGCTTGACCATGTCGAGATAGTCCTTGAAGGGAAGGTCGGGTATAATGGCTCCGGAGACGCCACTCTCTACGCACGACTGGCAGAAACGTTCGATGCCATACTGCATAATAGGGTTCAGGTAACCCATGAGCAAGAGGGGAATCTGTACCTTTTCCTTGATGGTTTTCAACTGATCAAAAACCAGTTGTAAGGTCATGCCGTTACGCAAGGCACGCGTGGCTGCGTCCTGAATGACCGGTCCGTCGGCCATAGGGTCGCTGAATGGTATGCCCACTTCTATCATGTTGATGCCACGACGCTGAAGTGTGAGTATGATGTCTGTGGTACTGTCGAGTGTTGGACAGCCAGCACAGAAGTAGAGTGACAGAAGCTTCTGGTTAGCGTGGGTGCTGAAAAGTTCGTTGATCTTGTTCATTGTTGTGTTGGGATAGATGTTGTTGTGCTTATTATTTGTTATAGTGATAAGAGAAAACGCTGGAGGAGAGCAGTATCCTTGAGTGCCGGTGCAGACTCGAAACGAGAGTTGAGGTCGATGCCTAAGAGTTGCGGATGGCTGATGGAACGTATGGCTGATGCATCGTCTGGTCCAATGCCTCCGCTAAGGAGAAAGGGTGTCGTACCCTGATAGCTGTCCAGCAACGACCAGTCGAACTGGGTGCCATTGCCTCCTGCCGACGGTCCCTTGGTGTCGAAGAGGAAATAATCAACCAGACCTTCATAGAGTTGGTATGCTTCCATGTCGGCGCGGGTGCGTATGGAGAGCGCTTTCATGAGGCGTGGTGCGGTAGCTAAGCTACTGCATGCCGTGCGCAGGCTGCTCAGGTAGTCCGGACTCTCCGTTCCGTGGAGCTGGATGATATCCAATGCGTATGCCTCTGCCTTGCTGATGACGTCGTTGATGTCGGCATCGACGAAGACCCCTACACGCTGTGCGTGGAGTGGAAGATATGAAGGCCGTTGACTGACGTAGCGGCTGGAGAGTGGCCAGAAGATAAAGCCAATCCACTGCACCCCCAACTGTTCTACGGCGCGTATGTTATCAGGCTCGCGCATGCCACATACTTTGATGATCATATCTGCGAAATGAAACGCTCCAAAGCAGCACCAGGATTGTCGGTCTTCATGAATGCCTCGCCGATAAGGAATCCTTGATAGCCGGCTTCACGAAGCTGGCGTACCGTGTCAGGATTGCTAATACCGCTTTCGCTTACCTTGACAGCAGTTGACGGCAATAGGTCTGCCAGTCGGAATGATGTCTCGACGTCAGTCTTGAAACTGCCCAAATGGCGGTTGTTGATGCCATAGAGGTCGGGCTCCAACTCGGCATATGCCAGTTCTTCCTCGCTATGCATTTCAAGCAGCGCCTCGAGTCCAAGAGAGTGTGCCATCGTCAGCAGTCGTTTGCAATCGTGGTATTCGAGACAGGCAGCAATAAGAAGAACGGTCGATGCCCCACAAAGGCGTGCCTGAAGAAGCTGGTACTCGTCGATGACGAAGTTCTTGTAAAGCACGGGGATACGTACACCGGAAGCACGTGCCTCCTTGATGAACTCGTCGTCACCGCCGAAGTAGCGGTTGTCCGTAAGTATGCTCAATGCTGCCGCACCATTTTGCTGATAGGAGAATGGCACGTCAGTAGCTTTTGCATCCTCGTTGATCCATCCCAGCGATGGCGATTTCCTTTTGAACTCGGCAATGATGCCGCTGTCCGATTTCTGTAGTGCTTCGGCTATAGGAGGCCGTTTGTAAAAGGTTTGTTCTTCAATGATACGTTGTAGCTTGCTGGTGGGTTTCATCTCTTTCATGATTTCAACTTCCCGTTTTTTCCATGCTACAATTTCTTCTAATATATCTGCCATTTCTGATGTTGTTTTGTGAATTTTGTGACAAAATTACGAAATATATTTCTTTTATCAGCTATTTAATTCAACAAATTTTTTGAACGTACGCAGTGCAGATCCGCTTTCAATACTCTCGCGAGCAATGTCGATACACTCTTCGATGCTCTTCTGTCCACGCTCCAGCACCTGGATGCCGAAGGCGGCATTGGCCATTACCACTTCTTTCTGTCCTGGCAGACACTGGTTGTTCAGAACGTTGTCGAATATCTGAGCCGCCTCTTCTTCCGTTGCACCGGCTACCAGTTCCTCGGGTTTGATAATGTCGAAGCCTAAATCCTTCGGGTGGAAGATGCGCTCGTAGTTGTTGGTTGTCACCTTGAAGTCGCCTGTGAGTGATATCTCATCGTATCCGTCGATGGAATTGACAATGCCGTAATCGATGCCTATCTTCTGATAGACATTGCTGTAGAGACGCATCTGGTCGAGGTTGGCAACGCCGAGTAACTGGCACTGTGGCTGGCTGGGATTGACGATGGGACCGAGCAGATTGAAACAAGTAGGGAACTGCAATGCCTTGCGGATAGGACCAACAAACTTCATGGCACGTGCAAAGAGCTGTGCATGCAGGTAAACGATACCACACTCATTGATGCTACGGTTCAGTCGGTCGATGTCATCAGTGAACTTAATGCCGTGATGCTGAATGACATTCGACGCTCCGCTGGTGGAAGTGGCAGCGTAATTGCCGTGTTTTGCCACCTTGTAACCGGCACCGGCAATGACGAAACAGCTGGTTGTCGATATGTTAAATGTGTTCTTACGGTCGCCACCTGTTCCTACTACATCGATGTATCGGTCGCAATCCAGTGGTACTGGAACGCCGGTTTCCAATATGCCATCGCGGAAGCCCAGCAGCTCTTCTACGGTGATGCCGCGCATCTGAAGTGCAGTGAGCAGTGCAGTGATTTGTTCGTTGGGGAACTCTGACTGGGTAATTCCTACCAGTATGTCTTTTGTTTCTTCACGAGTAAGCTCCTCGTGGTTGAGCATCCTATTGAGGATGTCTTTCATTGTCTGTTTCATTTTTATTGTGTTTTTTTTGTGAGTCTTATAGGGTTTGTTGGGCGGACAGCCAGTTGCTGAGCATGGTTCTGCCGTCAGGAGTCAGCACACTCTCGGGATGGAACTGGATGCCACGTACGTTGTATTCACGATGACGGAGGGCCATAATCTGACCTTCGTCGCTCTCGGCGGTTACTTCAAGACATGCCGGGAACCCCTCGCGACTGACTACCCATGAGTGGTAACGTCCCATTGTGATGCGACGAGGCAGTCCGTTAAACAGGATATCGTTACCCAGTTGGGTTCCTTCGGTTGCTACGCCATGGAACACTTCGCTCAGGTTCTCCAGTTGTGCCCCAAACACTTCG
>Ga0247610_10007269_pt1 | contig 11401 bp, 2 predicted proteins | sample 174DNAGHGhighgp2_FD_193483 | JGI IMG/M metagenome (GOLD analysis project Ga0247610, IMG submission 193483) | Sheep rumen microbial communities from Palmerston North, Manawatu-Wanganui, New Zealand - 1742 DNA GHGhigh gp2 | ecosystem: Host-associated > Mammals > Digestive system > Stomach > Rumen ...
TTTAAATTCTTCCTAAATTCATTTGCATCATATTTAATCCAGCCATATTATCTAACATTGTTGACATTCCAATATTCTGCTTAAGCATCGATTTATTTATAGGCATTGATAATGAAGGATACATATCTGTAACTTGTAATGTTACATCTATGCCCATAGGATAACCTTTAGCAGACCAAAGTTCTTGAGAAGTTCCTTTTACAATGGAAATTGAAGAAATCATTCCCATATCACAGCAGAAATTTCCTGGACAATCAATTCTTAAAAGAGGTGGTGAACCATAAGAGTCAGCAGAATATTGTCTAGGCATTGCCATAGCTAATAATATAACAAAAGGAGCATATACATATTCTAGAATTGCTTCAGGATCTCCATAAGGAGATATAAATCTAAAATTAAGGCTATATGATTTATCATATGTAGAATTTTTCCACATTTTAGGAAATACTATTCTTTCACCATTAGCTTGTGCTGCTCCAGCATCATTAGATATAAGTCCTTGTAGCATAGCTTTAGATGATTCTACAGCAGATTTATACATATTTTCTGCATCTTTAATAAGGCTGCCACTTCCACTACCTTTACTAGCTCTAATTCCTCCAATACCACGAATAGCTCTATTATCTTTTCCTAATAAGAAGGCAGCTTCTCTTGCAGCATCTGAAGCTTGTGCTGATTCTGAAGCGGCAGATATATCTGAAATATCGTTTGAAACACTTTCTGAACATTGTGAAGTTCCTTCTATCCAAAATGATATTCCAAATCTTCCCCAAGTAGTAGTATCAAAAAAAGAAGATATATTAGAATGTATAGAAGCACCTATCATTTTAGCAAATAATTCTTGAAATAGTACATTACAAGTATTTTGAAATAATTTATAATCATAATCAAATGCATAGAATCTTAGATCTTTTTCTCTCATTTCTCCTGTTAGATTAAAAATTTTATTATGAAACCATCCATTATTTTCCCAGTTATTATCATCTACAGAAGACGCTATATTTTTAGCTGCATCAGTAAATAGTCCAGATGATCCAGCATTTGCAGGGTCATCAAATATTTTACTTATTTGCTCATTTAGCATCTTAGTTTTTTCACTTCTAAGACTACCATTAGTAAAAGTTGGTTTACCTACAGCTATATTAACGATATTAGCTGTACACAAAAAATTTTCATAAAAAGTTCTACCAACAGGATCTGTATTGGCTGTAAATTTTAATGGCAATCCTAGAATTCTATTTGTTATATTGAGCTTTCTTCCATGAGCTTTAGCCATTTTCAATATCCTACAAAGAATTTTAATTTAATGATAAGTTTTCTTAATAAAAAAGACTCTATAGGAAAAAAATCCTATAGAGTCTTTGTATTTAACCATAAGCTATCTCTTTTATATCTTCTGGAATAGTTAAATCACCAGAAATATCTTCTATATTATTTCTACCACCATTCATAAATAAATTTGACATGGGTTCTCTTCCAGTAGAAGCAATAACATTACCTAAATCAGGAATGTATCCTGTATTCTTAGCTATTATCTTTAATAATTTAACTATCTCAGCTTCACTATTAATTCCTTTGAATGCTGACATTTTACTAGTCTCAGAAGCCATTGTCTTTCTAGTTTCAGACATTCCAATCATAGCTTTTCCACCAGCATTTACATTAGAAGAAATAGAGCTTGATTTCTTAGGTTCAGAAGCTAATTTTATTAATCCTCTATCATTACTAATTATTCCAGATTTAGTAATTCTTGATTCCGTTCTTAATATTTCAGCTTTAGCTTCAACTTCTTTCTTAGGAGAATTAATATTGACTAATGCTTTAATAGAATCATACTTAGCTTCAGCTTCTTTATTAATTATCTTCAAATTAGAGGGATCGATTTTTCCATAAGTCTTAGTAGCAAAATCAACAGCTCCCTTAATAAAAGCTTCCTTATCTAATAATTTAGCTTTATCAGTACCACCTAAGAAATTTACATAATCAGAGAACATTTCACTTCTTTCTGTAAGTTCTCCTTTTACTATAGGTCTCTTAGTAATATGATCTATATCATAATTAACTTTAGAAACAAAGTCTTCTCTCTTTGCTTCAGATGGACTAATTTTAATTTCTTTAGCTTTTTCAGCTACTTTACCAATAATATTCTTACTAGATTCTTCTAAATCTTTTAAATAAGCATATTCATCTAATTCAGCTCCAGATAAACCTTTTTTAGATTCTAGTTCTTTAAGTCTTTTAGCTTTAGCTTCATCAAATGTATTTCCACCAGATTCTTTAAGTTTATTATATCTTTCATCACTTTCTTTCTTCATTTTATTAACATTATCTTCTATAATATTCTTTACAGGATCACCTTCTGCTCTATTTATATAATCACCAGGTTTTGGTTTACTTGAGAAGAATTTAAGAAAAGCAGGCTTATTCTCATACTCAAGAACTCTTATTCTTCTTTTCTCATCTTCAGTAAGAGTATTAGGATCTTTTGATTTTAATACTTTTAATTCAGCTTGTTCTTTAGCTGTTCCACTAGATTTAATAAATTTATTAATGAAACCACCTATAGGCGTAGCACCCAGCATCATTCCAAGATAATTAGTTTTACTTTTATTCTTAAGTTCCTCATATCTAATCTTTTCATCTTGAGTAAGAGAATTCTTTCTTGATTCTAAATCTTTTAACTCTTGCTCTTCATTTGTTGTAATAGAAGATAAATTATTAAAAATAGCTGAAAGAGGAGACGAAGGACTTTCTAATAAGAATTTAGAAGCCTTATTACCTAATAAACCAAAAGTTAAACCACTTAGTACTTTAGAAGCACTAGCATGCATTTTATCTTGAGTACTTATATCACCTTCATCTTTTCCTAATACTTCACCAGCATTATTAAATCCACTAACTGCATCATATATAGAAAGTGCCGCTTGTAGAGGTAATGCAGCTTTTCCTAAAATTCTTCCTCCAAATTTTGCAGCAGTACCAGCAAAAGAACCAGCCTTTCCTAAAGCACCTAATACTTTTGTACCAACACCAGTTGCAGAAGCTAAACCTCCAAGTGATTTTGCAACACCACTAATAGGACTAGCAAGCCTAGAAAGCAATCCAGCAGTTTTAGCACCTTTAGAAGCTACATTAGCAACTTCAGCGCCTTTAGCAATAGCACTAGCACCTTTGGATAATCCAAAGAAAGATCCTAAAGCACCAGCACCTAAGCCAGCAACTTTTAATAACTTGCCAACCTTACCATATCTTCCTAATCTAGAAGAGAATTTAGCTAAACCTTTACCACTTTTAATAAATTTACTAGCTTTATTTATACCTACATTAGCTCTTCTTAAACCTCTTCCAAATTTAGTACCTCTTAATAATTTAGATCTTCCTAATTTCTTTAAGCCTTTGCCTGCCCATTTTGCGGCTGTAAATCCAGCATCAGCAGCAAATACCTTATCTACCCAACTAGATTCTTCTTCATCATTATCTCTACCGCCACCTTCACCACCACCTTCACCTCTGCCAGATTCTCCAGCAGATCCTGTTAAACCTGATCTTTTTCTGTTTCTATATGCTTCAAGTTTAGCTTTTTCGGCTTCAGCAGCAAGTCTTTCTTGTTCTGCTAATCTTTCTTGTCTTTCTTGTTCTCTTAATTCAGCATCTTTTCTTTCTTTTTCTAATCTTATTTTTTCATCTTTCTTTTCTTTAGCTTCTGCTCTATTAACATCATCTTCATGATTACTATTTTCATCTTTTCTAAGACCTTTAATTTCATTCATAATATCTATTAATGCCTGAATTTCTTCATCTTGTTTTCTTGCAGCTGCTTTAGCTCCAGCAAACATTGGACTTGTATCCAATTTAGCTGAAGAATCTCCATAGAAAATATTCTTTAAAGGTCTCCAGATTGCTTTAGCTATTGTATTTGCCCAGCCAGTATCATGTTCAAGAGGAATAACAGCTTCTTTACCATATTCTCCGAAAGTATGATTCTTTCCATCACTTCCAAGTCCACCAATTCTACCTGAAATGATACCACCAATAGCATGAGCTTCAGTTTCAGTTTTTTCAGCTTCTTTAGCCTTTTCAGCTTCTTCTTTAATTCTTTCTTTAGCTCTTGCTAATTCTGCTTCGGCATAATCTTTAGCTTGCTTTTCTTCTAATTCATCAGCTTTTCTCTTAGCTTTATCTTCTTTATCCTGTCTTTCTTTAGCATCTTGTTCCATCTTACTTTCTAATTTACTTCTATTAATATTTGACATTTTCTCTAAGTATTTAATTATAATTTCAGTATTAGATACTAATTTTTGATTATGACTAGCAAATTGATCTAAATAAGGCTTGAATAGAATTTCATCATAGTCACTTTCAACTGAAACTTTACTCATATCAGAAGAAAATCCTTCTACTTCCAATCCTTCAGTATCACCAACTTTAATTCTCTTAATATCTTCAGCAGCTTCTTCTAATTTATTTCTAAGTTCTTCTTTCTTATTTTGATCAGCTCCACCTAATTCAGCTTCTTCCAAAGCAGCTTGAATATCTTCAAGTTGTTTTCTTTTTTTATCAAGAGCTTCTTTAGTAAATGTATAATCTGAAACTAATTCCTGAGAGCCGTCTTCATTAGTTCTTAATCTTCCACCTAACTTTTCGATCTCTTCTAAATCTTTTTCTTTAAGCTTACCATCTTGAGCTTTCTTCTGAAGATTCTTAAATCTCTTAAACTGCTCTTCAGTCATTCCCTCATATTGATCAGCTTCTTTTTTAGCTTTATCATAATCTTTTTTCTTTATTATAACTTCTTTTATTCTTTCAGATAGACCTTTATCATCTTTAGCATACTTTTCTAATATATCTATATCTTTATTATCAATATTAAAATTATTCATTTCTTTTTCAAAATATTCAAGATCTACTTTTTCCTCTCCAGATTGTAAATAAACTATGAGAGTGTAGATCTCATTAATCTTATCTAATAAAGCTTTTATTCTAGCTGCTTCTTTAACAGTTTCATCTTTAATTTTAGTATTTAATTCTTCTCCTTTAAGTCTTGAATCTTCACTTAAAGATTCTTGTTCTTTCTTAATTCTTTCAGACACATCATCTGATATTATTCCTGCAAGATCTTTTTCAGTTTTACTATCTTCTATCTTTCTAATTTTTGCTAATCTAGCTTCTTCATGTTTTCTCATGAATACTTCATTTTCAGTAGATAAAAGTTTCTTATGATTTCTATCCCATTGCTTTCTTTCAGCTCTGGACATATTATCATATCCATCTTTTTCTTTAAGTTCTTCAATATATTCTTTTCTCTTTTTCTTATCTTTAGATATTTCACCTAATTTCTTTAATTTTAAATATTTACTTTCATCTTTTCTATATTTTTCTCTAGATTCTAGCTCTTTTAGTCTTGCTTCTTCTTCAAAAGTTAAACCTTTTTTAGATCTACTTTTAGTCTTTAGAGCTTTTAACTGTTCTTTTTCTTGCTTAACTCTTTCTTTATATTCATTCTTATTTTTAGCTTCTCCAGTATCTTCATCATAAGTACCTTCATCCATCTTACTAAGTTCTTCTTTATGAGCAATCTTATCTATTCCAAAAGCAGTCTTATCACCTACTTTTTTAATTAATTCAGCTATACTATCACCTCTATTAGCCATGAATCCAGCAACTGTACTGAACCAACTTCCTGAAGGTTTACCATCTTTATCTTTACTACCAAAAATCTTTCCAAATAGCTTTCCAAGTGGACCATCTTTTTTAACAAGTCCAGCATAAGTCTTGGACATTGTTTTTCCGATAACTCCTTCAGCAGAAAAGGCTTTGGAAATGTTTGTAGTGACTATTTTGGTAAGTCTATCGGCATTTCTAGCTAAAGCATCAGTCACTTTATCTCTAGCAGTGCCTAAATTGTATACAACATCCTTTCCAGCTTGGAATAGATGTTTAGTTGATTCTTCGTTCTTCTTGGCATCAATTAAATCTTTTAATTTAAGACCAACTTTTCTTCTAATAGCTTCTCCCTTGTCAAGGAAGATTCTTCTAGAACCAGTAAAGAATTTACTTCCTAAATTACTTACAACTGCTTCCATTCTCTGTGTACCAGAGCCATTAAGTAAATCAAATATCATATCTCCAGCTTTTCCTAAGAAATTAGCTGGCATATGTCTTAAACCTTCTTCAGTATTTTCAGTTTCTCTTCTTAATTCAGCTTCTTTTTCTTTCTTAATAGCTTCGTCAGAATTTCTAAATATATTCTTATAATATTCAGATCTTTCTTTTTCTGTCATAGCAGATAAAGGTTTACTTATAAAATTCTTTCTTCTCTTATTAATTGATTCTTGTCTAGCTTTTTCTTTCTTCTCTTGTTCAGAAAGTTCTTTTTCTATAGCTTTATGCTTTTCAATAGTACTTTTTTTAGCAAATCTAGTTAAAATAGCTCTATCTGCATTAATAGCCATTTCAGGAGATTTTTGTCTAGCAAATATATTCATTGTAGCTCTATTGGTAAGACCTTTAAGAGCAGCAAGAATACCAGATAAATATGTAGGAATTGTAACAGTTACAGTTCTCTCGAAAAGAGCCTTTGAAGGTCTTGTAACAGCACCTACACTCTTTCTTACAGGAGAATCATCTTCTAAAGCTCTTTTTTCCTTATTTTCTATTAAATTCTTAAGTTCTTTTCTAGTAGCTCTTAATTCCTTATCTTCATCAGTTTCAGTCATATTTCCAATATCAAAGAAACCAGTTAAAGAGCTTGATTTTTGTCTTCTTAAAGCTCTAGCCTTTGCAGCTCTTTGCTCTAAATCTACAACTTTCTTTTCTAAAATTCTTCTTTCATCATCAGCTTCAGCTAATGAATCAGCCATAAGCATCCTAGAAGTATTATTTCTTAATACTTCATCAACTAAAGCTGAATCAGCAGACCTATAAGCCATTTTATCTCTATTAAATTTAGTAAGTTGACTTCTAGTCATATTAGCTACTACTGCATTATACTCATCTAATAAATCTTTGTCAACATCATCTGTCTTTAAAGTTCCTTTAACAAGACCTTTATTCTTAAATTCAGCTCTTATAATCTTAGCTATTTCTTTATCAAATCTTTCTTCATCTTCTCTACTTTCAAATGTTCTATTTGCTTTTAAAGCATCTTTAACTGTAGTTAAAGAATCAGAATATTCAAGATCACTTTCTTCTTTTCTTCTTAATTCTCTTCTTATCTCACTTCTTTTTCTAAAAGTACCTTTTTCATAATCAAACATTAATTCTTCATCTTTATCTTTACCTTCAATAGCATTTAAAATTTTACTTAAATATGTAGGAATCACTTCAGTAATTGCTTTATCAGTCTTACCATTAAATTGGACAGCACCCTTTTCATAATGGCTTAAAGCACTTTCAACTGATCTTTTACTATCATTTATAGCAAAGTGTTCACCAATAAAATTCTTTAATATACTATCACTATCTTGCCATTCTTCCATCTTAAGATTTAACATGGCAGGAATTCCAGCTATTATCTTATCTAATCTTTTTCCAGCATCTCTATAACCAGGAAGGAGTTTATCCATTCCAAAATTAATTCCAAAACCGAGTAATGATCCTAAAGGATTAGCTAGAGCCATCTTAATCATATCAGCTTGATCTAATATATCAGTAATAGGTTCTTTAAGCTGCTTTATATAATTCTTAAGACTAAATTTACCCATTGAATCAAATGTCTTTTGATTTTCATCATAACTTATAGTCCCAGTAGGTTGACCATCCATATTATATCCACTAGATGAAACAAGTATCTGAATTCCTTTATTAATTTCTGTAGCTTGTGTTAAGATATCCTCATGGAATTTAGAATTAAAGAATTCTGCATGTTCTTGGAAGAAACTTGTTAATTCTGCAATTCCAGAAGTAGATTTAAGTATTCCCTGAAGTGTAGAATTATTTCTTTCTACAGCATTAGCAACAAGAGAACCAGCAGCAAAAGTAGCTTTAGAAGAAACCTTTGTAGCTTTAGTAAATGCATTAGCTACTCCAGATTCTCCTCTACCAATTCTATTATTCTGAATGTTTATGTTCTTGGTGATTCTAACATTACCAGACTCATCTTCTTCATGGAAATCTTCTTCTTCTCCACTACTTCCAGAGTCCATGTCATCTAAATCACTAAAATCTTTATCGAAGTCAAAATCATCACCATCTTCATCGTCGCCAAACATGGCAGCATTCATGGCTTTTTCTTGATCTTCTGCTGATTTAGTGAGTTTACCTTGGGCTAAATCTTTTAAACTATCTTTAATAGCACCTTTAAAGATTCCACCTATGGTTTTAACAGCACCAACATCTTTCTTCAAATCTTCAATAATCTCAGGAACTTCTTCCTTTATTGATTTAATGAGGTCAGATGTTTCACCAAACATTCCCTTTACATGTTGCTTGGAAAGTTCTTTAATACTTTTAAGGACATTCTTAGTAAATTTTACTTTTTTACGCTGAGCCATTTTATTCTCTTTCCATATAAATTAATTAAAAGTTCGTATAATCAACAAAAGATTAATAGAATAATTTGGATTTTTCTTTTTCAAGAATAAAAAGTGTATAAAATAAATAGCAATAATATTTTTGTAAAGAAATTTCCTTATTAGAAATTTGGTAAAACGATGATTTGAAAATCATTATAATTAAGAGGACTAGAAATGTCTGAAATTACTGATTTATTGAGTTCTTTTTATGGAGAATTGTTTGACAATAGTCAAAAGAAAGATGATGAAGTTGCAGCAGAATCAAAAAGAATTAAAGGAAGCTGTGGAGGAAATGGTGCTGAATTGCCAGAAAGATCCAATGAAGTTCCTTTAGATATTTTACTGCAAGTTACTGAAAATACTATAGAAACTAAAGCACATTCAGACTGTTCTTATCATGCTTGTTCAGCTGCTGGTTCTGGAAAATTAGGTAGTGGTGGTTGTGGTGGAAAAGATAGTGAGTCAACAGATCCATCTGAAAAAGCTGCTAAAGATGCAGAAGATGCGGCTAAAGAAGCCGAAAATGAAAAGAATGGAAGTTGTGGTGGAAGATCATCTACTGAATCAGCAAAAAAAGAAGCGGAAAAAGCACTAGAAGAAGCTGAAAAGTCTTCTACGGGATCATGTGCTGGTGGAAGAAATACGGCTATTTCAGCTGAAGAAAGAGCTGAAACAGCTACTGAAGAACTAATAGAAAAATTAATGGAGTTAGCTTATAAAGAAGCAACCAGTAAAATAGTTAATAAAGAAACAGGAGAAGAAGAGTTAGTTCTTCCTAATTGGTTAATTAATATGCAAAATGCTCTAGAAAGACTTAGAGGTGAAAAATCTTATTTAGTTAGTTATGCTTCTAGAATTAGAGAAACTTCAGTAGAAGTAAGAAATGTTCAAATCAAAATATTTATTAATATGAAAACTTGTATATTTAATATTTTGAATGTAGCTAAGAGAAAATGTGCTGAATTATTAATAGTTAGAGAAGGTAATGATGTTATTTATAGTGATTCCTCTGAAGGTTATTATTATGAAGAAGGAAGTTATTCATCTAAACAGAATGAAGGAGAGATTTCTCTTTTAGCTAAAATATTGCTAGAAATTATAGAAATATTAGAAATGTGTATTAAAGATATTGATAGAGCTATATATCATTTAACAAATCTTGAAAATAGAACTAAATCAAGTATAGAAAAAATATATGAAGAAATGAGTAATTTCTCTAATACTATTTCTGTAGGTGCTAGTAAAGCATGGTATTCTCAAACTGCTGTAAATACTTCTAATCTCATAACAGGATTAGAAAATAAATTAGGAAAATATGAAAAAGAAACTTCTGAATGGGACAAAAGTAGACCTTCTAGTTCAATGTCTATAAGAAGATTTAATTCTTTACTTGCAACTACTGGAAGATACCCTCAACCTAATTCTGTTTCTAGTAAAATATCAGTTGTTCAAGAAAAAATTGATAGAATGGGATTAGAAGTTAAGATAAATGCTATATCAGATATAGGAAGAATTAATACAATAGAAGATGATACTAGAGATGACGAAAGTGATATTTCACCAACTGATAAAGTATTTCCTACTTCTAGAACTGGTTGTCTTCAATTATTATATGATAAAACTTGTGATGTAATAGATTATGCTAAAAGAATTTCTAGTATAGAAACTCCTTATTTTGAAAAAACAGGTTATCCAGCAATTTATAAACTTAAAGATAAATTAGATAAACTTTATGATGTCTCAGTATTAACTGGAACTAAATTAAATAATGTTTCAGAAAGGCTAAGATTAATATCAGAATCAGTATTTACTTTTACTAGAGATTCACTTTTAAGAAGAATTAATAAATTTATAAATGAATTTTCTAATGGATATACTTCTGTTAAATTTATAGATGATTCAGAAATCATAGATATAAAAAAAGAATTAAATAGTAAAAAATATAAAGAATTTATAGATAATATTCTTAATAGAAAAGATAATAGTACTATAAATATGCTAGGATTAAGTTTAAATGGTTCTAATAAAATAATAGGAATAAATAAAGAATTTATTAAAAAACTTCCTAGAGAATCTAAAGATATAAAGAATTATTTTTATGGAAAAGTATTAGAAATAAAAGATAATGAAAAATTATTAGAGTATAAAAGAGATTATATAAAAGATCCTTGCTTCTATATGAATGTAGGTATAAGTGAAAATGTTGCTAATAAAGTAATATTAATTGATTGCGCTATTTATGAATTGAATAATGATTTAAATGAATCAGAAAGTGATTCTAAAAAGGAAGATATAAATAAAAGAATAAATAATCTTAAAGAATTTAAAAGCAAAATTATTACCAATGAAATAAAATCTGGAATAATGAATGTTGATGAAATTGAAGAAAGTTTAGTTAATGATTTTGAATTTGTAATTAATGATGCTGTAACTCCAGAAGAAATAATTTTAAATTGTAAAGACATAAATGAAGTTGAAGATTTAAATAAAGATTTTCCATTTAATTTAGACTGGGAAGTATTTGCTTCAAATGAGTTAATGGAAAATAAATCTGAACTAAATTCTTATTTTACCTCATTAGTAGCTAACAGAGACTTTTATACCTCATCAATTAATATTGAGAGAATTATAAATGGTTCATATTTATCTTCAGAAAGTTTGATAAATGAAAATAAAGAGTTAAGAGAGTTTTTCTCTAAATATGATTTAAGAGCAGAATCCATAACAGAATTTTCTTATAATAATTTTTCATTAGACTTTTCTTTCTGTAATATAAATTATAAAGAATTAGTAAATCTTGATAACTTAATTTCTAATAGTAAAGAAGAATTTATTAAATTACCTTTTTATGAAAAAATTATAAATATGATTTTATTGACTACTATAAA
>Ga0247610_10007270_pt1 | contig 11401 bp, 8 predicted proteins | sample 174DNAGHGhighgp2_FD_193483 | JGI IMG/M metagenome (GOLD analysis project Ga0247610, IMG submission 193483) | Sheep rumen microbial communities from Palmerston North, Manawatu-Wanganui, New Zealand - 1742 DNA GHGhigh gp2 | ecosystem: Host-associated > Mammals > Digestive system > Stomach > Rumen ...
TTCTTTAATATATATCATATATCCTTTTTCTCGACTTAATATTTTGGCATTTAATTCAAACATATTTAATAATTTTTGAACAAAGATTGCTTCTTTAGCTTTCATTATTAATATTTCCATATGATATCTAGATTTTTGGGGATCACTTATACTACCACCAGCTAGGAATGATCCTCGTAAGTATGCTCTTATTTCTTCATTTGCTCCGACAATATATTCTGGAACTACATCTAAATATTTACCATTAGAATCTATAATTCCTAAATCTTTACATAATTCTTCTACTTTATTATCTATCATTAATTCATATAATGTATTCTTACTAAAGTTTAGGTTTTCGATTATTTCTTCTTTTGCTTCTATGTCATATAGACTTAATAATGTATCTTTTATTCTTTCAATAATTTTATGATTTTCTGTTGTAAGAGTTATTTTCTTTTTACCGATATCAGCATCATTTCTTAAATATGCAGATAACTCAGCAATTAATTCAGACCTTGTATTTTTTATTTCAGTTATTTCTTCTTTGATACTTACTGTAAATGTCATTATTTAGTTCTCATTAAATAAGAGAATATTAATGAACTAAGTTTTAGACTATGATGTTTTAAAGTATTATCCTCTGCGATAATTAATAAATCATCATCTATTAGTTCTACTCCTATTTTATCTAATTCTTCTTTATCAATTAATACAGGGTCTTTTTGTTCTTCACTTTCATATTTCTTAGCCATCTTTTCACCTATTGGTTTATTATTAGCTATTACTACATCTACATGTCTTTTATTTAAATATGAATTTAAAAGTTTAACATGATCTCCTACTGTGAAGTTATCAGTTTCTCCTGGTTGAGTTACTATATTACATAAATACATAATTGGAGCTTTTGTAGTATCTAATGCTTCTTGTACTTCTTTACAAATAACATTTGGAAGAATACTTGTATATAGACTTCCCATACTAAATATTATTAAGTCTGCTTTTTTAATTGCTTGAAGAACTTCTTTTGTTACTTTTGGTTCATGTTTATAGTAAATTCTTTCTACTTGACGATGAGCTTGAGTAATTTGTTCTTCTCCTTCTACTACTTCTCCATCTTTATATCTGGCCATTAATGTTAAATCTGAATCTTCTGAAATTGGTAATACTGTATGTTTAACATCTAATAGTTTTGATAAATGTTTAATTGATGCGCTTAGTGAACCTGTAATATCTAACATTGCTGTTAAAATTAAGTTACCTACGGCATGTCCATCTAAATCACTTGATGTTTTAAAACGATATGACATCATTTCTTTTATTGGTTCATCTATTTGAGATAGATTTGTTATTACCTTTCTGATATCTCCTACTGCTGGTGTATGGAATTCTTGTCTAAGTTTTCCTGTTGATCTTCCATTATCTGATACAGTAATAACTGCTGTTATATCTATTGGGAAATCTTTAAGTCCTCTTAATAAGAAAGACATTCCTGTTCCTCCACCTAAAACTACTACTTTTTTGTTCATATGAAACCTCCTTATGTTATTTTAATTTATCTTCAGTATATAGTTTATTATACTTAATACTCCTAAATAATAATATTAATCCTAATAGAATACCTATTATAGAAACTAATTGAGCTACTTTAATACTTCCAAGCATTAGTGAATCCGATCTAAATGATTCTATTATTAATCTTGATATTCCATACCATATGAAATAAATACTTGTAAGTGTTCCTGTTTTTAGTTTCTTTATTCTTCTAATTAATAAAAGAATAATAAATCCTATTATACATAATAATGATTCATATAGGAATGTTGGTTCTCTATATGCTCCACCAATATACATTCCATTTATTATAAATTTAGGTAAATGTATGTTCTGTAAGAATTTTAATGTAACCTCTCTACCATAGGCTTCTCCATTAAAGAAATTACCCCATCTACCTATTGCTTGAGCAATAATTAATCCTACTACAGCTATATCAGTAAATAGTAATAAATTAATTTTCTTTTTCTTTGTATAAAAGAATAAAAATATTAAGGCAGATATTATTCCACCATGGATTGCTAATCCACCATTCCACATTTTAACTATTTCTATTGGATCAGCTAAATAATAATTTAAATTAAATAATACATAGTAGACTCTTGCTCCTAATATACCTATTAGAATTGTATAAAATATTAAATCTAATAATTCATCTTTATCTATGCCTTTTTTTAATGCTTCTCTTACTATTAATGTAGAAGATACTATAATGGCAACTAATACTAAAAATGAATACCATCTAATTTGTATTATTCCTAAATCTAATAAAATACTATTCATATTAATGTACCTTCTCTATTATCTTTTTAATAATTTCTTCCATAATAAAGTTTGTTATTGATAAAAGTATAGCTGCTATTAAGGCAATAAAGATATTTTCTATTTCAAAGTGTTTTCCTAGCATCCAATCAGTTAACTTTAATATAAATACATTAATACATGGATAGAATAATCCTAATGTTAATCCTGTTATTGGAATGGTTAGTGTTACTAAGATTGGTTTTACTGTTTTATTTAGAATATATAAAACTAATACTATAATAGCAGACCAAATGATTAAATGATTTTCATCGATACGAATAGTTTTAAACAAACTAGTAACAATAATAAATACTAATGTATATCCAATCATATATAATAACCAATCTAATAATCTGTTAATTCTTACTTTATTCTTTTCTTTGATTACTAATTTCATTCCTATCACCTATAATATTTTCTTTAAAAATTCTCCTGTGTATGATCCTTTTACTTTAGATACTTCTTCAGGTGTTCCTGTTGCGACAACTTCACCGCCACCATCTCCACCTTCAGGTCCTAAATCGATGATATAATCGGCTACTTTAATGACATCTAAGTTGTGTTCTATCACTACTACAGTATCTTTATTATCTACTATTTTTTGTAAAATTGCAAGTAAGCGCTTGATGTCATCAGTATGTAATCCAGTAGTTGGTTCATCTAATATATATAGGGTTTTTCCAGTAGCTTGTTTTTGTAATTCTTTAGCTAATTTTACTCTTTCTGCTTCTCCTCCTGATAGAGTTGGAGCGCTTTGTCCAAGCTTAATATAACCTAATCCGACATCTTCTATAACTTGTAGTTTTCTTTTAATTTTAGGTACGTTTTCAAAGAACTTTAAGGCTTCTGTTACACGCATATCTAATACTTCAGAAATATTCTTTCCTTTATATTTAATACTTAGTGTTTCTGTATTATAACGTGTTCCATGACATACTTCACAAGGAACATAAACATCTGGTAGGAAATGCATTTCTATCTTTTTAACACCATCTCCACGACATGCTTCACATCTACCACCTTTAACATTAAATGAGAATCTATTTTTACCAAAACCATACATTTTAGCTTCTTTGGTAGTTGTGAATAATTCTCTAATATCATCAAATACTCCTGTATAAGTAGCAGGATTTGATCTTGGAGTTCTTCCGATAGGGTTTTGTGAGATAGCAACTACTTTATCAATGTTTTCTATTCCTGTAATCTTTTCATGTTTTCCTGGTTTATCTTTAGAATTATATATTTTTTGATAAACTGCTTTAGATAATATTTCATTTATTAGACTTGATTTACCTGAACCAGATACTCCTGTTACTAAAGTAAGTGTTCCTAGAGGTATTTCAACACTGATATTCTTTAAATTATTTTCTTTAGCTCCAATTATCTTTATTTTCTTACCTGTTCCTTTTCTTCTCTTTGTAGGAACATCTATTTTCTTTTGTCCACTTAAATACTGACCAGTAATACTTTCCTTATTCTTCATTACTTCTTGTGGAGTACCTGCGGCAACAATATAACCACCGGAATCTCCTGCACCTGGTCCAATATCTACTAAATAGTCACTAGCAAGCATTGTATCAGAATCATGTTCTACAACTATTAAAGTATTACCTAAATCTCTCATATCAAGTAATGATTTAATTAATCTATCATTATCTCTTTGATGAAGACCAATAGATGGTTCATCTAGGACATATAATACTCCAGTTAAATGAGATCCTATTTGAGTAGCAAGTCTAATACGTTGTGCTTCTCCTCCTGATAGTGATCCAGCACTTCTACTTAATGTTAGATATTCTAATCCTACATTTGATAAGAAGTTTAATCTATCAAGTATTTCTTTAATAACTAATTTAGCTATTTCTTTCTTTTCTTCTGACAACTTTAAATTCTCAAAGAAAGGGATTAATTTCTTAATAGACATATTAGTTACTTCATAGATGTTTTTTCCACCTAATTTAACTGCTAGAACTTGATCATTTAATCTTGCACCATGACAAGTATCACAAGTATGATCAATTATATAATTATCTAACCAATCATGAATCCAAGTAGAATTTGTTTCTACATATCTTCTTTCTAATCTATTAATAATTCCTTCATAGAAATCTTTTTTATCTCTATTTATTCCACCTCTAGTTGAATACTTTATTCTGATTAGTTCATCACTACCATATAGTATTAATTCTTGTTGTTTCTTAGTTAACTTTTTCCATGGTTTATCCATATCTATCTTGTAGTGTTTACATAAACATTCTAATTCCATATATTCTATTGCTTCAGGATCATCTGTTAATGTTTTAATGGCACCTTCACTTATACTTTTTGTGGTATCAGGTATTATTAAATCAACATCTATTTGTTGTTTAACACCTAATCCTTTACAATCAGGACATGCTCCATATGGGGCATTAAAACTAAAGAGTCTTGGTTCTAATTCTGGTAGAGAAAACTCACAATATGGACAAGCAAAAGACTCAGAGAATACTAATTCTTTATGTTCTTCTCCAAGTATTTCTATAACTACTTTTCCATGAGATAATTTTGTAGCTGTTTCTAAAGCTTCAAATAAACGAGATCTAGATTCTTCTTTTATAATTAATCTATCTATTATTACTGAGATATCGTCTTTAGTATTCTTATCTAAATTAATATCATCACTTAAATCATATGTTTCTCCATTTATTTTTACTCTAACATAACCTTCTTTTCTTAAATTATCTAATAAATCTTTATGAGTTCCTTTTTCTCCATGAGCAACTGGAGATGAAATTATCATTTTAGTACCTATAGGATACTCTAATAATTTATTAGTCATTTCTTCTACACTTTGTGAAGTTATAGGTATATTATGATTAGGACAATATGGTACTCCAACACGAGCAAATACTAATCTTAAATAATCATATATTTCTGTTACTGTACCAACTGTTGATCTGGGATTATTATTAGTAGTTTTTTGATCTATGGATATAGCAGGTGATAATCCTTCAATAGAATCTACATCAGGTTTTTCAGTACCACCTAAAAATTGTCTGGCATAAGCAGATAAGCTTTCTACATATCTTCTTTGTCCTTCTGCATAAATAGTATCAAACGCCAAAGAAGACTTTCCACTTCCTGAAAGTCCTGTCATTACTATTAACTTATTTTTTGGTAGTTCAATATCTATATTCTTTAAGTTATTTTCTCGAGCACCTTTAATTATAATTTTATCCATAAAATCACCTAGCAGGTATTATATCATTTTATATAAAAAAAGTAAAAGCATTTCTGCTTTTACTTTTATGCATTTATTCCTAAGAAAAATAATAGTAATAAGAACATTAATAGCAATAATAATGGTAATAATATTAACATAATTACTAGTATTGTTTTTGGCTTAATTCCTCTTTTTTTATGTCTTCTTTCATATTTTTCTTCTAAGCTTTCATTTTCAAGTACATTACCACAATTCATACAATATTTTTGTGTTTCAGGATTTTCTTTTCCACATTTAATACATTGCATTTGCATCACTCTCTTCTACAATAATTTTAACATACTTTTTTTAATTATTGTAGTTTATTTTTAAAAGTACATGATTTGCATAATTCTTCACATGGTTTTTTATTAATAAATGAGTTCCTTAAATTAATATATTTTTCTGAATTAATTATTTCTTCTAAATCCTGTTTATAAATATTACCTAAATTAATAATTCCATTAGCATCTAAACAACATGGTACTACTGTTCCATCTACTAGAATAGCTATATGAGTTTTTAAAGCATAACAGAAACCATTACTTTTATCATTAGTTATTTCAGGCCAAACAAACTCATTATCCTTATCCACATAAATTGTGGATTCTATTTTAATATTTTTATCATTAATAATTTTTTCAACAGTATCTTGTGGTAAATTATAATACTCTTTTATTTTATCCACTATTCTTTGTGATTTACTGTCTAATTTATTATTATTAAGAGTCCATAATCTGTAAATAATGGTTGTAGATTTACTTAAATATTTAACATTGTCAAATATACATTCTAAATAATTTTCTTTACTGTTTTCTGAATGTAGAGAAAAATTTATTTTATTTAGATTAGTACATTTGCCTAATTCTTTTGCATACTTGTCAAATAATGTACCATTTGTCGTTAAGTTTACTTTTAGGTTGTATTTACCTGCTAGAGTAATCATTTCTATGATATTGGGATGAAGTAAAGGTTCTCCTTTAACATGTAAATATATATAGTCTGTATAATCTTTTATTTTGTTAAGAATATGTTCAAATTCGTCAATTGTCATATTCTTTTTTGGTTTAGTTGTTTGACTACAGAAAGAACAATTTAAATTACAATTATTAGTTATTTCAATATATATCTTTTTATACTTTTTCATTCTACTTCCATTTCAAATAAAATATCTCTTAATTCCATTGCTCTTTCAAAGTCTAAGTTTTTAGCAGCTTCTCTCATTTCTTTTTCTAGTTGTTCTTTTGTTATTAATAATTCTTTCTTAGACATCTTTTTATCTTTCTTATTAGATTCTTTATCTGTATTAGTTATTACTTCTCTTATTGCTTTATTAATAGTTTGTGGAGTAATATGATGTTCTTTATTATATTCTTCTTGAATCTTTCTTCTTCTTTGTGTTTCTCTTATAGCTTCATCCATAGAATCAGTTATTTTATCTCCATATAAAATTACATGTCCATTAGCGTTTCTAGCACATCTTCCTATTGTTTGGATTAAACTCCTACTACTTCTTAAGAATCCTTCTTTATCGGCATCTAAGATGGCAATTAGACTTACTTCTGGAATATCTAATCCTTCTCTTAATAGATTTATTCCGACTAAGACATCATATTTTTTAGTTCTTATATCATGGATTATCTGCATTCTTTCTAGTGTTTTTACTTCACTATGTAAGTAAGCTACTTTTATATCTAATTCTTTTAAATAATTAGTTAATTCTTCTGCCATTCTAATAGTTAGTGTAGTTATTAATACTCTTTCATTATTTTCAATTCGTTTATTAATCTCACCTACTAAATCATCTATTTGACCTTCTGTTTTTCTTACTTCAATAGTTGGATCTAATAAACCTGTAGGTCTTATTATTTGCTCAACATATTTACCATTAGTATGTTCTAATTCATAATCTCCTGGTGTTGCGGATACATAGATTGCTTGATTAATCTTTTTCTCAAACTCATCAAACTTTAATGGTCTATTATCAAGAGCGCTTGGTAATCTAAAACCAAACTCTACTAGATTTTCTTTTCTTGCTCTGTCACCATTATACATACCTCTTACTTGAGGAAGAGTTACATGTGATTCATCAACTACTAATAAATAATCATCTGGGAAGAAGTCCATTAATGTAGTTGGAGTTTCTCCTGGTTTTCTTCCTGCCATAGGGGCTGAATAATTCTCTATTCCTGAACAAAAACCTGTTTCTTCTAACATTTCTAAATCATAATTAGTTCTTTGTTCTAGACGTTCTGCTGCAAGTAATTTATTATTACTTCTTAATTCTTCTAATCTAGCTTTTAATTCTTCTTTGATTCTAACAATTGCTTTTTGTAATTTTTCATCACTTACTACGAAGTGACTTGCTGGATAGATTGAAATATTTTTTAAATTATTTATTACTTTTCCTGTTAAAGTATCTATTTCTGATATTCTATCTATTTCTTCATCAAAAAACTCTATTCTATAACCTGTTGTTTTTTGATTAGCAGGTATTATTTCTAAAGTATCTCCTCTTAATCTAAAAGTACCTCTTTTGAAATCTAAATCATTTCTTTCATATAACATTTCTACTAATCTATTTAGTATTTTATTTCTACCAATAGTATCTCCTACCGAAAGAACTAACATTTTATCTTTATAATCTTCTACTTCTCCAATACCATAAATACATGAAACACTGGCAACTACAATAACATCTCTTCTGCTTATAAGAGCTGATGTTGCTGCATGTCTTAATTCATCTATTTCATCATTAATTGAAGAATCTTTTTCAATATATGTATCTGTTGATGGTACATAAGCTTCTGGTTGATAATAATCATAGTATGATACAAAGTATTCTACTTTATTATTAGGAAATAATTCTTTTAATTCTCCATATAATTGACCTGCTAAAGTTTTATTATGTGCTAATACTAAAGTAGGTTTATTTACTTCTTTTATGACATTAGCAATAGTAAATGTTTTACCTGTTCCAGTAGCACCTAAAAGAACTTGCTCTTTTTTACCTTTATTTATGCCTTCAACAAGTTCTTTAATAGCTTTTGGTTGATCTCCATTAGGTTGATAATTTGATACTAATTCAAACATATTATCACTCCTTGATTTTATATTCTTCAGAGTATGACTTCTTTCACGCACTTATTATAACATAAAGTAAAAAGGCTTTTAAGCCTTTCTTTTTATTTTACTTATAATTATATTTTTATAATACTTATATTCTTCTGTTTTAGAATAGATAATTAATAACAGTATGTTACTTATTATTGATACTAATATAAATCTAATAATTAATAATAGATAGATATTATTAATAGTTATAAGATTAATTATTGAATAGATAATTACTTCTATTATGATAAATAACAATAGATGTTTTATTATTTCTTCTGAATATACTTTATATGACTTATTTAATATCTTTTTATAGACATATTTTGGATATGAATAGAACCATAATACTGAAGTACTTAAAATAGTACCAATAAATACACCTGCTAAACCAATTAGTTTTAATATTATAATTGATGAGATTAGATTAATTGTTAATTGAACAATTGGTATATATTTATCTTCTCTCCATATTCCAGCAGCATCCTTAAATATATTATAAGTTGATCTCATCATTGTTATAAAGAAGAGAATAATTAATACTACTAATACAAAAATAGATAATAAATACTTTTTACCAATCCATATAGTAATAAATGGTTGTAGTAAAAATAATAGTAGACTTCCTGTTACTATTGCTATCCAGTAATTTAGAAAATTTATTCTTCTAAATATTATGTACCTTTTATTATAATCTTCTTCTACTAGTAAATTACCTACACTAGCAGTAGTTGATGAAAGAATGCTTTTAAAGAATGATTCTACAAAATTAATTACGTAATTATAACTAGTATATAATCCTACTGTTTTTATTCCTAAAAATATTGATATTAATATATTATCTGTTCCTTTAGTGACTACGGCAGATAATTTATGAATAAATATAGCTTTTATTCTACTTATAATATCTTCTTTAGTCTTTTTATCTAATTCTTTTACATTATTTTCTTTTAAGATTGGATATTCTTTATTAGATTTAATACTTATTACTATATTTTCTAGTAAATTGAATAATATTTTTAATATTAAGTATAAATAATAATTCTTAGTTAGAATAATAATTATAATTTCTGAAATATTTAAAGTAATAATGTATAAAATATGTATAATATTTAGAATATAATTCTTTTGAGAAGCAAATATTATATTCTTTTTATAGGCTAATATATAACTAGATACTGATCCTAATAAGAATAATAAATATACCACATAAATATTAATATCTATATCAGGTACTTTTACTATAAATGTAATAAATGGTAAGAATAATAGTCCTACTGATAGAATAGCTATAATTATATAATTATATGCTTTTCTATAGTACTTCATTATTGATTTTATTTTTTCATTTTCTTTTTTAGATATATATTTATATAAGTGAAATACTATAGCATTACCTATTCCTAATTCAAATAGACTAAGTAAAGTTAAAATATTAGAGAATAATCCATTTAATCCTAGATATTCTATACCTAATGTTTTTATAAATACTGTTTGAGTTATAAATAAAAATATAAAACTAACTATATTACTTATAATAATTGTATACATATTTTTTATTGAATTTTTTGTTCTCATACTATATCTTCCTTAATAATTAATTTATCATATAATAATTAAATTATCAATTTATACAAAAAAAGAGATTATTTCTAATCTCTTTATCTTCTTGGAACATAATTGTATGGATTAATTAAATGTCTTACATAAGATCTATAGTTTCCTGGACTATTATAATCCCAACCTACATCTACTGACATTTCTAAGTGTAAGTGGCATCCTGTAGACCATCCTGTAGTTCCTACATAACCAATTACTTGTCCTGCTTGAACATCAGTATTTTCACTTACTGCATAACCTGATAAATGGGCGTATTGTGAGAATACTTTTCTACCATTATAGTTATGTACTATTAAGATTATTTTAGCTCCATATGAGTCTTTTCCACTTCCTACATAATATACTTTACCATTAGCTACAGCTTTAACTGGATTACCACAGCCTTGAGCAAAGTCTAATCCTTTGTGTCCACTATAACCATCCCAGTAATATCCTGTAGAAGTATAGAAATATCCATTTAATGGGAATACAAATCCATCGGCATAGTTTTCTTTAGCACAATCTTTTCCAATTACATCATCAGGTCCACAACCAACACTCTTATAGTATTGAATCTTTTGTTGGTAGCTTGATAATTGTCCTTGTAAGTTTGGTATTGTACCTTCCATACTAGAGATATTTCCTTGAACTTTACTAGCTTCCTTATTCATTTGTTCTCTTAAACTGTTTAATTCTACTTTTTTAGCTTCAAGTTCTTTTTGTTTTTCTTGATTAATTCTTATTAATTCTTTTAGTTCATTCATTACTTTATTATTATAGTCTGTTAATTGTTCTACAATAGACATTCTATATATTAAATCAGTAATATCTGTAGCACTAAAAGCATATTCTAAATAGACATTTTCTCCATTAGCTATTTGATAATATTCAATTAATCTTTTTGATTGTTCTTCTTTATTCTTTATTTCTTCGTTGTTTTTTACTATTTCATCTTCTAGTTTTTCTATTTCTGTAGTAGCATCTTGTATTTGTTTATCAATACTTGCTATTTTAGCTTGTATTTCTTCTAATTCTTTTCTACTTACACTTATTTGGTTATTTGTATCATTTAATTCATTTTTATATTTTTCTAAAGCTTCTTCATACTCT
>Ga0247610_10007273_pt1 | contig 11399 bp, 8 predicted proteins | sample 174DNAGHGhighgp2_FD_193483 | JGI IMG/M metagenome (GOLD analysis project Ga0247610, IMG submission 193483) | Sheep rumen microbial communities from Palmerston North, Manawatu-Wanganui, New Zealand - 1742 DNA GHGhigh gp2 | ecosystem: Host-associated > Mammals > Digestive system > Stomach > Rumen ...
AAACAATGAGGCACGTTTAAATGATTGATTCAATAAAATAAGATGAAAAATGCACATAAATAAATCAATATACATTTGCCTGATGGCGTTTGTAGGCATTGCTGTCTCGTGTGACCGTTTTGAAGGAGACACGACGGTGCCGTCGTATATCAAGATAGATGCAATGACGGTGGTAGACAACCCATCGGACACGTGGAGTCAGGAGCGCGGATTTTTTTCGAGCAAAATAGATGCAGTGAATATAATAATCTGGAAGAGTGGAGATACGGCAGAGACTAACCTAGGCACCTTCCAGTTGCCCTGTCGGGTTCCGGTGTTGCGTCAGGGTTTGATTGACTATGTTAAGATAGCGCCAGTAGTGTGGCAAGACGGGGTGTCGGGCAAGCGGATATATTATCCATTTTATCAGACGCTTACGTTTGACAGTGTTCGATTGGCGCAAGATTCGGTGACCGATTTTGGGAATTTGCAGACACGATATATATCCAAGTCGACGATGAAGGTGTTGTGGAAAGAGATGTTTGAGCCGGGTCCGGGTAAGATATCGTTGGACACGGTGGTGAAGCGTTGTTACAGCCTTAACGACACCGTCCAGTCGGACTATGGCGACTATGGCTGCGGAGTGGTGCGGGTGCCAGCTGGGACCACGTCGATAGCCTTTGGTTGCGACACCACATACCATGTAGGCGACCCGTTGGCCATACTGTATCTAGAGATGGACTATTGGAGTGATTTTGACTTCAGTGTAGAGCTAAACAATCCCAGCTATCAGGATGGTCCAGTCAACCTGATTCCGCACATGACGGTATATGGCAAGCCCGAGAAAGGCTGGCAGAAGATATACATAAACATAGGCAGCACCTGGTCGCACAGTTTTAACCATTATCCAGACATCAGACCCCACTTTACGATACTGAACAATGAAGGGCGAGCCGGTAATCTTTATCTGGACAATATAAAACTAATAATGATGTAACCCTGTTGTGCTCAGGATGCTGTATTTGCACGGCCGGACAACGCTAAAAAAACCTGTTATATTGAATTCCAAGATACAAACCATAAAATATCTGGTGTGGGATGCCCTGTCGGCGTCGCTTGCGTGGGGGATGTTTTTTTTCTATCGCAAGTTGTCGGTGGAGAATGGACGTTTTGACGACATCAGCAATGTGTTTCACGACACACATTTCTGGTGGGGAATAATACTATTGCCAATAGCCTGGTGCTGCCTGTATGCGCTGCAGGGGACATACAAGAACGTCTATCGCAAGGCCCGTCTAAAAGAGTTGCAGATGACCTTTTGGGCTTCGCTGATAGGAGTCATCATTATATTTTTCTCGTTGTTGCTAGATGACAATATCCAGACGTACCGCAATTATTACGTCAGTTTCCTGATGCTTTTTCTGCTCCATTTTGGGCTGACATATATTGGTCGGCTTTGCATCACATCGCATACAGCGCGCCTTATCCATAGTCGTCGAATAGGATATCCCACGTTGCTTGTGGGCAGTGGTAGAAAGGCATTCCAGACCTATCAGGAGCTTGACGACCAGGCTGTTTATTCAGGCAATATTTTTGTAGGATTCATCAAGGTCAATGGCAGTATAGACAGTCGCCTGCTCGCGGTGATGCCCCATTTGGGAGGAGCCTCAGACATCAATGCCGTAATAGAAAAGCACAAGATAGAAGAGGTGATTTTTGCTATAGACGACTGTGACTATGCCAAGATAAACAGCATAATACGTTTGCTAGACCGTCGAGACGATGTGATAATCAAGATTACGCCTGATTTGCGCGATATAGTGTACGGATCGGTAAAGATCAATTCGATATTCCATTCGCCGTTGATAACAATCAATCCTCGTCCGATGGAAGAATGGCAATATTCGTTAAAAAGGGTAGGCGATATTGTTGTGTCGTTGTTGGCTTTGGTGTTGCTTTCGCCGTTGTTTTTGATAACAGCAGTGATAGTGAAGAGCACATCGCCGGGTCCGGTATTCTATGCCCAAGAGCGCATTGGATATAGAGGCAAGCCCTTTAAGATGCACAAATTCCGCTCGATGTATGTAGATGCGGAATCGGCCGGTCCGGCCCTGTCGAGCGACGACGATCCGCGCATAACCCCCTTTGGCCGCATAATGCGCAAGTACAGACTAGACGAAATACCGCAGTTCTATAATGTGCTGAAAGGCACAATGTCGCTGGTTGGTCCCCGTCCCGAGCGGCAGTATTTTATAGACCAAATAGTAGAGAGAGCTCCGGAATACCTGCTGTTGCAGAAGGTAAAGCCCGGAATAACATCGTGGGGGCAAGTGAAATATGGATATGCGGAGAACGTTGACGAGATGGTGGAGCGATTGCGCTACGATTTGCTGTACCTGGAGAATATGTCGATAGCCACAGATATCAAAATACTTCTGTATACAGTTCTGATTATATTGCAGGGTCGAGGAAAATGAAGTACATTATTACAGCATCGAATTATACAGAAGAGCACAAAAAGCAGGAACAATTTTTAAACAATAATTATAATGAAAAAAACCTTATTAACAATCACAGCAATGGCAATGATCGCTACTGGTTGTCACAAGAAAGCGGAACTGACATCCGGCATCAATCTTGACAACCTAGACACTACGGTGTCGCCGCTTGAAGATTTCTATCAGTATGCCTGTGGCGGATGGATGAAAAACCACCCGCTAGACGCAGAACACTCGCGTTATGGTTCATTCGACTTTTTGGCCGAGGAGAATCAGAAGCAGCTGCGCGGCATCATCGACTCCGTGTCGGCCAACCAGAACCAGCCGGGAAGCATAGCAGACAAGATTGCCACCCTTTACAACATCGGAATGGACAGCGTGCGCCTGCAAGAGCAGGGAGCAGAGCCTTTGAAGCCCTATCTTGATGAGATCCAGGCTGTCAAGACCCGCGAGGACATCAATGCCGAGATTGTCCGTCTGCACAAGCGCGGCAACCACGTGCTCTTTGCCGTTTTCGGCGAAGCCGACAAAGACGACGCCAAGCAGTGCATAGCATGGGCCTATCAGAGCGGACTTGGTCTTGGAGACCGAGACTACTACCTGACAAACGAAGGCAACAATGCAAAAATCCGTGAGGGATACCTCAAACTGATGGAGACGCAGTTTGTCAATGCAGGCTATGACCAGATGACAGGAGTGAGTGCCGACAAGCTGGCCGCCACTGTTATGGCCCTTGAGACCAAACTGGCAAAGGCACAGTATGACAAGCTGACCAACAGAGACCCATTCAAGACCTTCAACCGCAAAACAGTTGACGAAGCCATAGCTTTGGCCGGCAACATAGACTGGAAAGGATACTTCTCGGCAATGGGTATCCTTGACGGAATGAAGACCCTCAATGTGGCACAGCCTGAATATTTTGCAGCAGTCAGTGATATCCTGGCCAAAGAAAATATTGACAATTTGAAGGCCTATTTCGCTTGGCATGAAATCAACGGTGCTGCAGGCTATCTTAGCGACAACTTTGTTGATGCCAATTTCGAGTTTTACGGCAAACTTTTAAGTGGTCGTGAAGCCAACCGTCCCCGTTGGAAACGAGTCACCTCGACTGTTGACGGTGCCATGGGAGAGGCACTTGGCCATCTCTATGTAGATAAATATTTCCCTGCAGAGGCAAAAGAAAGAATGAAAGTAATGGTCGACAACCTGATGACCGCACTTGGCCAGCGCATAGACATGGCCACATGGATGAGCGACCAGACCAAGGCCAATGCCCACGAGAAACTGGCGACTATTCTTGTCAAGATTGGATATCCCGACAAGTGGCGCGACTATAGTGGCCTAGAAATCAAGAATGACAGCTACTATGCCAACGTTGTTCGCAGCAACGAGTTCGATATGGCGTACTATATGAGCAAGATAAACAAGCCCGTAGATCGCGACGAATGGCAGATGACGCCCCAGACCGTCAACGCCTACTATAACCCCACCACCAATGAAATCTGCTTCCCTGCAGCCATCCTTCAGCCGCCCTTCTTCCAGTTTGATGCTGATGACGCAGCCAACTATGGAGCTATTGGAGTCGTCATAGGCCACGAACTAACCCATGGTTTTGACGATCAGGGTCGTAACTATGACAAAGATGGAAACCTCAATGACTGGTGGACCGAGCAGGATGCAGAGAACTTCAAGAAGAATGCCCAGGTACTTATCGATGCATTCAATGCCGTGAAGGTTCTTGATGATCCCGAAACGTATGCTAACGGAGCCCTTACGCTTGGCGAGAATATTGCCGACAATGGTGGTCTTCACATAAGCCATTTGGCAATGCAGACCGCTATCGAAAAGGGTCAGGTCAACAAAGAGAAAATGGACGGTTTTACGCCGGAGCAGCGCTTCTTCCTGGCCTATGCTGCCGTATGGGCCTCGAATGCACGTCCCGAAGCCATCCTACAGCTGACCCAGATGGATGTCCACGCCCTTGCGCGCAACCGCGTCAACGTCACGCTGCCGCACATCGGTGAATTCCACGATGCATGGGCTGTCAAGCAGGGCGACAAGATGTGGCTTGATCCCGACAAACGTGCCCAACTCTGGTAGTCGACACAAAGTGTCATTTCGACAAAAACAAAGGAGTGCCTATCAGTTGGGCACTCCTTTTTTTGTTGCTGTTTTGTAAGGCGCAAATGATTTGTGGAGAAAAAACTTAAGGCAACAGGTTGCTGAATTGTATTTTTTTCGTAAATTTGCATTTTAAAACCAAGAACAGCTGTTTATGCAAAACTTCATAGTATCAGCACGTAAGTATCGTCCAGCGACATTCGACAGTGTGGTTGGACAGTCGCATATAACGACGACGTTAAAGAATGCCATACGAAGCGGGCAGTTGGCCCAGGCCTTTCTGTTTTGTGGTCCACGTGGAGTCGGTAAGACCACGTGTGCCCGAATTTTGGCCAAAACAATTAACTGTACGAACCCGACAGCTGATATGGAAGCATGTGGCGAATGCGAGTCGTGTCGTTCGTTCGACGGTGGTCAGTCGATGAATATTTTTGAGCTTGATGCGGCATCGAACAATTCGGTAGATGATATACGAACACTGGTAGAACAAGTGCGCATTCCACCTCAGACAGGTCGATACAAGGTATATATTATCGATGAGGTCCACATGCTGTCGACGGCAGCTTTCAACGCGTTTCTGAAGACCTTGGAGGAGCCTCCGGCATACGCCAAGTTTATTTTGGCGACGACAGAGAAACACAAGATAATACCAACCATCCTGTCGCGTTGTCAGGTGTTTGACTTCAAGCGAATAGAAACGCGCGACATAGTGAAGCATTTGGAATATGTGGCGCAGAATGAGGGAGTTTCCTATGAGCCGGAGGCGATACAGATTATAGCTCTGAAGGCAGAGGGAGGTTTGCGCGATGCGCTTTCGACTTTTGACCAGCTGGTGAGTTTTACGGGGGGCAATTTGACAAAACAACGTTGTTTAGAGAACTTGAACCTGCTAGACAGCGACTATTATTTCCGTTTTGTTGACATGTTTCGTGCTGGCGATGTGGCTGGAGTGTTGACACTTTATCAAGAGATTATAGATAAAGGGTTTGATGGGCAGCATTTTATCACGGGATTGACCGAACATGTGCGCAATCTTATTGTTGCAATAGATCCGGCAACACAAAATCTGTTGGATGTCAGCGACAACGATCGTCAACATTATGCCCGTCAGTCGCAAGAGTGCGGTTTGGCACTTTTGATGCGTTATTTGGATACGGCATCGGACTATGAATACCGTTTCCGCGATGCCGGCAACAAGCGACTGTTTGTCGAAGTGGCCCTTATGAAGTTGGCGGCAGTTGTTAAAAACCTTCAAGTGCAGGCCGCCGGATAGATAGCAAGAGCGCCCGAGGCGAAACATATAAACAACAAAGAAACGGCTGCGCAGAGCGATGGTGAGAAAGCGTTGGCTGAAGATCCTCAACCTGAAAAAACGGTGGGGGCGGTGGCTGTTGCAGTCGAGTTGAGTGACGGAGAAGCAGCGGCAAAGACGATGCCTGAAAAAGCTTCTGCTGTCACTGTGACGCCGCATACAGTGCAAGATCCTGTTGCTCAACCTGCGGAACAGCCAAAGGAGGATACCCCTTCGAAGGTTGGTATTCCGCAACGGCGTTTTACTGGTATTTCGATAAACGAAGTGCAGGGTCCGATGCAGTTTAAAAATCTAGAGTCGCGTGTTGTGGAGCAGCTTACCCAAGAAAGACTAGAGGAGTTGTGGAATGAGCTTATAATGCGTAACCAAGACGATGATAAGTTCTGCAACCTGCTGGCAGACAAAAAAGTAGAGCTTAAAAACAACAATTTGTTCACGATTCAGGTTCCCAATCTTTATTTCGATTCGTTGTTTAGGGAATGCCAGACGCGAATACTTGGTTTTCTTCGCGAATCGACAGGCAACGATATGTTGCAATTCAAGGTTGTTGTTGCCGTTGAACATGTTGAGCACAAGGCGTATTTGCCTCGAGAGAAGTTTGATGAACTGGTGAAGGTTAATCCAGCATTGCTGTCGTTGAGAAAACTGTTTCCGGATATAGATTTTTAATATAAATGGATTTCTTTAACGAACATTGGGCACATTTTATCATCCTTGGGGTGTTGATTTTCTGTGCACATTTGTTTTCAGCATTGTTTGGGAAGCGCAAGGTTCCGGATGTACTTTTTTTGGTAGCCATAGGTATTGTTTTGGGTCCAGTTTTGGGATGGTTAAAGCCCGAGATGTTGGGCAGTTTTGGATCGTTGTTTGCTTCGGTGACATTGGTTTTTATACTGGTAGACAGTGGGATAGATATGCGGATAGATGACTTGCGGCGTTATTGGGTAGGAGTGGTGCAGGTGATGTTCTACTCGTTTGTGGTGACGATGACTGTGGCAGCATTAGTGTCGCACTATGTAGCAGGAATGGAGTGGATGTCGTCCTTGCTGCTGGGCAGTATGGTTGCCGGAACGGGAGCATCGATAGTGATACCGATGATACGGCAGATGCGTGTGAGCGACAAGACGCGTACGGTGTTGACGCTAGAGTCGGCGATGTCGGCTGTATTGTGCATAGTGGTTGCATTGGCCATAATCGAGGGTATGAAGATGGGCGAGGTAAGGTTTGAACGAATTGTGGGCAATGTGTTGGCGTCGTTTCTTATGGCCTCGATGCTTGGCGTCGTTGGAGGGATGGTGTGGTCGGGACTGCTGCAACGTGTTCGCAGACAACAGAATTCGATGTTTTTGACGCCCGCTTTTGTTTTTGTAATCTATGGTGTCACCGAAGCTTTGGGCTTTAGTGGGGCCATAGCTGCGCTGGCTTTTGGCGTCGTGCTTGGCAATGCGTCATATTTTGAATTCTCATTTTTGCGCAAGATATATCGCAAACGACAACCGCGAATGGAATCGTTGCAAAACAACGAGAAGGCATTTTTTAAAGAGATGGTTTTCATTTTTAAGACATTCTTTTTTATATATATAGGTATCAGTATACCATTCACTGACGGTGTGGCGTTGCTTTATGGCCTGTATGTTGTTCTGGCTATCTATGTGGCTCGTTTTATACTGATTGCAATTGTTGGCCGCAAAAACACCAAGATAGACCGATATATTGTTTCGATAATGATTCCCAAAGGATTGGCATCGGCAGTGTTGGCATCTATGCCGCGTCAGATAAATATAGAGACAGGGAATTTGGTTGTGCCACAGGCCGAGCGCATAGAATGTATGGTTTATGCGATAATATTCTTTTCGATTGTTGTTTGTTCGATGCTTGTGTTGCTTTCGAGACGTAAGATTATCGGGACAGATATGCCAAAAAGTTCTAATTAAATTAAATTCAAGACAATGGAGATTGATTTTTTAAAATATGACGGTGCCGGCAACGATTTTGTTCTGGTCGATATTCGAGGTTTGGATCCAAAACTGACACAGAAACAGATAGCACGTATTTGTCACCGTCGCTTTGGTGTTGGTGCAGATGGATTGATGACGTTAGGTCCCTCGCAAGAGGCAGATTTCGAGATGCGATACTATAACAGCGACGGTGCACTTGGGTCGATGTGTGGCAATGGCGGCCGTTGTATAGCAGCCTTTGCCTGCAGTTTGGGAATGGGGCATATTGATGAGAGAAGCGGGCGCAGGGTGCTTGATTTTATAGGCTATGATGGCCGTCACAATGCCGAAATGCTGATGTGGAACGACGAGGAGCGATTTGGGTTGGTTCGGCTTGGAATGCGCGATGTGGAGAGTGCGTCGGTGCGTAGGGTGGAGGATGGCTGGTATCTCGACACAGGCTCACCACACTATGTGCAAAGGGTTTCGGATTTGCAACATTTCGATGTAGTAGGCAAGGGACGTCGCCTGCGGAATCGGACAGATTTGTTCCCAGAAGGAGCAAACATCGATTTCATTGAAGATATGCCTGACGGACGGTTGTTTGTGCGTACCTATGAGCGCGGTGTGGAGGATGAAACGTATGCTTGTGGAACAGGTGTTACGGCATGTGCCATAGTGAGTGGCAACCATAAGTTGTTGACGCTAGGAGGTGATTTTAAGGTAGATTTCGAGCCCACAGGCAATGCTTATAAAAACATTTGGCTGACGGGGCCGGTTTCATTCAATTTTAAAGGACAAATCAATATATAAAATACCAAAACAGTGGATCTTTTCAGCAATATAGACACAGAATCGGCCAGCGAGCGAATAGAAGAGCTTACTAGACTCATAGACAAATACAACTATGAATACTATATGAACGACCGCTCGCTGGTGAGCGACTATGAGTTCGATGCATTGTTGCGTGAACTTATTGATTTGGAGCGCCAGTATCCAGAATTGGCATCGCCCAATTCGCCGACCAAACGAGTGGGCGGCGAGGTGAACAAGACTTTTCGCCAAGTAGAGCACCGATTCCCGATGCTGTCGTTGGGCAATACCTATTCGATTGAGGAAATTGAAGAATTTGAATCGCGTACGCGTAAGTTGTTGGGAGATATGACGTTTAGCTATACTTGCGAGTTGAAATATGATGGTGTAGCTATTGGGCTGACATACAGGAATGGCGAACTGGTGCAGGCGGTGACGCGCGGCAATGGTGCTGTAGGTGACGACATAACATCCAATGCGCGAACAATCAAGACTATACCCCTGCGCTTGACAGGTAAGTATCCGGCGGATTTCGAAGCCCGCGGAGAGGTGGTGTTCCCGTTCAAGGAGTTTGAGTCTTTCAACCGTCAGCGTGAAGCTGATGGTGACGAGCCCTTTGCCAATCCTCGCAATGCTGCCAGCGGCAGCCTAAAGCTACAGGACTCGTCGGAATGCGCTCGCCGTCGGCTGCAGTTTTGTATGTATTTTATGATGCTGCCTGCTGATGCTGATCCGGATGAACGTCTGACTACACACAGCGGTCGCCTTGAGGCGGCAAAGTCGATGGGGTTCAATGTTCAGCCATATATCAAAGAGTGTTTGAACATCAATGAAATAAAACAGTTTATCGATTATTGGGACCGCGAGCGGTGGAACCTGCCTTTTGCCATTGATGGCATAGTGATAAAAGTCAACCAAGTGGCACTGTGGGACCGTCTAGGTTTGACCGCCAAATCGCCACGATGGGCCATAGCCTACAAGTTCAAGGCAGAGCAGGTATCCACTCCGCTTGAAAGCATTTCGTTTCAGGTTGGAAGAACAGGTGTCATTACGCCAGTGGCAAATATGAAGCCAGTGTGGCTAGGTGGCACCACGGTGCGCAGGGCAACATTGGTCAATGCGGACTATATCGAGAAACTTGATATCCGTGAAGGCGACTGGCTGCTGGTAGAAAAAGGCGGCGAGATCATTCCGAAGATTGTGGGCATAGATATGGACAAGCGCGCGCCTGGTGCCGAGCCGGTGAAGTATCTAGCAAACTGTCCAGAATGTGGCGCGCGCCTGGTGCGTGCCGATGGCGAGGCTGGCTACTACTGTCCGAATCAGGATGGCTGTCCGCCGCAGATTGTGGGACGACTGGAGCATTTTGTCGGCCGAAAGGCGATGAATATCGACAGTCTTGGTACGGAACGAATTGAGATGTTATATCGCAAAGGTTTGGTGCGCGAAGTTGCTGATTTTTATAGCCTTCGCCGCGAACAACTGATAGGCCTGGAGTCGATGGACAACGATGGACAACGTAGGGCAAGCATACAGGAAAAAGGAGCCGACAATATTATCGCCGCTATCGAAAAATCGAAGGAAGTTCCGTTCGAACGGGTTCTTTTTGCCCTTGGCATCCGCTATGTCGGTGAGGTGGGAGCCAAAAAGCTGGCACGCTATTTCAAAAATATCGATGCGTTGATGGCAGCAAGCGAGGAAGAATTGGCATCGGTAGAAGATGTTGGCGAAAAGACGGCACGATTTATCTACGACTATTTTCGCGATGAGCGTCACCGCCAGTTGATAGAGCGTCTGCGGGCTGCGGGACTGAAAATGACGATTGTCGAGATGCGCCTTTCAGATGCCCTTGCCGGCAAGACCTTTGTGGTCAGCGGCGTTTTCAGCCGTTTCAGTCGCGAGGAGATAAAAGCCGACATCGAGCAGCACGGTGGCAAAGTCAGCAGCTCGATCAGCGGTAAGACCGACTATGTGCTGGCAGGAGAGAAGATGGGTCCCGAAAAACTGAAGAAGGCCGAGAAACTGGGAGTGCCGATTATTGGCGAGGATGAGTATTTGGGAATGCGGTAAGCGAAAATGCTTTGATGATGAGAAAATTTTTGTTTTCGCTGATCTTTTTTTTGTTGCCACTAATTGCAGGTAGCCAACCGTTTACGACAATCTCGCTCCTTTCTGGGTACACGATGCCCAATTCATCTGAATGGAACTACATCAGAGATGTTTCGGTGGGAGGCGACATTGCCGTTTCGTGGTATCAGGATTGGGGATATTGTGACTCGAGCGGTTATTACCCGCTGATACGCAAACCATACTGGTTGGGAATGCGCGGCAATTTCACCTATTTTCCCAATGCAATTGCCGGACAGCGCGTAGGCGTCAGTGGCTTTTTGCGTCAGCCCTTGTTGCAGCCTATGCATGTCTTTATACCAAAAGGCGACAGCGTTATGTCGAGGATAAAGGACAATTTGTGTTTGGAGATGGATTTCGGATTGGCTTTATACACAGATCCTTATTGCCGTACGCCAAACCCTGACAATGTTTTTATCGGTTCGTATGTCAACTGCTTGATACAGATTGGATTGTCATACAGCCGATGGCTCAACGACTATTCACAGTTGGAATTTGGTGCCAAGTTTGCCCACAGTTCGAACGGATACCTAAAAAAACCAAACAAAGGGTTGAATTATATTCAGTTATCATTGGGGTACACTTTGCCAAACAAGTTTGCTAAACATGCCA
>Ga0247610_10007276_pt1 | contig 11397 bp, 4 predicted proteins | sample 174DNAGHGhighgp2_FD_193483 | JGI IMG/M metagenome (GOLD analysis project Ga0247610, IMG submission 193483) | Sheep rumen microbial communities from Palmerston North, Manawatu-Wanganui, New Zealand - 1742 DNA GHGhigh gp2 | ecosystem: Host-associated > Mammals > Digestive system > Stomach > Rumen ...
GTGGTCTGAAGTGCACTGACGCTCTCTGTCATGATGAACGGACGTCCTGGGAAGTTACGTGGCACGTCCTTTATCCATTCATGGTGGTAGTTGAAACCTATAATGTCAATACCTTTTCCCTTGAAAAGATGATTACCAGGCGACGGTTCATTACATCCTGCCGTGATGGGGCGAGACTTATCATAGCGCCGTACTATCTCTGCCAGGTGTTCACAGAGCAGCGTATTGACAGACATCTCATGGTCGTTAGCCAATGCTGATGCGTCATGCCCGGCATTGAGAATGAGGTTTGCCTGTTCAAGTGTCAAGGTGTCAGCAACGGCATCCGACCACTGTTCCAACACTTCATTCCCAATAGACCACATGAGGATGCAAGGGTGATTTCGGTCGCGGAGTACGAGGTCAGTAAGGTCACGCTCATGCCACTCGTCGAAGAAACGCGCATAGTCGTTTTGCGTCTTACGTCTTCGCCACATGTCAAAGCTCTCGTCCATGACTATGAGTCCCATGGTGTCGCACATATTGAGCAGTTCAGGCGCTGGAGGGTTATGGCTGGAACGAATAGCATTGACCCCCATAGCCTTGAGTTTCAGCAATTTTCGGTGAAGCGCGTCCTCATGGAGTGCAGCTCCTAAGCACCCGAAATCGTGGTGTTCGCATACACCATTGATCTTCATATTCTTACCATTGAGCCAGAAACCAGTATGGGGGTCGAAACGGAAGTCGCGAAATGCAGTTGTCGTCCAAACCTCATCAACCACTTTTCCACCCACCAGCACTTGCGTGCGTACCTTATATATATAAGGATCCTGAGGCGACCATAGGTGTGGGCGCTTGACTCTCAGTCCTACCTCGCGTCCACTCATATCGAAGACGGTGTTACGCACCTTGCCCTTGCCAGCCACATCGACCGTAATCTTCATTCGTCCTTTCTTGGCATCAGTTTCCACATGAACACCCCAATGCTTGACGTGGACGGGGTGCGTATCTGTAAGCCATACATGACGGTAGATACCACAGCCAGAGTACCAACGGGAGTTAGGTTGGTCGCTGTTATCTACGCGTACGGCAATGACATTGTCGCCAGTTCGTAGATATCGCGTTATGTCATACTCGAAAGAGCTATAGCCGTAAGGACGATAGCCCACCAGCTCGCCGTTGACATAGACCTTTGAGTTCATGTAAACACCATCGAACTCCAGGAAGTACTTACGTACCTCCTGAATACGAAAGTGCTTACGATACCATCCCACTCCACCAGGCAAGGCACCGCCTCCTGCCCCACTGGGATTGCCAGCAGAGAAGTCGCCCTCAATAGCCCAGTCGTGAGGCAAGTTAAGTAAACGCCAGTGGCTGTCGTTATACTCTGGTCTTGACATTTTAGCAGAGTCTGCCAAGATGAATCGCCACCCAGCATCAAAATTTCTACGAGTACGTGCAGATGCATTCATCGACAAAAGGGTCATGAGTCCAAAAAGCAACATAAATCTCATGCGACCATACGTTTTGTCGTCCAAAAGTCTTTGTATCATAATACTTATTGTGTTATCTCTTCATAATGACTACTTCCCATTTTTTATAGGGAAAACAACTTCGAAGCGTGCACCAGGTCCAGCAAACGTGGTGTCCAGACGCACATCACCACCCATTCGGCGTGCCATGGTTCGGCAGAAAGGCAGTCCAAGTCCGAGACCTTCCTTGAACGAATCGAGTTTTACAAAACGTTCAAAGATGTGTTCTGCCTCCTCGACGGGGATGCCTGGTCCATTGTCTTCAACAGCAATGACCAGATGAGGACTATTCTTCTTGGACCCCCTTTTGCCTTCTATATGGGTATTGAGAATGGAAGCCCTCAATATTACTTTCTCTTTAGACGCATTCTTGACAGCATTGTCCAAGAGAGGATTGAGAATACGCCTAAGCACATCGTCGTTGGAATGAATGACAAAGTCTTCTGGCAACTCGGTTTCCAAGTGGAACTGCTCCACATTATTACCTGTCTTCTTGCAGAAATCGTCGATGGCACGCTGCAACATGGGGTTACACAACTGCGATGTCATCTCCACTCCTTTGTCCTGTTCGTCACCACGCGATATCTCTAATACCTCATTAATCATAGTCGTGATGAGGTCGGTGTTATGCATCATGGTTTCTGCAATATTATGCCGTTCGTTATTATTAAGCCCGTATTCTGGGTCTGCCAGTACTTGTGCGAAACCACTTATGATATTCAGCGGAGTACGGACTTCGTGGCTGACATTCTGTATGAAGTCGGACTTCATCTGCTCTGACTCCAGCACTTGCTGGTAAGCCTGCTGCATCTCGCGCAAGTGACGGCGACGGGTATAGACAATATAAACCAATGCAAGAACCAGCAAGAACAGTAGTATGACGGTGGCAATAATGGCATAGAACCAGATGCGTGCCGTCTGACGCTCCATGTCATAGACGCGTAACTCCTCTTGAATGCCTTGCATCGAACTGGAGAGAATGACACTATTGATGGAGTCGCTTTCTGCTGCCCCCAGTTTCAAAGCCTCGTAAGCCTCCTTCCAACGACCTGCCCTGGAATAGATTTCCGCCTGAGTCTCATATGGGTCATCGTTGTTCTCCATTGCCATCTGTGCAGCTTCGTCTATCTTACCTTGTTGAGCCAGGTAATAAACTTCAAGGGTACGTCCATGAACAGACGACAGCCCGTCGGCCACGCCCTTGCGATAAGCCTTGTAACCATCCAAGAATCGTTGAGTGTCGCCCATCAGATAATAGGCCAGTGTACGCCGTGTCTCGATGTCGAACAATCGCTCCGGCGATGTCTCCTTAGCGATGGCTGCTGCCTGATCAATGAGTCGGAGAGCCTCTTCTGGGTTCTCGTCGATGATGATGTTAACCAAGTTCATATAGATGGGAGGTTGACTTTCTATGTATCCCTCCTGCTCCATGCGGCGAATGACCTCCCAGAAACAGCGTTTGGCACTTTCTTTGTTGCCACTGTAGCTATAGATATGTCCCATCATATTGATAGCCATATACATCTCTTTGTCGAGCTTCCGATCAGTCAGTTCCTTCGACAATTGCGTTGCCAGCTTATAAGCTTCATACACTCGTTGGCGATTGAGCTGGAAGATAATCTCGTTGCAACGCTGGGTGTAGTAGGCATGCAGGTCATTTTGCTCAAGCAGATAATTCTCTAACCGTTCAATGGCAACAAAGAAACGTGTACTATCAGCATTGTTGAAGCTATTATAAACAGAGTCGCGCAGTGCCAAATATTCTTTCGACTGCTTATAGTCAGCATCGGCAGACTGGGCAGCACTTTTCCCTGGGAACAAAGACAATAGGGAAACCACTGCCACGAAGACGACAATTGTCAAGTAGGTTCTTCTCATTGGGTTAATAGTTATATCCTGCAAAGTTAAACATTTTTTTCGTTATCAGCAAAAAAAAATCGCAGGAAAGTACGTCGGGCATGAGAAACACCTATGTCAAAATACAGTTACAAGCCGTTTAACTTGTGTCAAACGGCTTGTAACGATGCGTTAGATATAGGTCAAACTATCAGTAACTATAGCTGTATGCTGACTGCCTTACCATTATAATTGACCAGTTTACCCTCGGGGTTCTGCAGATTGAGTTCGCGTGGCTGGTCTTTCGTGATAAGCACGACGTTGAACTGGCGTTTCTTGAGCATGCCATCGAACGAGCCTTTACGTGCACCGAACTTGACGGTCTTCGTATCGTCATCATACTCAATGTCGATGGTTGCATACTTGCCACGTTCATAGTTATAGTTGGTTCCCTCGTCCTCATAGAGCTGGAACTCGCCATCCTGTCCTGCATAGACATAAAGATTGATGAGCTCAGCGGGTTTCTCGTCGCTCCATTCCATGGCAGGGCCGAAAGGAATGATGGCACCTTCGCGTACAAAGACAGGAATACGCTCGTAAGGAGCATCGACAATCAGGTTCTGACCACCCTCAATGTGCTCTCCAGTATAGAGATTATACCAGTCGCACTGCTCTGGGAAATAGACAGAACGGTTGCGTGCCTTATAGTATCCCACAGGACAAGCCATTATTGCAGGTCCTAACATCCACTGATTACCAATGTTGAGCACGTTAGCATCGCCGTTGAAATCCATGACGAGTGCACGCATCAGCGTGTAGTCACGGAAGTGAGCCCAACCAGCCAATGAATAGAGGTAAGGCATCAGACGATAACGCAGCTGGTCGTAATAAACAAACGACTTATAGGCAGGATGCTCATCAGGAGCAATGTTCCAGATTTCACGTAATGGCCACTGACCATGGGCACGGAACAAAGGAATGAAAGCACCAAACTGGTTCCAGCGTGTCTGCAGCTCGCGCCATTCCTTTAGATCTTCGTTTTCCACTCCAGTCTTATCGAACAACTGCTGTGCAGCCACATAACGATTCTCGACACAGAAGCCACCCTGGTCCATTCCCCAGAAAGGAATACCAGACATAGAATAGTTAAGGCCAGCAGTCATCTGTGCACGCATATCCTCCCATCGTGTACCAATGTCGCCACTCCATGTCGCAGTAGAGAAGCGCTGCTCGCCAGCAAAGCCGCTACGTGTCAGTAAGAAGACACGTGGCTCGTTCTTCTTTCCCTTCCACACCGAACGCTGACCATTATAGATAGCATCGGCATTCACCGTTGAGTAAGCATTGAAATACTCGGTTGACGTACCCAAAGCAGTTGGGCCAGAAAGTGCCTTACGATACCACATAGGCGTGCAGTCACGGACATTAGGCTCGGAAGCATCCATCCACCAGGCATCAACACCAGGAACACCGTTGTGGTTATACTTAGAATAGAGGTTCTCATCCATCTGACGCCAGAACATCTTGCGGGCTCCGGCATCGTAGGCATCATAGAACGAGCCACGGAATCCGAGCCAGTCGTGTATGTCGTCACGAACAGCCTGGTGGTACATCCATCCCTGTGCATCCAGCTCTTTGTAGTTGCCAACAGTATCGTAGAACTTCGGCCATACGGAAATCATGAACCGTCCATGCATGGCATGTACGCTGTCGAGCATTGCCTGTGGGTTAGGATAACGTGAGGCCTCGAACGTATGGTCGCCCCAAGAGTCGAGTTTCCAGTAGTTCCAGTCCTGCACAATATTATCAATAGGAATATGACGCTTACGGAACTCTGCCAGTGTCTCCTCTATTTCTGCACTTGACTTGTAGCGTTCACGGCTCTGCCAGAATCCCAGCACCCACTTCGGATAGAGTGATGCCTTACCTGTCAGTGTACGATAACCAGAAATAACCTCGTCCAGATTCTCACCGGCAATAAAGTAATAATCCATATCCTTGGCCATCTCGCTCCAGATACTCAGCTTACCGCGCTCCTCCTCACTACGTGGCTCGGCAACACGCAAACCACAATAAGCTTCACCACCATCGGGTTGCCACTCTACACGTACCTGTGCCCTACGGCCTTTGGTCAACTCGGCTGTGAACTTGTAGGCATTAGGGTTCCATGCTGTGCGCCAGCGCTCAGCCACAACTTCCTTGCCGTCGATATATACCTTTACATAACCAGAATAGTAGAGAATGAACTGGTAGAGTTGTTTCTTTCCGGCACAACGTCCACAGCACTCAGGTTCCAAGAATCCCTCGTATGTAACGTTTGCACCCTGCAGATTGAAGCCCTGTGGGAGGTTCTTGATACCACCATTGTCAGTAGCACGGGCTATCTCTGAAGTAGCAGGATAACCATATTCATAATAGAGGCTGTCCTCGTCGCGTACCAGACGCTTGCCATCCTTATCTACATAAGTACCTGTGAGGTGTCCCTCACGACCATTCTTGTCATAAAGCTTAAAGGCACGATTCAACTGCAGATAGTCGTTTGGATTGCCAAAACGACAATAGCTGTAGCTGTCCCACAGGAGTCCGTAGTTCTTATTAGAGAGAACAAACGGTATGCTGACCTTAGTGTTGTACTGGAACAGGTCTTCATTCTTACCCTTCATGTTAAACTCTTCAGACTGATGCTGTCCCAGTCCGTAAAAAGCCTCATCGGCAGGACTATCGAATTTCATCTGCCATGTCAGTCCGTGCTTCATGTCCTCGGTAATGGCAGGACCACCCTTCAGACCATACTCACGCTCAGGAACAGTAAAGTCAGCAAACTTCTTGCCATTTTCAGCCTCTTTCAATAGCAACTTTCCGTCTTCATCATAGAAGCAGACGGCTCCCGTTGCCTTGTCAACAACAGCCTTCACATTCTTTGCTGCTACAGTCACCGTAGCGTCATCCTCGCTGACATCAAACTTTGGTTTGGCAGTCTGAGGAACAATCATCAGACTCTGAGGCTTGACAGGCAAGGCTGTTGCCGACGTGGCCTGAACACGAATAATGTTGTCGTTAACTACTTGCAGACGCACAACCTTAGCACCGTCAGGCGTCGGCGATTTCATCTGGATGGTCACAAAGTTGTCTTGAACAGTGTAGTCAGCTGCGATTACTACACCTACAACCATTGACAAGACAACTGCCATCCAACTTCTTAAATTTTTCATAGGTTACAATATAATTGGTTTCGTATATTACTCATTTTCTATCACTTCAGCTTCAGCTATTTCTTCCTCACCTGTTGGGAAGGACAGTACAAAGACTGTTCCACCACCAGGATTGTCTTCAACACTGATGATACCATCATGAGCCTCTACAACAGCCTTGACATAGTCGAGTCCCAGTTCCTCACCATTTACCATCTTATGTTCAAAGACGGATGGCTTATACTCATCCCTGATACCTACGCCATTGTCGGCAACCAAAACCTGGACATGGTCAACGCTTTGTGAGAACACACTGACTTGCAGATTACAGGTGGTTGGGCAGAAACGTACAGAGTTGTGCATTAACAGTTGGAATGCTTTGCCCAATTGGGCAGTATCGAACGACATGAGCACGAATTCCTTTGTTGTGCTAAAATTCACATTAGCCGTCTTACCTTCAGGAACAACAAACTGCTCTGTCTGCTGGCGAATGAAATCAACGATGTTGCCTGCCTTCTTGTCCAGATGGATATCTTCTTTCTTGACAGGTTGTTCCATTTGTTGCTGCATCTGCATCTGACGACGCATCTCATTCATCCATTGTTGCTTCTCTGTCTCACGACGGAAAGCCTCCGTCTCCATCTGCTTGTCTTGACGACGAATGAAGTTTTTACGCCACCACCAAATAGCGCCACCAAGAAGCAAAAGGTAAATCAGATATGCCCACCAGGAACGATAGAATGGAGGTGAGACACGAATATGCAACTGACTTTCTATAACACCCATAGAACCATCAGAGCCCAACATACGTACACGAAGCGTATAACTGCCTGGATCAAGACTCATATAGGAGATATTCGGATTCTGACTGGTGGTCTCACTCCACTGGTCTTCCTCATCAAAGCCGTCAAGACGATAGGCAAAACTATGGCTATAGCCTACCGTAGCATAAGAAGAACCCAGTTGTATGGTAAAGTTATTCTCGTTATAACGCAAATGCAGGTTAGGATTGGTCTCCAATGATTCCTCAAGCACCACACGGCCATGTATCTCCTCACCGACTCGAACTTCACGGCCACGAATGAGCAGGCCACTGAAGATAGGACGCTCAGAGCTTTTCTTCGAATCGACCAACACAGGGTCGATAATGTCCAGTCCACCTTGTCCACCAATAAGAATATGTCCATCGCGTGTCTGAATCATAGAACGTTGGTTATAGGTACCGGTCTGCAAACCGTCACGACTATTGAAACTCAACACATTGAAGTCGCATAGTCCATCTTCCCTCATCTGGACAATTATGCGTGACACTCCATGTTCAGTAACCACCCACATACTGTGGTCACGCTTGTCTTCAAGAATTGAACAGACACTGGAGCCTAACAGTCCCTTCGTCATGTCAAGTAGCTGGACACGCTTTGACTTGGGGTTATAGATATAGACGCCTGATGACGAGCCTTGCCAAATAAGGTTCCTGCTGTCCTGAAAAATATAATTAGTGGTATGTGACAAACTGGTCAAATCTGGGTCGTCAGGTATTTTACGATTGATAAGCTGACCAGTGCTTGGATTGATAATCGAGTAAAAGTCGTCATGACCAACCATGAGCCATCCTTTTCTGGACCAGCAGAAGTTTGTCATGTAACCATTGGTAAGCTCGGTATTACTTTGGTTCCATGAACGGAAGGTATTGGTGGAGGGATCATAACGCTGCACACCACTACCAAGCGTGGCTATCCAGATGCGATGCCAATGGTCTTCGGCCAGGTCCCACACGTTATTATTAGCCAAACCCGTCATGCCATCAGTAGCACGGATATTGTGAATGATGGCATGTCCTTCGGATGCTTGTTCTGTGGGGATACAATGTACCAGACCACCATTATAGGAACCAAACCAGATGGTGCCGTCAGCTGCTGCCAACGAACCTACCATAACATTACCACTAAGTCCGCTATTGTCTTTCGTATAGTGTTGAAGTACTTCACCTGTACGAGGATTATAGACCTTGATACCCTGATCGTTCGTGCCTACCCAGTAGTTGCCATAACGGTCTTCACAAACTGTATTAATCTCACCCAACTCAACCGTACGGAAATGGTTAGCACTCTCACGGTACTGGCACACGCCATTCCGATAGAAACCTATCCACACCTGTCCAAGATCGTCTTCGTACAGATGCCGCAATGTATTATCACTGATTGTGGTCTCGTTGTACTTATTATTAAGGAACTGGCGCATCTCGTGGGTCTTCATGTCAACCACGATCAAACCTTCATGATCAGTAGCCATCCATAGCCAGCCATTACGGTCAACCAGCAAATCCCAGACCTGCAACTCCTGGGGAAGTCCCTCGATGCCACAAGAATGCATATAGTCCAAAGCCGTATTGTACCATTTCTTCTCCTTCTGAATATAGACGAAACAGTAGGGTTCTGTAATAACCCACAGGTTTTCCAGTGCATCGACATAAAGATTATAAGAACTGTTCTCAGGCCCACCATGCTCATGGATGTAATTGGAATGCCAGACAATGCGTCCCGAACTGCCGTCCAAGCATATCAGTTCACCATTGATGCTCGTCATAATGACGTATGAACCCTGCGTACCAAATGAGGAGACATTGAACTGAGGTGGTATCTCGTTGTTTTCATAGTTATAACCAAAAGGGAAATGAGTCATCTTCTTTGTAGTAGGATTATAGCAATAGATTCCTACGTCATAAAGCTTTGCCCAATAATTTTTGTTCTTGTCAATATAGAAACGGTCAATACCTTGACGAGGGAAGCCCATTCGTACCAACTCATCCTGAATGTTGCGTTGGAAACGCTCAGTAGCCGGGTCGTAGAGCGAGTAATGCATAGCATGCTTGATCCACAACTTACCGTTGTGCCCCTCATACACCTGTTCCACGTAGTTATCGGGCATGGTTGTAGTGTCACGCAGATTGGAGTAAAACGTCTTTACACGATAACCATCATAGCGGTTTAACCCGTAGGCCGTTCCTATCCATACACTGCCTCTCGAATCCTTGAAAATACAGTTCACCTGCGAACTACTCAGTCCGTCACCAGTATCAAGACGGCGAAACTTCATATCGGGTATTACACCACCAGCGAATACCGAAACCGCATATAACAATAATGCAGCGACAACTACAAGACATTTGTAACTCTTCATAAGAATTTCCATACTTTAAAGCACTTTTAAACGACGGTGTATTCAGGAAAACAACTCCTGCTTCCAGTAACAATTATAGAGAACCCCCCAAGGTTAGTACATATTGTTTCAGTTTAGTTATTAGAATCCCTGCAAAAGTAGCAATAAATCCCCAAACGTGCAAGCAAAAGGCACGATATAATTGTTAATAAACAAAAAATCAGAGGGACTCGTACCCTTCGTTCTTCATTGCCTTGATGGCCATGCACTCCATTTCAACCAACCAGCCAGAACGACACACTGGGGCATGTACAATAATGTATGGCTTTCCGTGGAAGCGTTCCTCGTACATCGCATGCACTACTGCATAGTCTGCAGTATCGCGCAAATAGACAATCATCTGGGCAACGTCGTCGTACGTACAGTCAGCCTCAGCCAACAGTGTTTCAACGTTTTCCCACATACGACGGGTTTGTTTTCTGACATCCTTCTCGAACATTATCTGTCCCTTGTTGTTGATGCTCGCTGTTCCTGAGATAAAGACATGACGGCGATCACCATAGTCAACATAGGTGCCACGTTCGAAACTTACACCATAGTCGCTGGTGCGATTCAGGTGTGTGGGAGCATATAAATAATGTATCTGTTCTTTCTGAAGTCCGGCAATGGCGTAGTTGTCCATCTGCGACAGCACATTAGGATCTTGCTGTCGGCCACCAATACCTGTCGAGGCAATAAAATGAGTGTCACGAGTGAGGCCTTGGGTGAAGAAGACTTGGTTTCTGGCACGTACTACGCCACCATAGTTCAAATCAACATCATTTACGAAGAGCCATGTGCGTATGGCATTGTCTGCAAGTGTACAGCCCTCCTCCATGAGTTGCATGACGTACTCATTGAACAACAGGCGTGTCTGATATTCCGAATTAGCCGCTAAGTTACATGCACTACCATTCCAGAAATGACGATACGCACCATGTTGCACCTCGTAGAGTCCTCCATGTGTCATGCCTGTAACAACATTGGTCTGCAGATACACCCACATTCCTATCTTTGAGCCATCGAGCGGTGCCTGCTGGATGACGGATTTTGCACAATCGGTCACGTCACTGGCAATCACCTCGTCGGCCTGGTTCGATGCATCACTGAGGAAATAACGCTTAAACACGGCATGTGCCTCCGGCCACTTTTGCAACAACTGTTGATAGGCATCCTGCACAGCCTCTAACTGTTCATTAAACGTCAGCATCACATTGCCAACATGTATCATTGCATGGTATTCGTTCACCTCTGAAGTACCCTCAAAACAGAAGATCTCTGCCCTGGCATTAGCGAACTCCATGTGTAATATTGAACTATTCATTGGTATTCTTTTCTTTTAGCATGCAAAGTTAGTGCAAACCGAGCGAAAAGCAAAATAAATTACGATTTATTATCATTTCCAAAAGAAAGAGGTAAAAAAGAATCGTGCATGACGCATACCAACAAAAACAAACTGCCGCTTATACAAGTATAAACGGCAGTTTGCATAAAAGGAGTTAATGTTACTGGAAGAGAGCGTCAACGACTTCAGACTCGTTCCACTCAAGTGTCTTGCGGTCGATGAGTCCCATCCACCACAAACCTGTGGTCTGATACTGCGTGAACTTCTCCTTCAGATACTTGGCATACTTGATACGCTCACCAGGTTCTTTCTTGCC
>Ga0247610_10007277_pt1 | contig 11397 bp, 9 predicted proteins | sample 174DNAGHGhighgp2_FD_193483 | JGI IMG/M metagenome (GOLD analysis project Ga0247610, IMG submission 193483) | Sheep rumen microbial communities from Palmerston North, Manawatu-Wanganui, New Zealand - 1742 DNA GHGhigh gp2 | ecosystem: Host-associated > Mammals > Digestive system > Stomach > Rumen ...
AAGTGTTCTCACATATCACTCCCTCGAAGACCGCATGGTGAAAAACATCATAAAAGCCGGCAACGCCGAGGGGAAAGTGGAGGCCGACCTCTTCGGACGTACTGAGGCTCCGCTTGAGGCGGTGAACCGCAGCGTAATTGTTCCCAGCGAAAAGGAGCAGGAGAGCAACCCCCGAAGTCGTTCTGCGAAGCTTCGCATAGCGTCAAAACGTGAAATTCTCTAAGCCTCTTCTGAGGCGACAGGTGGTAAGAAGAAACAGATAAAAAGGTAAGTGTCGAGATGGCAGAGAAAGAGATAGACAATTTCGAAGAGCTCCAGGAAGTGGAGCAGGAGCAAGAGGCTCTGGAAACTCCTGTGGAGCAGGAGTCCGTCAGTGACAAGGAGAAGCTGATGCGTTCGCTGGTAAGCGACGATGATGAAGCCGAGGAATTGTCCATCGACGGTATTCGTCAGATGCTGGATGCTGCTCCCCGCTGGTTCCTGAGCCAGTGGAAGATGCTGCTCCTTGTGTTGGCGGGTATATTCCTTTACATCACCAACGGCTATCAGGCGCAGGTGGAGATGATGAAGGAGACGGAGCTTGAGGCCGAGCTGAAGGATTGGCGCTACCGCAGTATCACCCGCGTGAGCGAACTCACGCGGCTTTGCCGGCAAAGCCAGCTCGAGTTGATGCTCAAGGAAAAGGGCGACAGCACCCTTGTCCCAAGCAAGGTTGCACCTTTTATTATTAATGTGAAAGATTAAAAACACTACGATGCAAACAGGCAAAGACAAAGCCCCAAGACGATACATCTTTATTTTCGTGCTGATGTGTCTGGCCGGATTGTACATTCTGGCTAAGGCACTTTATACGATGTTGCCTCCTGAGAGCGACTACTGGAAGGAGGTTGGACGCAATAGCAGGACAGCGAAGATTCCTGCCAATCGCGGCAACATCTTGTCGTGCGACCGTCAGGTGCTTTCTGGTACGGTGCCTAAGTATGCTCTCTATATAGACTTTGCGGTGTCTGATCCTGACTCGGTGAGCAAGGAGCGGACGATTGCTTTCCGCGACTCTGCTTTCCGTGTTGATTTGGACAGTATAGCAGAGGGTCTGGCCCGCATCTTTCCTGACCGCGATGTGGATTGGTTCCGTCAGCGTTTGCTTAAGGGGAAAGCCCGTGGCAAGTACTCTTGGCGCATTTATCCTAAGTTGGCGAGCTATGTTCAGTACCGGGCGTGCAAGGAGTTGCCCTTCCTCAGGGAGAGCATTTTCCGCAGTGGCTTCCATGCCGATGAAATGCTGCTTCGTCTCAAGCCTTACGGCGGATTGGCCAGTCGTACCATTGGTGAGCTGTACAACGACACGAGCAGTATGCCCAAGTGTGGTTTGGAGTTGAGTTTCGACAGCATTCTCCGTGGCAAGCCCGGCTTGAAGCATTTTGTTTTCTTCCGTAATCGTCAGGTTCCTGTTATAGACGTGCAGGCCGAGAACGGGCATGACCTTTTGACGACCATCGACATCAACATTCAGGACTTTGCCGACCGCACTTTGCGGAGCAAGCTGAAGGAGGAGCTTGTGAACGGCGAGGTGGGCGTTGCGGTTGTGATGGAAGTGAAGACTGGCGACGTGAAGGCCATCGTCAATCTGACGCGTGGCGAGGACGGCGAGTACTACGAGATGAAGAATAATGCCGTGAGTGACTTGTGGGAGCCGGGTTCTACGTTCAAGACTGCCAGCATCATGGTGGCGCTTGAGGACGGCAAGATTGACCTGAACAAGTCTGTGGACTGTGCTCCCGGCATAGTCAACATGCATGGTCGCAAGATGAAGGATCACAATTGGCACCGTGGTGGCTATGGTGTGCTCAAGGTGGAGGACATTCTGGGCCAGAGTAGCAATATCGGTGTCAGCAAGATAATAGATGAGGCTTACGGCAGCAATCCTTCGGCTTATGTGGATGGTTTGCACCGCGAGGGAGTAGGCATTCCCTTGAATCTCCCCTTTGTGGGGAAGGGTGAGCCCTATGTTCCTAATCCGAAGGACAAGCAGCGCTATTGGAGCAAGCCCGACCTGCCATGGATGAGTATCGGCTATGTGACGATGCTTCCGCCCATCAGCACGCTGACATTCTACAATGCGATAGCCAATGGCGGCAAGATGGTGAAGCCTCGTTTTGTCAAGGCTGAGCTCAAGGACGGCATGGTGATACGCGAGTTTCCGACGGAGGTCATCAAGGAGAGGATATGCAAGCCTTCCACGCTCCGCGACATCCAGTACTGCCTGGAGCACGTCGTCAGTGGCGGTCTGGGCAAGAAGGCGGGCAATGGCGGCAAGTACTTCAAGGTGAGTGGCAAGACAGGAACGGCGCAGTTCAGCGAGAACGGCTCGTATGCCGGCCGCAAGTATATGGTCAGTTTCTGTGGATACTTCCCCAGCGACGACCCCAAGTACAGTTGCATCGTCTGCATCAAGAAGAAAGGTCTGCCTGCATCGGGCGGTGGCCAGTGCGGTCCCGTCTTCAGCGAGATTTCGCAGTACATCATGTCGAGGGATTCCATGCGCAGCGCTATTGCTGCTGCCGACACCAATTCGGTCTTTGTGCCAGAGGTGACGCGTGGAAGCCGGCGTCGTGCTGAAGCCATCGTTGAGGGCATGGGCTTGTCGAAGAAGCCGCTCAATCTGGTGGAGGAGGATACTGTGTCTGTGAACAAGGTACCCGACGTCATGGGCATGGGTGTGAAGGATGCCGTCTATGCATTGCAGCAGCGAGGCTTGCGTGTGCGCATCAATGGCTGCGGTGAGATTACGCGGCAGGACATTGCTCCGGGCTCTATTGCTGTCAAGGGCAAGCAAATCACGCTGACGGCAGCGCCTAAATAAACCTGATAGTTCTGATAACTCTGAATACTCTGATGACAATGAATCTGAGACAAATCATACAAGACTGCGAGCCGCGACAGGTGGTGGGCAGTATCGACAGGGAGGTGACGGGCATTGAGATAGACAGCCGTCACATCCAGAAGGGTGCAATGTTTGTTGCCATGCGTGGCACACAGGTTGACGGCCACTCGTTCATCGGCAAGGCGATTGAACAGGGGGCGGCTGTTGTGGTCTGCGAGCAGTTGCCCGAGCAGACGCAGGACGGCGTGACGTACCTCGTCTATCCCAACACCGAGGATGTGGTCGGAGCGTTGGCTACGCACTTCTTCGGCAATCCGAGCGAGCGGATGCACCTCATCGGTGTGACCGGCACGAACGGCAAGACCACCATCGCCACTGTGCTCTACAACATCTTCCGCCAGCTTGGCTACAAGTGCGGTCTGTGCAGCACGGTCTGCAACTACATAGACGGAGAGCCCGTGCCCACAGAGGTTACGACTCCCGACCCCATTACGCTGAACCGCCTGCTGGGCCGTATGGCCGACGAGGGCTGTGCCTATGCCTTCATGGAGGTCAGCTCGCACAGCGTCGCTCAGAAGCGCATCGGAGGTCTCTCGTTCAGTGGTGGCATCTTCACCAACCTGACGCGCGACCATTTGGACTATCACGGAACGTTCGAGAACTACCGCGACGCGAAGAAAGGCTTCTTCGACAGTTTGCCTGCCGACGCCTTCGCCATCATCAATGCCGACGACCGCAATGGCATGGTCATGGTGCAGAACTGCAAGGCGAAGGTCAAGACGTACTCCCTCCAGTCTGCTGCCGACTTCAAGGCCCGCATCATGGAGGAGAGCTTCGAGGGCATGGACTTGGAGATTGACGGCAGGGACGTCAGTGTGCAGTTCGTGGGGCGCTTCAACGTCAGCAACCTGCTGGCAGTCTATGGCGCCACCGTCATGCTGGGCGTCGAGCCGCAGCAGGCACTCGTGCTGCTCAGTGCGCAGAAACCCGTCAACGGGCGATTCGAGGCCATCCGCTCACGTGAAGGCGTCACCGCTATCGTCGATTATGCCCACACGCCTGATGCCCTCGTCAATGTCCTCACGACCATCAACGAGGTGCTCTCAGGCAAGGGGCAGTGCTGGACGGTGTGCGGCGCAGGCGGCAACCGCGACAAGGGCAAGCGCCCCCTGATGGCGCAGGAAGCCGTCAAGAACAGCGACCGCGTCATCATCACCAGCGACAACCCTCGCAACGAGGAGCCACAGGACATCATCAACGACATGCTGGCCGGCCTCGACGCGTCGCAGCGCAGAAACGTCATCAGCATCGTGGACCGCAGGGAAGCCATCCGCACCGCCTGCACCATGGCGCAGCCGGGCGATGTCATACTCGTGGCCGGCAAGGGACACGAGGACTATCAGATCATCAAGGGCGTGAAGCATCACTTCGACGACCATGAGGTCATCCGTGAGGCATTCGGGTTAGAATAAAAATGCCCCCGTATTGCGTCGGAAAACGCAGGCAGCTGCGAAGGCCGACGCAGCACGCTGAAAAGGCCGACGCAGCACGCAGGAAAAGCCAACGCAGCACGCTGCATCAACCTCCATCACACGGGGAAGGCTTAAAAGCCTGTAAAAGAGCAACATAACAAAAACACAAAGATAAAGACACAACATGCTATACTATCTGTTCAGATATTTAGGCGAATATGGAGTATCAGGAGCCAACCTGTGGCACTACATCTCCTTCCGAGCCGTTCTCACACTGGTGCTGAGCCTGCTCATCTCCATGTGGTTCGGACAGTACTTCGTGAAGTGGATGAAACGTCACAACGGCAGCGAGGCACAGCGCGACGCCAACATCGACCCCTACGGCGTTGATAAGGTAGGCGTGCCCACCATGGGCGGCATCATCATCATCGTCGCCACACTCATACCCTGTCTGCTGCTTGGGCGCCTCAGGAACATCTACATGCTCCTCATGCTCTTCACCACCGTATGGCTCGGCGCCCTCGGCTTTGCCGACGACTACATCAAGCTAAAGAAGACGAAGGACGGCATGCGCCCCATCTTCAAGCTCCTGGGACAAGCCGTGCTCGGGCTCGTGGTCGGACTGACACTGTGGCTCAGCCCGGATGCCGTCATCAACGAGAACATCGAGGGCGAACGGCAAGGCACCGAACTGGTCGTCACCCATCGCAGCGAAAAGGTGAAAAGCACCATAACCACCATTCCGTTCGTCAAGAACAACAACCTCAACTATGCCGACATCTTCTCGCCCCTGGGCAAATACCGCACCGCAGCAGGATGGATATTCTTCGTCCTGGTCACCACCTTCATCGTGATGGCTGTCAGCAACGGCTCTAACCTGAACGACGGAATGGACGGCATGTGCGCCGGCAACGCCGCCATCATGTGCATCGCACTCGGCATCCTGGCATACGTCAGCAGCCACATCCACATGGCATCCTACCTCAACATCATGTACATCCCAGGCTCCGAGGAACTCGTCATCTTCATCTGCGCCTTCATCGGCGCACTCATCGGATTCCTCTGGTACAACGCCTATCCCGCACAAGTCTTCATGGGCGACACCGGCAGCCTGGCCATCGGCGGCATCATCGGCGTGACAGCCATCATCATACACAAGGAACTGCTCCTGCCACTGCTATGCTTCGTCTTCTTCATGGAAAGCGTCAGCGTGCTCCTGCAGACCAACTACGCCAGAATGGGAAACCGCCGCGGACTGAAGTGGCGCGTCTTCAAACGCGCACCACTGCACGACACCTTCCGCGTCAAGCCAGGGCAACTGCCCGCCGACTTCAAGGTGCTCATCAACTGGCCAAAGGGATGCTGGCTCGAGTCAAAGATAACCACAAGGTTCTGGATAATAACCATCATCATGGCAGCACTCGCCATCGTAACGTTGAAGATAAGATAAAAGACCCGCCCCCCTTAGGGGGAACAAATGGTAAATGGTAATTGGTAAATGGTTAAATGGTAAACGAAGAGATGAATAGAATAGTAATACTTGGAGCCGCCGAGAGCGGAGTGGGAGCAGCAGCACTGGCGAAAGTAAAAGGCTTCGACGTCTTCGTCAGCGATATGGGCAAGATAAAGGAGAACTACAAACAAGTGCTCCAAGAGTACAACGTGCCCTGGGAAGAAGGGAAACACACAGAAGAACTCATCCTCAACGCCAGAGAAGTGGTCAAAAGCCCAGGCATACCCGAAGACGCACCAATGGTGCAGAAGGTAAGAAACGCCGGCATACCCATCATCAGCGAGATAGAGTTCGCCGGACGCTACACTGACGCAAAGATGATATGCATCACCGGCTCCAACGGAAAGACTACCACCACAAGCCTGATCTACCATATCTTCAAAAAAGCAGGATACAACGCAGGACTCGCCGGAAACATAGGCCGCAGCCTCGCACTGCAGATAGCAGAAGGCAAAACCTACGACTACTACATCATCGAACTCAGCAGCTTCCAGCTCGACAACATGTACGACTTCCGAGCCAACATCGCCATCCTGCTCAACATCACACCCGACCACCTCGACCGCTACGAGAACTCAATGCAGAAATATACCGACGCAAAGATGCGCATCGTGCAGAACCAGACCGAAGAAGACGCATTCATCTACTGGAACGAGGACCCCATCATCAGCGCCGAACTCAAGAAGTACGGCATCAAAGCCAAGATGTGTCCCTTCAGCATCGTCAAGAAAGAAGGCATGATAGGCTACATCGCCGACGGGAAATACACCATCGAGTACCCGACACCATTCAATATGGAGCAGGAAAGCCTCAGTCTGCGCGGCAAACACAACATGTACAACAGCCTCGCAGCAGGCATCGCAGCGCACATCAGCGGCATTGACGATGATGCACTTCGACAGAGCCTGAGCGACTTCGAAGGCGTGGAGCACCGACTGCAGAAAGTGGCACGAGTGGGAGGAGTACAGTACATCAACGACTCCAAAGCCACCAACGTCGATGCGTGCTGGTATGCACTCGAAAGCATGACCACGCCCACCATCCTCATCATAGGAGGCAAAGACAAAGGAAACGACTACAACGCCATCAAAGAACTGGTGCAGAAGAAGTGTGCCGGACTCGTCTATCTCGGCGCAGACAACACCAAGCTACACAATTTCTTCGATGGAATGGGCATTCCTGTAGCAGACACCAACAACATGAAAGACTGCGTCGCTGCATGTAGCCGAATGGCAAAGCCAGGCTATACAGTGCTCCTGAGCCCCTGCTGCGCCAGCTTCGACCTCTTCAAGAATATGGAAGACCGCGGCGAACAATTCTGCGAGCAAGTCAGGAACCTCTAAGAACAAGAACTAAAATGAAACTGAAGAAACTAGTCAACGGAACTTTGATACACGGCGACCTGGGCATCTGGACGGTGTTCATCATACTTTGTGCCATCTCGCTCATAGAGGTCTATAGCGCCAGCTCACGCATGACCTTCGGCTCCGACGCCTACTGGGGGCCCATCATGCAGCATGGCTCATTCATGATGATGGGCATCTTCATCGCATGGCTCGTCCATTTCGTCCCGTGCAACTACTTTAAGCTGTTCTGTACCATAGGCATGTTCCTCTCGCTATTCCTGCTGATTGCCGTGCTGGCCATCGGGCAGAAAACCAACGATGCCGGTCGCTGGATACAGATAGGCTTCATCCGGTTCCAGCCAAGTGAATTCGCCAAGCTCAGCCTCGTAGGCTTCAGCTGCTTCATCCTCTCATCGCTGCGCGACGAGAAAGGAGCAAGTCCAATGGGCTTCAAAATAGTGGCACTGACAGCATTCATCACCATCCTCCTTATCTTCACGGAGAATGCATCAACCGCCTTTATCATTGCCATCGTCATGTTCGGCATATGTTTCTATGCACAGATACGCAAGAAGATACTCATTGGCGCACTGCTGTTGGGCATGCTCGGCATCGGCAGCGTGTTCGGCATAGCCTATTCCATCCCGGAAAAGACACTAACGGCGTGGCAGATGTCCGACGGGCCGTTGCACCGTGTGCCCACATGGGTTCACCGCATCACCGATAAGCAGGAGCGTCCGGCCGACCCCAAGAAGTACAAGCCACAGGATAATCCGCAGAAAGCCTATGCGAAGGTTGCCATCGCTACAAGTAATATCATTGGTCGTGGCCCAGGCAACAGCCGTCAGCGCGACTTCATCCCCCAGGCCTTCTCCGACTTCATCTATGCCATCATCATTGAGGAACTTGGCTTCTTGGGCGCAGTGCTTGTCCTTGCCCTTTACCTCGTGCTGATGTACCGTTCCATGCGCATAGCCCAGAGGTGCAAGGCGCTCTTCCCGTCTTATCTGGTTATGGGACTGGCACTGATGATAGTGGTGCAGGCGATGATGAACATGGCGGTGGCTGTCGGAGCGTTTCCTGTTACGGGACAACCCCTGCCGCTCGTCAGCCGAGGCGGTACCAGCCTCTTTATTACCTGTACCTACATCGGCATGATTTTAAGTGTGAGCCATACGGCGAAGCGTAAACCGGAGTACGAAAACAAACAGTTGGCAACGACTGATACCCTATAGAAATATATAATGTATATGGATGAATTGAGAGTCATAATAAGTGGCGGCGGCACGGGAGGCCATATTTTCCCGGCCATCAGCATTGCTGGTGCCCTTCGCGAGGCTTATCCCGACGTGAAGCTCCTCTTTGTGGGTGCCTTGGGGCGGATGGAGATGCAGCGTGTTCCTGCTGCCGGATACGAAATAATCGGGCTGCCGGTGCGTGGTTTGCTCCGTCCTTTATGGAAGCCGGCCAACATCGGTGTGCTGTGGGACTTCTTGCGGAGCAAGCGAATGGTGAAGCAGACGTTGCGCGACTTTAAGCCCCATGTGGCAGTCGGTGTCGGCGGGTATGCCAGTTCGGCTACGCTTAACGCGGCCTACGAACTGGGCATTCCCTGCCTCATTCAGGAGCAGAACAGTTTTGCGGGGCTGACGAACAAGACGCTTGCAAAGAAGGCGAGCAAGATATGCGTCGCATACGAAGGCATGGAGCGCTTCTTTCCGAAGGACCGCATATTGCTGACGGGCAATCCTGTCAGGCAGAGTCTTCTGAACGCGTCCCTTACGCGTGAAGAGTGTGCGGCGGCCTTTGGCCTCAATCCCGCCAAGCCGGTTGTGCTGCTTGTTGGTGGCAGTTTGGGTGCTCGCACACTGAACGAGAGTGTCATCCGCAACCTTTCGCGCATTGCTGCTTCGCAGGTGCAGTTCATTTGGCAAACGGGGAGTTACTATAAGAAGGAGATTGAGCAGATGCTTGATGTGAAGGGGAAGCCTTCGAACCTTGTGGTGATGGACTTCATCAGCCGTATGGACCAGGCATATTGCCTGGCAGACCTTGTTATCAGTCGTGCTGGTGCGTGCAGCATCAGTGAACTGTGCCTCTTGGGGAAGCCCAGCATTCTGGTGCCGAGTCCCAATGTGGCAGAGGACCATCAGACGCACAATGCGATGGCGCTCGTCAACCGGAGGGCTGCGTTGCTTGTGCGTGATGCGGATGCTCCCGAAAGCCTTATTCCGCTTGCTCTGGAGACGGTGGAAGACGCCGAGAAGCTCCGGGTGCTTGGCCAGAATGCGGAGGCGATGGCTTTGCGCGATTCGGCACGCATTATTGCCGAGGAGGTTATTAAACTTGCAGAAAGGAAGAAATCATGAATGCAGAGCAGATAAAGTCGGTTTACTTTGTGGGTATCGGTGGTATTGGCATGAGTGCCATTGCTCGCTACTTCATCAGCCGTGGCGTTGTCGTTGCGGGGTATGACCGTACGCCGAGCGATTTGACCGAACAGCTTCGCAAGGAAGGAGCCTTGGTCCATTATGAGGACAATGTGGACCTCATTCCGGCTTCGTGTCGCGAGAAGGCCAGCACGCTTGTGGTCTATACGCCTGCCATTCCGGCGGAGCATACGGAGCTGACGTTTTTCCGCAATAATGGATATGAAATCCAGAAGCGGGCACAGGTGTTGGGCACTTTGACGCGTGCGCTCAAGGGCCTTTGTGTGGCCGGAACGCATGGCAAGACCACCACTTCGAGCATGGCTGCGCATTTGCTTCATCAGAGCCATGTCGATTGCAACGCCTTCCTGGGTGGTATTACGAAGAACTATGGCACGAACTACATCCTGAGCCAGAAGAGTCCGTTTGTGGTCATTGAGGCTGACGAGTTCGACCGTTCTTTCCATCATCTTACGCCATATGCCAGTGTCATCACGGCTACTGATGCCGACCACCTCGACATCTATGGCACCGAGGAGGCTTACCTGGAGAGCTTCAGCAAGTACAGCAGTCTGATTCTGCCTGGCGGTTATCTCATCATGCACACGGGCCTGAAGATGAAGCCTGCCGTGCAGGGGGCGTCACCGTCTATACCTATAGCCGCGAGGGTGGCGATTTCCATGCGGAGAATGTCTGCATCGGGAATGGCCGCATCACCTTCGACTTCGTTTCGCCCTTTGGGGGCATTCCGGGCATCGAGCTTGGTGTGCCTGTCAGCGTCAACATTGAGAACGGCATTGCCGCTATGGCGTTGGCCCAGATTGCCGGTGCCACGGCGGACGAGATACGCCGCGGGATGGCTTCGTTCAGCGGTGTGGACCGCCGTTTCGACTTCCATGTGAAGACGGACAAGATGGCTTACCTGAGCGACTATGCCCACCATCCGGAGGAGATTCGCCGCAGCCTGGAGAGCCTTCGCGAGCTCTATCAGGGGCGTCGCATCAAGGCCATTTTCCAGCCGCACCTCTATACACGCACCCGCGACTTCTATCGCGACTTTGCCGATGCCTTGTCGCTCCTGGATGATGTCTGCATCGTGGACATCTATCCGGCTCGCGAGGAGCCTATTCCGGGCGTGACGAGCAAGCTCATCTACGACAATCTCAAGCCTGGCATCAAGCGCCAGATGTGCCGCAAGGATGAGATACTTGATGTGGTGCGACAGGGAGGCTTCGACGTCCTTGTCACCCTTGGAGCCGGAGACATCGAGAACTATGTACCTCAGATAACTGATATATTGCAACCTCTATCATGAAGACTGCATTCAAGATATTCCTGCTTTTGGCAGTTGTGGGCTACCTCGTGGTGGCCGTCTGGAAGTTTGGCGGACAGGCGGAGGACAGGACATGTCAGGGCGTGCGCGTCGAAATCACCGACAGCATACCCGACGGCTTCATCACCGACGACTATATCCGCTCTATCCTGACGCAGCACAAGTTGTCGCCCGAAGGGATGAGGATTAGCCAGATCAACCTCGAACAGGTGGAAGCGCTGTTGCTCGCTGAGTCGCACATCGAGCGGGCTTCGTGCTATTACGACGCAGGGGGCAGGCTCTGCATCAATATCGTGCCCCAGCAGCCCATACTGCATGTCATCAACCAGAGGGGAGAAGACTACTACCTCTCCAGCACCGGAATGCCGATGTCGGCTGCCGGATTCAATGTCGAGCTATGCGTGGCAACGGGCGACATCT
>Ga0247610_10007280_pt1 | contig 11394 bp, 4 predicted proteins | sample 174DNAGHGhighgp2_FD_193483 | JGI IMG/M metagenome (GOLD analysis project Ga0247610, IMG submission 193483) | Sheep rumen microbial communities from Palmerston North, Manawatu-Wanganui, New Zealand - 1742 DNA GHGhigh gp2 | ecosystem: Host-associated > Mammals > Digestive system > Stomach > Rumen ...
AACTTGTTGTCATAACTCGGGGAGTTATAGAACGGCCACTTCTCGAAGTCATGCTCGTTGGTAGGTTCGGAGGTAAATGCAGTCTCTTCGCCATCGATGGTGAAACGTATAGCGTCGCGGGTAAACATATAATACTCCAATATCTCCACGCCGAAGGTGTGCCAGTTGCCCTCCATTCCGTCGATATATTTACGCGAACTCCAGTTGTTACCTTTCGTTCCGTTGGTCAGACGCGTATGCAAGGCGTGTGAGATCATTGTAGGCTGTGAGCCGACGTGCTCCATTATATCTATCTCGCCACAGGTCGGCCATGTGCCTTTGTTACCTAACATCCAGAACGCAGGCCAGGTACCCTGACCGGACGGCAACCATATACGTGCCTCCACTTTGACGTATGCAAACTCATGCTTCCCCTTGGTTTGGATACGACCGGAGGTATAACTCTTGTTCTGATAATCCTCTTTGTGCGCCTCAATGATCAAGCAACCGTCCTCAATACGCAGGTTCTTCTGTCGATCGGTATAGTATTGCGCCTCACCGTTGCCGCCACCTTGACCGTTCACCTCGATGTTCCAATCAGCAGTATTCAGCGAAGTGCCGTCAAACTCATCTGCCCATATCAGTTTGTACTCACCCTGATACGAACCGCCCTGCTGAATAACAATAACGGTGCTCTGTGCCTTTCTGCCCTGTGCATCGGTAGCGACGATCTGCGTCTTACCATCTTTTACGCCGGTCACCAGACCTGTCTGGTCAACCGTAGCGATTGCTGCATCAGCAGACGACCAGGTTACTTTCGTTTCAGGCACGACGCTCAGCTGTTGCGTCTTTTTCACCTCAACGGTAAACGAAGATTTGTTGATCGAGAAATTGGCATCGCCACCGCCTTCCACTACAAACACCATACATGTAGCCGATGCAGATCCTATGCGGGCTGTGACGGTTGTTTCACCTTCAGCCTTGGCAGTCACAATACCCGCCATTACAGTGGCAACCGATTCATCGGAAGACTCCCAGGTTATTGTACCTGCAGCACCTGTCACTTCGGCTTCGATTACATCCGCTTCACCTACTGACAACTGCATAAGGGTTGGAGTGAGTTTGATAGATGCGGTATCTACCTTCGGCTCGTTACATGCCACACAACTTGCCATAGCAAGGAGAAACAGTATGAATTGCTTAACTTTCATAGATTTGTTATTTATTAGAACCACAAGGGACACCCAAGTCCCCTGTGGCAAAAGGTACAAAAATTACTTTTTGTAGATGAACGCTGCGTCAAACTGCAGGATAGCACCGGTAGTACCACCACTCAGGAAGCCGAATACATTCAAGCCCTTAGTATTGTTGTCGCCATATACAAGACCTTGGTCAATCAGAGACTTCATGCTAATCTCGATCTCGCCCCAGCTACCGTCACGTTTAAAGTTAGCCATCGGCGCATACTCAGTGCCATTGTCAACGAACGATGACGCACCGATGCATACTTTACCCGAGCCTGATGTGCCGTCCAAGAAGAGCAGATGGGTGGTGTTGTCCGTGGACTTCATAGCCAGGTGCAGATAGTACTCTTCCGGAGCGTTCATGATAGCAGCCAGTTTGTTCAGAGCCTCAATGTCGTCGCAAGCGTAAGCGCAACCTGACCAACCTACAGTGGTAACTGTCAGCGAAACCCAACCTTCAGCCTCACCATAGAAGTTCTTGCCGGAAGTCTCACCTGCTGCGTACGTATTTTCCCAAACCCAGAGGTTCTTCTTGTCGCTATCCGGACGGAAATCAGCCACGATCTTGTCAGCAATCTGCTCAGCAGCCTTACCGCCAAGTTGGAATACGAAATACTCGCTACCCTTCAGCGACGGGTGATTGATCTCGTCACCACCGGGAGTGGCACCACCGGTAACGGTGATAGTAGCCTCAGCCGAAATCTCGCCTACAGCAGCAGTGATTTTTGCCTCACCTGCAGCAACACCGGTAACTACGCCGTTGGCAACGGTAGCTACAGATTCGTTGCTGGACTTCCAAGTCAGTTCAGAAGCTTTTTCCTCAGGAGTAACAGAAGCCGCGAGGGTAACAGTCTCACCAACAGCAATCTTGGCAACTACAGGAGCAATAGTAACAACAGTCTGACCTTCCTCAAACACAGTCACTTTGCAGCGAGCAGTCTTGGTGTCAGCGGTAGCAACGATGTAAGCGTCACCAACCTCTACAGCTGTAACGATACCGTCCAGAACGGTGGCTACAGCCTCGTTTGAACTCTGCCACTTAACGGTAGCAGCACCGGCGGGATCAACAGTAGCCTTAAGTTCTGCTGTCTCACCTTTCTTGATCTGCAGCACTTCTTTGTCCAATTTCACGGAATTAACCGTTACATCCTTTGTCGGGTCAGTCTTGGGATCAGATTTGCAACCGACAAGTGCCAGTGCTGCAAGAGCAATTGCTAAAAACTTGTTTGTTTTCATAAAATTAATAAATTAAAGGGTTAATAGATTATGGTTAACAATTCAGTTACCTCTTAGTTATAATACGGGTTTTGCTCCATCTTTTCGGGGTTGAGCAATATCTCGTCATATGGGATAGGCAGGATCTCGTGCTTACCTTTCTGGAATCCTGCGCCCAGTTTTACTTGTGCCTGATACTCGGCACTCTCGGTAGCCTCGTAGGCAGTGATGGTCTCGTACGCAATGTTCCAGCGCACGATATCGAACCAGCGATGTCCCTCCATAGCCAATTCGCAACGGCGCTCGTGGCGCAAGGCAGCATCTGTGGCGGCATCGATGTCAGCCAGACCTACACGTGCGCGAACTTTATTTATATAATCTTTCGCCGTACCTGCATCACCTGCGCCCAGGCAAGCCTCAGCATACATCAGCAGCACGTCGGCATAACGGATCTGACGGTTGTTGAGCGGACCGCGGCTGGCGTGGAGTCCCCACTGGCCAAAGCCGCAACCGGCATACGTAGAGTCGCGGTACATACCATACTTGTTGTTCAGCATCTTGTTGCCGAGGTAGTATTCTACAGCAGGTGTTTCCATCAGTTCGTCCTTCGGCACAAGGATAGCTACATCACGACGCGGGTCACCGGCCTCGAATTCGTCGTACAGGTTCTGTGACGGGTGGTTGAAGCCCCAGCCGCCGCCAATGAGCGACGAACGGCTACGTACCAGAATCTGCGTGAATGAACCGGCAGTAAAACCGAATCCCTCACCGTAATCGCCCCAGGGCACCTCAGCATACTGAATCTCAAACACGGACTCTATACCGTTTTCACCGTCAAGGGTGAAGTTATCCTCAAAGTTCGGGCAGAGGTCGTACTCGCCACCACCAATGATCTTTTCGCCCCAGGTCTTGGCATCGGCATAACATGTAGCCGCGCTCTTGCTCAGACTGTATGTCTGCCAGTATGGTGAAGCCATATACAGGTTGACTTTCATCAGCATTGCTTGTGCAGCACCCTTGGTAGCACGACCGGCATCGGTTGCGTCATACTTGCTCTTCTCCCACAATCCGGCTTCCGCCTTGGTGAGGTCAGCGAGTATCTGCGTGAAAACAGCATCAACCGAAGCACGGGGCTGACCCCACTCGTCAGAACTATCCACCACCTTCAGTACCAGAGGCACACCGGCATATACGCGCACAAGGCGGAAATAGTAGTATGCACGCAGGTAGTAGGCTTCTGCCAGCAGACGCGCTTTCATATCGGCGGTAAATGTTTCATCTACGCCTACCTCCATCCCCTCAATATACTTGAGTGCCAGGTTACAACGTGCTATACCTTGGTATTGCGCACGATAGAAATCCTTGAGCAGCCCGTTGCCCGAAGTGGTACGCCAGTTCTCAAAGTCGTAGGCATCACCCATATCCGTAGTGCTACCGCCGCCCTTGAGCGCGTCATCGCTCAATACATCGCCGAAGAACCACTCCGAGAAGTAGGTACCATTATACTCCCACATCAGCGGCACATAGCAGGCTGTAACATTTTGAACTGCGGCAGATGTTGATGTATAATAATCTTCTAACAAGTCTGTACCGGGTTCAATCTCTGTAAGATAATCTTTACAACTTGTAAGGCAGACAGCTACACCCAATGATAAAAGACCGGTAAGTAGTTTCCCATACGAACGAGTTCTATGAGAACCCTGCACGCTCAAAGACAAAAGTTTATTTACAATATTCTTTTTCATAACAGTGTCCCTTTCCATTAGAAGTTAGCGTTAAGACCAAAAGTGAACGTACGCGATTGCGGATAGTTACCGTAATCGACACCGCCGCCAACCTCGGGATCGTAGCCCGTATATTTGGTGATGGTGAACAGGTTACTTGCAGTCACGTAGAAACGCAGACGGCTGATATGCGCCTTTTTGGTAATCTCGGCAGGCAGCGTGTAACCGATCTGCGCATTTTTCAGACGCAGATATCCGCCACTCTCAAGGAATCGAGTCGAGTTCGCCATATTCGTCGGTGCACCCAGCGGATTAGGAATCGTACCGTTGAGGTTCTCGAGTTGCGTGTAATCGACATTCTGGTCGAGCATTGCATTACGAACCAGGCTGTTGTAACCTACCCAAACCTGATCCTTCATATATGTTGCCAACGCATTGGCTGAGCCATCGCCCTCCAGGCGCTCACGCAGAGCGTTGTAAATCTGGTTACCCCATATACCCTGGAAGAACAATTGGATATCCACGCCGTAGAATTCAGCACCGAGATTGATACCATAAGTGAGTTTCGGGAAAGCGTTGCCCAGATACACTGCATCATTGTCGTCAATCAAGCCATCACCGTTCTGATCTTTGTAGCGCGAGTCACCTGCGTGCATACCCGACATGTTCGGCACATGCGCAGCGGCCTCGGCATCCGATGCATAAACGCCTTCATACTCATAGCCCCAGAAGGAGTTCAGCGGCATTCCAAGATCGGTCTTGGTGCGATCACCCCATAGCGGCGAACCACCATTGAGTTTGGTCAGTTCGTTGTGCAGGTAACTCAGGTTACCGCCGATGTTATAGTGCACCTTACCCACCTGGTTCTCGTGGTTGAGGGTGATCTCGACACCTTCGTTACGGATGTTACCTACGTTGCGAACCATTGTGTAGCGGTTACCTACGTGTGCCGGAGCGTTTACGGGCAGCAAAGCGTCCAGTGTGTTACGCTGAAAATAGTCAATTGCACCGCTAAGTTTTCCGTTCCAGAAGCTGAAGTCAACACCTGCGTCCCACTGCTCGTTGGTCTCCCACTTGCCATCACGATCGATCTGTGTGAGTACGGTTGCTCCGAACGCTGCATTGTCCTGCACATTGCCGAACGGATAGCCGTAGAACACCTTGTCACCCGATCCCATGGTCAACTGGAAGGCATTAGCCGGCACACCATCGTTACCCACCTGACCGTAACCGGCACGGAACTTCAGGTTATCCAGCCACTTGAGTTCCAGATTACGCATAAACGGTTCTTCGCTCAGGCGCCACGCCAAAGCCATTGATGGGAAGAATCCCCAAGGCTGCTTGGTGAACTTGCTGGATGCATCAGCACGGAAGTTAACCGTAACCATATATCGGCTGTCGTAGCTATAGAACGCACGCCCCAGGAACGACAACCGACGTTCACGTCTGACGCTGTCACCACCCAATTTGTCCTCTGTAGTCTTGAAAGCAAACCAGTTGCTGGGGATCGGGTTCAGGATATTGGCACCCGAAGCACTGAGCACATACTCGTTGTACTCCGACCAGGTCTGACCTGCCATTATACTGAAGTTGTGCTTGCCGATCTGTTTGGCGTAAGTCAGCGTCGTTTCCTCCAGCAGCGTGCAGTAGCGCCCCATCAAGGTGGAGAGGAAGTTATCCTCGCTGTAGTTGTAACTGGTGTAAATGTTCGGATAAGTGAAACCTTTGTTACGCGCAATGTTGTAGTCCACCGAGAACGAGGACTTCAGCGTCAAGCCATCAACAGGTTTGATCTCCAGATAGATGTCACCCACGGCGCGTTCCGACTTGGAAGACGGCTCGGAGTTATATACCATCTGATAGGGGTTAGTAACGTTCTTGAAGTTCGAGCCAGCCGAATAACGGCCAGACAAATCATCGCCTGCAGCGTTCACTGCACCCTTGGGATAATACACCGGATCCCACTGACCCATAGCTAATGCTGCCGACAGAACAGAAGCACCGGCAGACGAACTGTTGTTCATCGCATTACGACCACCCTGTACTACGATATTGAAGTGTTCGCCTATCTTCAACCATTTGAAGATATTGTAATCAGAGTTCAGACGAATGGTGAAACGGTTGTAGTTGCTGCCGATGATCGTACCGTCCTGGCTGAAATAGGAGGCAGACAGAGCGTAGTGGCCTTTGTCGCTACCACCATCAATTGACAGGTTATAGTTGTGCATAAACGCGTTCTTGTGGAACACTTCGTCCTGCCAATCGGTCTCTTGTGCCGAATAGTCAAAATTGGTAGGATAGAACTTCGATGTACCCAGTTTCCAATCTTGCAGCCACGTAGCAAAGCCGTCGTTCAGATATTCGGCAATCTCACCTGCGCCGTTACGCATAGCACCTATACGCAGTTCGGTCATTACCTGGTCACGACTGTTCATCAGGTCGAGTTTACGCCAGCGGTTCTGGAATCCCCAGTAGGCATCAAAGCTGACGTTCACCTTGCCTTCGCCACCGGTCTTGGTGGAGATAAGTATCACACCGTTGGCACCTCGGCTACCGTAGATAGCGGTGGCAGAGGCGTCCTTCAAGATCTCCATCGAGGCAATGTCGTTCGGAGCAAGGAACTTGATGTCACCCGTGATCACTCCATCGACCACATACAACGGTTCATTGCCGCCCATAGCCGAACCTATACCTCGGATACGAATTGTTGCACCTTCACCGGGCTGACCGCTACCTGTCGTAACCGTCACACCGGCTGCCCTACCCTGCAACGCCTGATCGATACCTGCGGCAGGTGTCTTGGTCAACTGCTCGGCTTTGACCGAAGTGATAGCACCTGTCAGGTCAGACTTCTTCATTGTACCGTAACCGATGGCTACGACCTCATCCAACATCACGTTGTCAGGCTGGAGCGTGATACGCATCGGGGTAGCGGTGGCTTTGACCTCCTGCGATTTATAACCCATATACGACACTACCAGCACGTCACCCGCCTTGGCCTGCAACTCAAAGTTGCCGTCAAAATCGGTAATCGTACCGATGGTCGTACCCTTTACCATAATATTTGCACCGATAACAGGATCGGGCTCACCTTCCGCCATTACCACACCGGTAATAACGTCGGCTGAAACCGTCACCGCGGCAAATACCATTGCACAAAACAAGAGTAGTTTTTTCATGTAGAATTATGTTTTTGTGTTCGTGTATCAGATTTTTCTACAAAATTACGAAACATTTCGAAATTTTGCAAACAAATCGTCACCTTTTATCGAATTATTTTCGTTTTTTAATCAAAACAGCACTTTTTCGCCTGTTATGGAGTAAAAAATTCCATCTTTTTGTATGTATATCCTGCCATCGCGCAGCACTTTATGAGCCGAACTTCCGGTATTCTGTTTTTGGCTGCCGGAGTTCTCACTGTCGGCAACTGTTTCCACACCGGTTATTACTATCGGTTCGCAGCGCCCCGAGCCATACACCTCAATCTCGTATAGCGATGAACCGTAGCCAGTGCTGCGCGTCTTGCACAGCAGTCGCAGGTATTGACCTTTGCTGCCTTCGGGCAGCGTGATCGTCTGTGTACCGCCCTTGGCACCGGTGGCGGCATATACGGTCTCATAATCTACGGCATCACCGCTGAGCATCAGGTCGTAAGAGGTAGCATAAGCGGTCTCCCACACCAGCCGCACATTCTCCAGCAGATAGCATGCGCCCAGATCGATCTCCACCCACTCGTTATCCTTGTGAGCCGAACCCCAGCGCGTATCCATCCTGCCGTCGTTCACGCCTTGAGGTGTCGTGCCGGCGTTTTCGTACGAAGAAGCAATCACGGGTTTGTTCAGCGCGATGTTCATCGTCGAATAGGGCTGCACATGGATCGTAGCCGTAGCCTCACCGCCATCACAAGTATAGGTTTGCGTAAAGTTACCTTCCTCAGCAGCAAAATAGGTATAACTGCAAGTTGCTACGGCATAGCCGAACTGGTTCACCGCACTCACTACAAACTCCTGTATATCCCCCATAGGCATCGTCACCTCTTCCGGCGTGATGGTTACGCCTGTAATCTTCTCACCCTCCAACACAATCAGCGTCAGCGTAGCCGTCACACCTTGTATGGTTGCACTCACTACAACTTCACCTGCAGCCTGCGGTGTCACGCGGCCATCTTGCCACTGCGCTGCTCCGCTGACAATGGCGTATGTTGCAGTGCCGGCAATCACTTCGCCCTGCACGTTGTACGCTGTGGCACTCAATGTGGCAGATTGTCCTTCCGTCAGTACCGTATCTGAAGCAGCCAACGCAACGGCAAACACCTTGCTTGCATCGCCCTCCAGCGGACGGCCGTACGCCTCTATCTCATATAGCGATGTGCCGTACTGCGTGGCGCGTTCAATGCCCGCCAGGCGAATATAACGGCCTCTTGACTCCTTGCCCTGCGCCATCAGCAACCGCGCCAGTTCAACGCGTTCCGTGCCGCCTGAGGAAGAGAGAGTGACTGACTGCCAATCTTGGCTATCGTTACTCAGTGCAATGCTATATTTGCTTGCATACGCTGTCTCCCATCGTAAAACGAGGTGGTCGATATAGCATGTTTCGCCCAAGTCGATAGTAATATATTCGTTGTCATGATGCTGTGATCCCCAGCGTGTATCCTGTTTGCCGTCGTTCACGCTTTCAGGCTTCGTGTCGGCATTCTCGAATGAACTGGCACTTACCTGTTTGCCTAACGCGAGATTCGGATATGGTAAGTTCCACGCCAGTTCGTCTTTCACGTTCGAAACAGGCTCATCAGCGATGGTGGTCGTCAGTTGCTTACGATTGCCGTCGGTGACAGTCAGACCGGGTTGAACGGTCAGCGTCTTATCTGCCGCGCCAAAGAAGTGCACCGTGATCTCGGTTTTGCCTGCATTATATACAGCATAGGTTGTCACGCCGGTGTTCGCATCCGTATAAGCGCATGCGAGCGGGTAGTCAGCGTAGATGTCGTAGCGCTTCTCGCCCAAGCCTTTGTGGCTGTGCGCCAACCAATAGGTTATACCACCTGTATCAGGATTCTTGGCAAGGGGTTTGCCGGCTTTATCCAAACGATCCCAGACGCGAGCGGCACTGTCCGGTTCGAACAGCGACAGGTAGCTCAGGCATACGTTGCCCAAGCCCGATTCATCGCCCAAGCCGCCCGTAGCAGCCTCGTAGTCGCCCACCTCTTTGCCTTGGTACATCTGCGTATAATCCCAACGGGTGAACTCAAGATCCTCGCAGAAGAAGTTCGTCAGCACAGGTGATATAGGCAGCCATTGTATCGAGTGCATCCACACGGGGTCGCCCGAGAACCATGTCCACCAGCCTACGCCCTGCATCGTGAGGTTGCAGCAGTAGGGGTGTTTGTATTTCGTATAATCAATGTTCCTGCGCTTGCGGTCGAACCAATACTCAGCAGCAGCGCGTGTCTCTAAGGTATAGCCGAATATTCCGGCTTCAAGCATCTCTTGGTCACCTAATGCTGCGCCTAACATCCATACGCCGCCCCAACCTTGGATAGCCTCACTCGTGCTCTCCTGCCCGTTGCCGTTGCCGCCATTGCCCAAGCCACCTGCGAACGAATGTCCGCAATACGGGTCCAGTGTTCGGAACCACGGCTCGATTATACTCTCGGCTCGCGCCTCTTGGCTCTCAGTTCTCAACCAATTGGCATAATCGCGTGCCACCTCGCGTGCCATCGCGCCGTACTGCTCGCGGAACTCGTCATCCAGCATACACAGCACTGCCGAGGCATAGACGAAATAGCCGTAGTGAAAATGGTGGTCGTTGAACGTGTCACTGTCGTACGAGCAATCGAAGCCGACCAGTGCACCCCAGCGGTTGTAGCGCGCAAAGTACCTGCGCAGTTCGCCCGGGGTGTAGGTGTACCAATCAACCAGGTTCTCCTTGAGCCGCTGCTTGGCGAGGCGGAACGTAGCCGTGTCGCCCATCTGCAGTGCAAAAGTCATGTAGTGCATCATTTGCGTCAGGCCTTTGCCACCCCAGTACGTATCACCGCCAAACGTGCCGCGTGCAGCATAATCGGCGTTGAGCGCCTGCATCCGGTCAGCAGAAAAACCTTCCGCCCACTCCAGAGGCTTCGGGAAGAACGGCAGAAAACCGTGTACTGTGTAGTTGAACGTGAAGTTGTTGCCCTCCAACACTTTCATCGTGCCGCGCGGAGAGAGGTACTCGCCGGTAAATGCCGGAGTGTCCGTATTGCCGTTAACCGTCACACGGTCGCTATATATGTGGTGCGGGAGAAAAGCAATCATCACAGGCGCAGCGGCAGGAGCGGACTGCAAGTTGATATCTTCTGTCAGAACGCTGAACGTCGTACTGAGTGAAGCCTTGGTTGCGTCATACGAATAGTTGATACGCGTGCTACGCGGCACACGCTGAGCGTATTGCGCTATCTTCTGTGCATCTATTCCCTGCGTGAGCAGACCTACTGTTGTCCACTGCCGTCCGCCGGCTACGGTCTGCGCCACGGCATATCTGCCTGCTGAAGGGTTCGTGACGTTCACCTTCACGCCGCTCGCCTCGATCCAAACAATGGGCGAACCGTGTACACACGTTACCCGTACCCACGAATCGCCATCCTGCATGATAAATGAAACCATGAAATCCGACCAGCTGTCCACCAGTGCTTCCGTGAATGCGGAGCGCTTGCCTGTAGCGGCATTAACGAACGTGGCGGTAAGCGGGTCAGGCCATTTCACCTCGCAGCCTGTTTCCTCCCAATGGTCGGGGTAGCCGATCGACAAACCCTGGTCGGTGGCTTCCACCCAGCCGGGGTACATCCAAATCTTTCCTGTCCACTGATTCACCAGCGCATGCGTCCACCAATCGTTGGAGGGCAGAGCCAGTGTACCGGGCTTGCTGCCGTCGGGCGAACCCAGACGCTGAAGCAGCGAGTCGGGCAAATACAGACGCCTATGCTCCATCTGATATGCCTGACTGCCACCGCGCTCGTCGGTGCGGCTGGCACTGAGCGGAGCAAACGATGCATACGAGCCACTACCCAGACGTACAACTTGCTGGGCAGAAACAGACAGATAGCTAACGGCTAAAAGCGGTAGTAGAATGAGTAGTGTTTTTCGCATATCGAGTGAAATGGTGAAAATACGGTGCAAAGTTACGTAAATTTATTTACATTTGCAAATCCATTCCCCCGATAGTGAAATATTGTGAAAGTGTTTTTGCGGAAAATT
>Ga0247610_10007282_pt1 | contig 11393 bp, 15 predicted proteins | sample 174DNAGHGhighgp2_FD_193483 | JGI IMG/M metagenome (GOLD analysis project Ga0247610, IMG submission 193483) | Sheep rumen microbial communities from Palmerston North, Manawatu-Wanganui, New Zealand - 1742 DNA GHGhigh gp2 | ecosystem: Host-associated > Mammals > Digestive system > Stomach > Rumen...
ATAGGACGTAAGTTGGCGAGTTTTGAATAATGAATTTGCTTCCATGATAATAGAGATTTAGATATTCAACAATAAACTCGTAGAGAATTACCTCTTTTTTATGGTGCAAAGATAATACTTTTTTCTCGCATATGCAAATTTATCTATAAAAAATGGTACTTTTTTATGATTTTTTGCTTTTATTCCATAATTATATGGTCAGCATGGCACATGAGTGAAAAGTGCCGCACTAAAGGTGGATAAATGGAGTTAAGAATTAGGAATTCCAAGTATGTGAGACAGCGTTTGTTCTTGTAGACGAGTCAATCTATAATAAGTCTGGCAACTTGCTTTAACGCTACGATTGGCAAAAGTCAGCACATACTTGGAATCTGAAACAATCTAAACTATGGATTGCGGTAAACTATGCATATGGATTGTTAGTTTTAATGGTATCTGATTTCAGAGGACGTACAGAGGATGTTCGTCCATAAAGCGGTTTGTTTCTGCAAGGATTTTCTCGTGCGACCAGTTCTGGACGGTAGCATCGACAAGTATCTGCTGACAAGTAGCATTGACGGCGTTTGCTTCTTTGGGATTATGGATGGCATACGCTTCGCAATAGACTTTAAAATACTCGATGAAGATAGTTCGATATTGCTCTTCTTTTAGCATCTCTTGCGGGAGGTAGGTGGTAAAGACAGACACATCATGCATCCTTTTTTCTTCCTCGCAATAGAAGACACCGAGCGGAGTTACGATAGCGAAATAGGTCATATCCGGATCGTACTTATCCGTATTCTTGCGAACGACATTGGCGATTTTGGTGGTTGACCTGCCATAGTTGTCTATCAAGAAATCGATAACTTCTTGGGTTGATATCTGGACATTGTTCAGATAGCGTTCCCGCAATCGCATCAATAGATGGGGCGTAATGAGCATCAGTTTCTTATCGATATTATTGATGATAATGAGTGTAGTTCCGCCATCGTGATTGTAAGTGGTAGAGATCGTATATATCGGGTTATTCCAGTCAGAACGCCTGTATGCAAATAAGGTGTATGTATATGGGATGTTGCTTGCGTAACTCTTGTAGGAGTATCTCCTTTTGACAGGTAAACTACCAGCTTTCAGCACGACACGTTTGAACTCCTTTACGGTAGCATCCAACTTATCTTCGATAAACTGTTTATCGGCAAATACTGCGCGATGCAGTTCCTTCAATGTCATGGTCGGGAGAAGCATAGACCTCTAATTAAATTTCTTCAATAAAGATAGTAACATTCAATTTTTGTGCTATTTGGTACAAGTATGATTTCTTTTGCTCATTACTGAGTTTTGTATAGATATATTTACCAGCTACAAAATCCTGCCATTTATTAGCACCTTTACGTGGGCGTTCTTCATCCGAAACGAGATTATATCCTTTAATTATTATGCCTATTTCTTGCACTTTACGTAATCCGAACTTCTGCAAAGATAGAATAAATGTTTTTACGGCTTTCTTTTCAGCAATCATTGTTCCGTCGGAAAACCTAACAACAAAGGGAATACTTGCATCTTTGGTGTACCCACCCTTAAATTTTCTTGGCTCACGATAAACGTCCGGGGTTTCAGAGATGTCTTTTAATGATTTATAAGCCTCATGCAGACGCTCGAAACGTTCTTTTGTTAATACCGTAGCCTTTTCTGCATTTGTTTTATCCTTCAGCTGCTCAAGTGCCATATCTACATTAAAATATATTTTAAACGGGGGGATAGTACTTCCGCGCATGAACTCTTCGGGAGTAAACTCAATAAAACGATGAAATGTTTCGTTTTCGTCAGTTTGCACTACGACAAAACGGAAATGCTTCGGATCATCAAAAGCCTGCGCCCACTCCGTTTCTGTGGCAGCACCGAAATAAACATCGTTACGACGGGTCATTTTGATTTCAAAATACCATTTCACACCATCCTTCGTTGCACAAATATCAGCAGGAGATGAGACAACCTTTGCTGTATCATAACCGCGTTTAATGAGTTCATCACAAAAAGCTTTCTTTGCCTTTACATCAGATTTCTTGTTTGCCATATTAGTAAAATTTAAATTGTTAGACATCATTTATCAAATCTGATGCAAAGGTAGTACATTTCTGCAACAAGACCAAATAAATGGATTTTTGTGGATTTAATTATTGCTTGGCGGAACAAATCTAAATTGCGAATTACCATTCTCGTCCATTTCCATTTGATATATACCTCTTTGCTTTTGAGTACACTGTAGATGGTTCGCGCGCAAAAAATCAGAAAACTCCTTCATATCAAACGAGCAAAAATCAGATTTGCATTGTTCCATAAGTGCATCTATTATATCTTTTGTTGTGCTTACATTCAAGACATTCATTAGTTGCGGTACTTCAGGAACAAAAAAACTATCGGCAAAACCAGCATCAACGTTCACCTCTGCTCGCCAAATCATTAGTCCGCTCTCCCAAACGCGCAAATCAAGTGTTACATGTGTATATGCGATATAATAGGAGATATGACGTACCTCGCCTTCGCCTTCTATAGTTTCTTCCATCATATCTTCAGATGCAATGTCATCTTCATTGTAGTATCCTGCCGCTGCATCAAGTGCTTTGTTAATCAACGCCACATAGCCTGTTGAAAACTCGCTTTCGTTAATTTCTTTGCGGAGCGAGTTTGGCATGTTAACACCAGTAATATTATGGCATCCGTTAAAAGCATTCAAATCTATATTAGTCACTCCTTCTGGAATAATGAGTTCCCCATGAAAATCTTCTGGAACGCGAATTAAAACCTTCCGGTCATCGGAATACTGAATCCCTTGTTCATCTATATACATATTTGAATTAATTTAAGTGTCAAATCACACTAGATTTTAGAAACTATTTTAGGGAGATTATAGTCATATAAAAAAACTCTACAAAGGTCCTTCGCCGCTAAAGCCCTTCGCTGCGTCTTCTGATTCATAAATTGCGAAAAAGGGCATGTTAGGTGGAATGACTTTCTCTGCCGCATCGCCATACTCCTTAATCTCGGACATGCTGAGTTCATTGGTTATTCCATCTGAATATTCGTCATCGATATACCATACTCCATCCTCGTCCGCTACATCGAAACGTAGGCGTTGGGAGTCTTCAAAAAGGGCATCTTCAGCCAAGCCGTTCCAATCATAGTCGGAACTAGCGCCTAACTTGACGAACTTCACTTCCTGCTGCAGTTGATCAGGCGTGAGCTTTTGCAATTGGTCAAAGATATCTTGAAATGTCATATATATTGATTTTAAGGGTTGAACACTAATTCGTTTGCAGGCGGATTGGCGCAGTACGAGTTAAGGTCAATACCGATGAGATATGCGAGTGAATCACGTCCGATATTGACTGTAAAATCGGTAGCCGCAGCGAAAGCATCAGAGAGCCAATCAGACCAAAGATCTGCATCTTGCGCATCTTCCGGGTACTTAGCAAGGAAGAGTTGTCGCTCTTGATTGACGAAAGACTTAATCGCTTGTACATTCTCTTCGGATAGTGCAAGCCATCCTGTACGTTCATCATCTGCCCACTCCTCATGTTGGAGGGTTACTTTGTAAAAGTGACGTTGTGTATCTGCCATACTGCAATTGTTTTGTTGGTTCAACTTGTTTGCGCGCAATATTGGGCGCAAAGTTACTAAAAAATTTTGAGATATGCAAATTTATCTTCAAAATTCGGTGCAAAGGTACGAGTTTTTAGTGAAATAACAAAAAAAGTGGATTTTTATGGATTATTTCGTAAAAAATTTGGTTATGTCAATTTTTTTTCGTATCTTTGTCCTCAGTTTTGAGTTCACACGCACGCAAACCTTAATAATAAAATAAAGAATTCACCTATTAAATACATTTTGAGAAATGGAGACAAACCACATGCAAATTATCGAAGAACATGTTAAATGTCTGTTGCTAGCCACAAAGCGTGAAGGCGCAGAAGAATTATATCAAGCGATGTGCAATAATGGTTTCTTCCAGGCATCGTGTAAACATCATCATAACTTCGAAGGTGGTACTGCATGGTATTCTATGGAGGTAACATTGCACCTATTGAAGCAGTACCGTTTACGCTTCCCTATAGATAGTATAATTATTGTAGCACTATTGCATGAATTATATTGCATTGATGGCGGTGATGATTCTACACTATCAGGTTCACGATCATTGGCTACGTTATCCAGAATATGCCCGCAATTAAAGTTGAAGCAAAGTGAATATGAGGCTATCTTATGGTGTAATTACACATCGCAACAGTTGAAGTATATGGGAGACCAAGCGCAAGTTGCTTTGACAAATCCACTCCGTCAAGCACTGCATAGTTCCAAACTATACTGCATCAAGAATCCAAAGGACTGGGATGATATGGAGGCTGCTATGACCGGTAAGAGATACCCACGGAAGGATGTGATAGTTATAAATAATCGTTCACATGGTTTTGCGTATCAGAGACAACGTCCCAGAACAGAATATGATTATAATGGCATCCAACCTCTCGATCCGACTCCCCAACAACCAAGAAAGAAAAGCAGTGCATCTGAATTGAGCAACATATCCATCGTTGATTTGGCGCTGGAACTCCAAAGACGCGCTAAAGAAGAAGATTTGACCAAAGAGGAGATTAAATATATCCGCGAAATACAAGATGCATTGCCCGTTGTGCATTATAAAATCTATAAGAATAAAGTCGATGAAGCTATTATGGATGAGATGGATGCTCTCATTGATAGAGCATGCAATAAACGATGGAATGGCGTAATAGATATTGTCGCCTTAATATATGATAGAAAGAATAAGGATATATTTGATACTAATATGTCATACATGGATATATATAGAGCACTGGTAGAGAAATTCGGTCCTCTGCATTTCAAAGATGACACATTTAAGCATAAATGCGGCTTCTATTTAGGCAAGAAATTTCGGCAAAACAAGACCTATTAACCGTTCATAAAAATCCATAAAAATCCACTTTTTTGATTAATTAAAGAAAAAGCCTTACCTTTGCACTCGATTTCACGATCGGGTGTTTTTTTGACCCGTCGTAAGTGAGTAATAACCATTAACAAAGGAGGCTGTACATGAATGAGGAAGTAGATCTTTTTGAACCGCAGGAAGACGAGTATCAACAGTTAGGCTTACCGGCTTCATTAGAAGAACCTTGGGAAGAAACAGAGCAATCGACGTTGCTGGACGCGTTCATATACCTGACACGCGACACAGACGTGAAAGGTCGGTTTCGCCCGCAACGATCGATGAACTTGGACACATCGGACAATGAGGCTGTGAGGTATCTAATGCGCCGTTTGGATATGACTAAGACGCAGATACAGCTCTTAGCGTGCATTGTTTTCCAGCATCAGGGTTTTGGTCGGACATGCGACATGGATGACTTGACGCAATATATGAGTTCACATCCGTTGGAGTTGTACACGAAGCAAGGAGATTTCGATGCTTTGGTCGAACGAGGCTATGTGGAGGCAGACGAAAGTCGCTTGGGTGGTACGGAATGGACGATTCGCAAGGAAGCAATGGTCGCTCTAAGCAAGAACATACCGTTCGATGTGCAGTCACTTCGTGCAGAGGATGCCGCTTCGTTTTTAGCACAATGTTGTTCTACAATTCGTGAAGGTCGTCAGCACGATGAGGATGGTAGTATAGAGAAGGAGATAAACTGGCTGTTTGAGTTGAATAAAGACTTGCCTATTGTAATAAACATCAAGCGTCTATCTGCTGATGATAAGTTAGTATTTAAACCATTAGTGTTAGCGGCATCGCTGATGAGTGCCGAAGCGGCTATTAGTTTCGCAATCTCGGAATTTAACATGATTCTGAACACACATGACGTGCGAAAAGTAGGTCGAGCTATGCAGAAAGGGAATCATCCGCTGGTGATGAAGAAGGTGTTCGAACCGATGTGCAGTTCCGGTGGTATGGCAGATGCAGACCAATGGGTGATCAGCAAGGATGGCTGGATGGAGTTGCTATCGCAAAACATGGAGGAGGTGAATAACGTGCTGAACGATAATGAGGATTGGGGACGGAACTTGACACCATACACGAACATCCCAGAACGGAAGCTCTATTTCTCAGGCAAGACGAAGGAAGAAGTAAACCGCTTGCGGCTGTTGCTGCAAGACGAGCAGTATCAGCAGGTGGTTGCGCGGCTGAAGGAGAAGAACATGCCGACAGGTCTAAATGTCCTGCTGTACGGAGCGCCAGGAACGGGAAAGACGGAGTTGGTGCAACAGTTGGCGCGAGAGACAGGACGCGATATCTTCATCGTTGACATGAGTCAGATACGCGATAAGTATGTCGGCGAATCGGAACATAACCTTTCACGTATCTTCAGCACCTATCGCACATACGTAGCGCGGTTACGTAAGACACCAATTTTGTTTTGCAATGAGTGCGACGCAATCTTCGGTTCGCGTATGGAGCGCACTTCACATTCGGTGGACAAGATGGAGAATGCGTTGCAGAACATTCTGTTGGAGCAGATGGAGAAGATGCAGGGTATCATGATTTGCACAACGAACCTCACCTCGGCATTGGACAAGGCGTTTGAGCGTCGTTTCTTGTTAAAAGTTCAATTGCCCAAGCCGAATAATGAAGCACGCAAGCAGATTTGGGCAACGATGTTGCCAAAGTTGAGCGACGAGCAAACAACGGTACTTGCGAATCGGTTCGATTTCTCTGGAGGACAAATCCAGAATGTGACACGCAAGCAAGTCATCAATTCTATCTTCAGTGGCACGGATGAGATGGATTTCAATCGACTCATCGAAGACTGCACGGCAGAGACGATGGATCGCAGTAATGGACGACAGATAGGATTCAGATAACAGAAAGGAGACAATATGAGCAACTACATTATTTATTCTCGCCCGGGCGAAGTGAATAACGACTTTCCCGCAGGCAAGTTAGGTAACATGGCAGGCGGTTTCCCGTTCGAGGCATTAGGTCGCACATGGAAGTCGAGTGAGTTTCTATATTTGCTCGGCTGGTGGAGCGGTTCGGACAAAGCGAACATTGCTATTCAAGAAGATGTGCTGTCAGCGAATAACGGTTTTGTGGCCAAGCGATTCAAGAAGGCGAAACACAAGAGGGTAGCTCGTCCGGACTTCGTGGAGTGGCGGCACGAGTGGATGACATGGGTTGTATGGCAGAAATGCCTCGGCAATGCGGACTTCCGGAACCTGCTGTTGGCAACAGGCGACAACACCATCGTCGAAGTAGTGAAGCGTGACACGGTATGGGCTGCATGGCCGGACGAGAACGGGAACTACGTAGGAGGGAACGGTATGGGCAGGATCCTGATGGCATGCCGTGAAGCGCTGCGTACGAACACCGTTCCGACGATTGATACTAACAAACTAAATGAAGTAGGGGTATGGATTTTAGGGCAAAGAATAACCTTTTAAACAAGACGCATATGAAGAAGTATTTTGTATTGGCGATGATTGCCATCATAAGCGTGAATAGTCACGCTACACCAAAAGAGTTCTGGAGAGAATTACCGTGTATTAGCCGCAAGCAATGTGACTTGGACGCATACATCGGCAGCCAGAAGTATAAGTATCTCGTTGGCGGACTATACCGGAAAGGGAACACGTTAGGTGCGGTGTTGTACATTGACGAGGAAAAGGGCACGATGATGCTATATACTGTCACGCAACACAAGGCTGTTCCGCAGTTCGGCGACGAGGCTACGTATGAGAATATTAAAGCTGCGTACCAACGGAATGGTTGGCACATGTTTGACAAGGAGACCATGTACTATTTCTGCAAGAACCAGCACACAATGCTCTATCAGAGGAACTGGGAAGACACGAAGGATTATGAACTATACATTCCTTATTTCCTTCCGTTGGAGAGCGATGAGTACACGTACAACATCAACATTTACGATACTGTACACCGCGATTGTGATGTGGTAGTGAATACGCGGTTGTATTATATCACCAACGACAAGGGAGAACCGGAAGCGGTTCACTGTTGCTTTGCGCATGGAGGCTGGTTTGAGGTGCCTTTAGAACCGCAGTATGTAAGCGATTATATCACAGAATAGGCATATGAGAGAGAGTCTTTTAATAGGTTTGGCGTTGGTCATTCTGATGGGCTGCACCAAGCAGGATAGCGTCAGTGTGGCGCATAATGAGTTAGGTAAGTTCTATAACTATTCGACTGTGGACTGGGCACGGATTGATACGCTCTATTATCGTCCGTACAACTGTGATTGGTCGGAAGAAATAGGAGCACAGATAGCACCCGACTTCCCGATAGAGTACACATCAAAGTACTGGCATCGGTTGCAGAACGCCAAGACCTATCTGCATCAACAGACTTTGCCGCTTCGCATTGGAGCATCGGATGCGTTCATTGAACAACTGAACCGCACGGAGTCGGTATTGGATAGTGTGTTCGTGCATATCGTCAGTCAAGAGTTTTATATGCGGCTGTTCGTAGATTGTTATGAGGAGATAATGCCGCAGGAAGTAACCAAATGTTTTGAATCCCATAATGTAAGACAACAATGAAACACGTCATTTACCATACCGATTATTACGATCATGCAGGAAACATTCTACGAGATGAAGAGTTTGATGTTTACTTCAACACCCTACCGGATGATGATTCGGAGGGCATGGAAAAGTTTCCGCCTAACGGATGTCGTTTATTAGAACTTAAGATTGTTCCTGATCGGCTTACTAAAGAGCAGTGGGAGAGTTTGATGGCGAAACAACCGGACTATCAATTACGGTACGCGTCACTCTTTGATACGGATGAAGGGTATGCAATTTACGCTATCTATGAGCGACTTTGTGAGGATGACGAACTGCAGAAAATGTACATGGGTTGTATAGCATTTGGCCAGAATGATGATGTAACGCTGGATATGTGTGTTGTTCCGCTGGACTACGAGTTGGGTGATGAGCATGTCACCCAATGGGACGAAGTAGAGGCAAAAGAGGGAGAGACGGTTAAGACGGAGAATAGCATCCGTATTGTATCTTGCGCTGATCCAGAGAAAGATAGACAGATTAGAGTGTACTATGGAGGATGGACTATTTCCGGCAAGTGGGATTTGATGGAGCAGGTGCGACCGTATGTATATGTTTATCACTGCCACAATGCACTATTCCGATTCGATGTGACGTTCTCCCTTGAACGCGATGCATGGGATGGTAATTATGAAAGTTTGTTGCATGATTAAAATCCATAAAAATCCACTATTTTGGTCAGGTCGCAAAAAAGCCGTACCTTTGCACCAGATTTAGAAATCACACGAGTATTAACGTATAAAAAAGGAGGTTAAGATGAAGAAAACAATGGTACTGATAACAACGATGATGATTGTCGGAACGTATTGTTTTGCAGACAACTACACACATTCTACAACACGGATTGAGGAGCCGAGCGAGACATATTATTTGGATCGCAAGCTGAAAGAGCAGAAGGAGAAGAATGACCCAATCAGTGCTGGTCTGTTGGCACGCGCTGGGTACGCGTTCAACTACGATGCGTTCACATACGGTGTGTCTTTCTTCTATCAATGGAGCCGGATTGCGGGTATCACCGCAGGTTTTGATGGGTATTACATTCCTAACAAGTTGGCATACCGGACGTTGCAGAACGACACAATTTCAACAGCGGCTTTTGCTTTGCCGCTTTGGGATATACGGGCAGGGTTTATGCTGACGAAGTATTTCTTATTCGGGGCAATGCTGGGGAAGTCAAATATCGGTGATGCGACGAACCTGATTAACATGCGCAAGGACGCGTGGTTTGTGAACAACAGCGAGAGTAACTTTCTATTCGGCGGCTTCGTGACGTTCGTGCTGCCTGTATCAAAGCATTTCGGACTAAATCTGGACTTCGCAGTGACAAACAAAACAGGTTTTAATGTAGGCATGGGTATTAATGCAACCATTCCTATCAAGTAAGAATAACATGTTAAACAATTAAAATAAAGACCATTATGAAAATGCAAGTAACAAAAGAAGTGATTGAACAGTACAAGAACGACATCGCAGCAGCGATGCAGTTGAAAGATGAATTGGCGCAGTTGAATGCACTCGGAGATGCAGAACAGATGGCGGAGCATTATGATTGGGACAATCAAGTGTTTACGGACGAGAAGACAGGCAAGAAGGGATTGCGAGATGTAGAAGGAACGGTGCTCGTTCCAGCGCTGTATGATGATTTTACAGAAGTAGGTTCCTATCGTCTATTCCACAAGCGTCCGCATGTGGTGCAACAAGGCGATAAGTACGGCATTGTAGCGGCAGACGGTACGGGCAAACCGTTGACGGCATTCATCTACGATTATCTGACTTGGGATTATTTATCACCGCTGTATAAAGCGTGGTGGGGCGGTTCGATAGAGTTACAGGGACTAATCTTTGAAGATGGTCAAGTGCTCCTACCCTGCTGCATCAAGACGCTGCATCAGCCATGGAACAATATCTATTGCTATGATGGAAAGGAGTTGATGGGTTTGATTGATCTAAACACGATGCAAGCGACAATGCCGCTGTTCAAGTCGATTGATTTAGATCCGGAAACGGGACTTGTGACGGTAAAGAAGGACGGTGTCAAGGGAGTGCTGACGGTTAAGGGGTTGCAGTTTGTTCCTATGAGCGAGTACGACGAAGAGAATGGTGAGTACTTGCACGAAGTACTAGATATATAAATGGAGGTTATTATGGAAATGCGCAATCAGGTTTTTACGGATGAGAAGACAGGCAAGAAGGGACTGCGAGATGTAGAGGGGACGGTGCTTGTTCCTGCATTGTATGACGAGTTTCCAGAAGTAGGGTCATACGACTTTTTCCACAGACGTCCGCATGTAGCTCGTTTGGGAGATAAATACGGGATAGTGGCGGCAGATGGTACAGGAAAGCCGTTGACGGATTTTATCTTCGATAGTCTTGTTTGGGATTACTATTCGCCCTTCTATATTGCGCAATGGGGAGGTAAGAAGGAACTCAGAGGGCTTATCTTTGAGGACGGGCAAGTGCTTGTACCGTGTGTTATTAAGAAACTCTACGCACGGTGGAACAATCTCTGTTGCTACGATGGGGAGAAGTTGATGGGCATCATCGACTTATACCGACTGAAGAGCACGGCTCCGCTGTTCGAAGCGATCGACATGGAGCCGAAAACGGGATTGGTGACTGTCGTCAAGGATGGTGTAATGGGCGTGCTGGACGACTCAACGCTGCAATTCGTGCCGATGAGCGAGTATGACCAAGAGAACGGGAACTACTTGCACGAAGTGGACTGGCTTTTGGGAAAGCCGCAACTCATATAGAGTTTTCCAAGCACTTTGACCATGGCATAGGTATCCAAGCAACAGTATTTGAGCAGGTTCGAACGTACA
>Ga0247610_10007283_pt1 | contig 11392 bp, 10 predicted proteins | sample 174DNAGHGhighgp2_FD_193483 | JGI IMG/M metagenome (GOLD analysis project Ga0247610, IMG submission 193483) | Sheep rumen microbial communities from Palmerston North, Manawatu-Wanganui, New Zealand - 1742 DNA GHGhigh gp2 | ecosystem: Host-associated > Mammals > Digestive system > Stomach > Rumen...
CAATGCCGAAGGCATAGCAGATAAAGTTATTGAGTATGGCTTCTGGGAGAAGATACAGCCGCTGCTCACGGACCACAACAACGTTCGTGTGGTCTGCTTCTACAAATATGGCAAGGACCTGCCAGAGGAGAAAAAGCCCTTTACCGGTAAGTATGCCGAACCAGGCGACATCGTATGGTTCGATCTGAACGACACGACTAAACTGGAGAATATTCGTAACGGAGGACTTCAGGCTCTAGGGTATGAAAAGGAGGCCAAGGCTATGAAACTGTGCGACCCCACGACCATCAGCGCGTTCATTCAGGTCAGCAGTCTGGTGTGTCCTGCCGAGCAGTATGTGTTCAGCATCTGGGGACATGGCAATGGACTGAACCCCTTGGCCGATGTTCCCGGCAAATACGAAGCCCCCGCCGCTACGTCTGCCACCCGGGGTGTCATCGCCGATGAGTGGAATAAGGGTGAAGAACTGGATATGTATGAACTGAGTGCTGCCATCCGTTCCGCAGGCTTGAACCGGCTGAACACCATCTTCTTCCACAACTGCCTGATGGGCAACATGGAGACGCTGACCGAGCTGCGCGGCCTGTCTGACTATATCGTGGCCTCGGCACACTTGCTCTCAAGTGAAGGCGAACTGCTCACGGAATACGTACGCGGACTGCTGGAGAAGGGGAATACCGAGGATGCCGTCGCACAGATGTTTGAGCGCGTGCATCCGATATGGGAACAGTCCTATCACGACATTGAAAAAGATAATGGGCAAATAGTGGAGTCCTGGAAAAATGGCGACTACAAGCTCATCCGTACCGCCAAGCTCGATGCCATCATCAGTGCCGCCAAGCGCCTTGCCGACAGACTCGTCGCTCTCTACCCCACGCAGAAAGAGGCCATCGACACTGCCACGCAGAAGGTGTATCGGTTCTTCACCCCAATTATGAAAGGCATAGTCCCCCCCTCTCTGTATGACAGGTATACCTTTATGAATCCCTTTTTCGATCTGGCAGACTATGCCCATTTGTTGGCAAAAGAGACTGGCGACGCAGAAGTGGCAACCATCTCTGCCGATCTGGACAAAGCCTTCAGCGAAGCCTTCGTCCACTATGTTGACGTCAGCACGAACGAACAGCATCTGGACCACTACACGCTGAGCGTATGCCTGGCCGACAACACGACCTACAAACTCAGAATTAAGTCTGACGACCTCCCTTATGTGTGCAGTTTCGACGAAGGCTACGAGCAGACCACCTTCCACAAACTGACAGGATGGGGCAACTGGCTGCGCACCAACCAGCATTATCTTTGGGGCAATCCTACAAGCGGCGGCGGTGGTCCGCTCAAGTGAATGTAACATAAGTACTAAAAACAATAAGCTACCGTCGGTGAGTAGGGCCTAACGCCAACGAGACTAGCGTGATTGTTTTTTCCGAATTTGGTAAAATCCCCCGAAAATTGTGTTAATGCAGTTTCGGGGGATTGTCGTACCTTTGCGGCGTGATTTCATCACACCGCGAAACTCGGCGGCGCCTCAGCAATAGGAACGAGTTCCATTGCGTTCGGCTTGCACGAGCTTTGCACCAGAAAACTTAAAAAACAAGAAAGATTATGGGAAAAGTATTGATTGCGTACTACTCTCGTCGCGGAGAGAACTATGTGAACGGAAGCATCGTAAACCTGAAACTGGGAAATACCGAGGTGGTGGCCCAGAAGATTAAGGCATTGCTGCCCGATGCCGATGTGTTTCAGATTGATACGACCTACGAGTACTCCAAATCCTACATGACTTGCATCGAGGAGGCCAAGCAGGAACTGCACGACCAGGCTCGTCCTGAGGTGAAGAATCCGCTGGAGTCTATAGATGAGTACGACACCATCATCCTGGGCTATCCCAACTGGTGGGGCACGATGCCGATGGTGTGCTACACGTTCTTGGAGTCGTATGACTTCACGGGTAAGACCATTATTCCCTTCTGCACCAACGAAGGATCGGGTATGGGTAGCAGCGTTCGCTTCATCAAGAAACTCTGCCCAGGGGCAAATGTAGAGGACGGAACTCCCATTCATGGTGCCGAGGCTGCCAATGCCGATAGCGAAGCAAGAGAAATCGTAGATAGGAGCCTCACCCCCAGCCCCTCTCCAAAGGGCGAGGGGAGTAGATAGTTTAATTGTAAATTCTCAAGTTGTCAAATGAAGCAGGTAGTAGTATTGGTTGGTGCTGGCAGCATCGGGCAGGCAATTATCCGCCGGGTGTCTGCTGGGAAGCACGTCGTACTGGCAGACTATAGTTTGGAACATGCAGAGCAAGCCGCCAAGACACTGGAGAATGCTGGCTTCGAGTGCTCGACTATCAAATGCGACCTCGGCTCAAAAGAAGACATTCTGAAGTTGGTGGAGTATGCTACGAGCAAGGGCGAGGTGACCAATGTGGTGAATGCCGCAGGCGTATCGCCCTCTCAAGCCCCTGTGGAAGAGATTCTGCGCGTTGACCTCTATGGTACAAGCGTATTGCTGGAGGAGTTTGGCAAGGTGATAGCCGAGGGCGGTTCGGGCGTGATTATCTCTTCACAGAGCGGTCATCGTCTGCCAGCATTGCCCCAGGAGCAGAACGATGCCCTGGCCACGACTCCTGTGGATGAACTGTTGGAACTGCCGTTCCTGATGGAAATCAACGACACGCTTAAAGCCTATCAGTATTCGAAGCGTTGCAATGTGTTGAGAGTGATGTACGAGGCTACCCGCTGGGGAAGGCGCAATGCTACCATCAACAGCATTTCTCCCGGCATCATCATCACCCCGTTGGCCAACGACGAACTGCATGGCCCACGCAAGGACGGCTATCTGAAGATGATAGAGGGAATGCCCGCCCGTCGTGCAGGAACACCCGACGAAGTAGGCGACCTCGCCGAGTTCCTGATGTCGAGCCGTGGCCGTTTCATCAGCGGTGCCGACTTCCTGATTGATGGTGGTTGCACGGCTTCTTATTGGTATGGTGACTTGCAGTATTTGAAAGCAACACATTAAATAATGGAACAGATATGGAGAAAATCAAATTATCAAACGGAGTAGAGATGCCATTGCTGGGCTATGGCGTGTTTTTGGTGCCGCCTCAGGAGGCTGAGCGGTGTGTGACGGATGCACTCGAAGTGGGCTATCGGCTCATTGATACGGCGCAGGCCTACTATAACGAGGAGGGCGTGGGTGCTGTCATCACGAAGAGCAATGTGAAGCGCGAGGACATCTTCCTCGTGACAAAGGTGTGGATCTCGAATGCTGGAGAGGAGAAGGCTGCACGAAGCATCGACGAGAGTCTGCGCAAACTGCAGACCGACTATATCGACCTGCTGCTCATCCATCAGGCCTACGGCGACGTGTTCGGTTCATGGCGTGCCATGGAAAAGGCTTACAAGGCAGGCAAGGTTCGTGCTATCGGCGTGTCTAATTTCCAGGCTGCAAGATTCTTCGACTTTGCCCACTATGCAGATGTGAAGCCGATGGTGAACCAGTTGCAGTGCAACCCGATGATTCAGCAGACGGGCATCGAGCCGTTGCTGGCTGAGACCGAGACGAAGATGATGGCCTGGGGACCGCTTGGCGGTCAGGGCGTTGACGGCATCGTGAAGAGCGAACTGCTGGCAGGAATCGGCCAGAAGTATGGTAAGACTGCTGCGCAGGTGGCTCTCCGCTGGCTGACGCAGCGTGGCATTGTGGCCATTCCCAAGTCGAGCCACAAGGAGCGCATGGCGCAGAACATCGACATCTTCGACTTTATGCTGACAACCGAAGAAATGGCTCAGATAGCCACGATGAACCAGCACGATACGGGCACTGTCAACTTCCAGGACCCGCAGTTCGTGAAATATTTAATTGAAACCTACGGATGAAAGTTTTTATCAGATAAACGTATGGACGATAAGCAACAGATTGAAGCCCTCTACCGCGAGATGTACAAGGCAATGGTGGAGAAAGATACAGCAGCACTGAATCGTGTCCATGCCGATAATTTTGTGCTGACACACATGACCTGTTTTTACTCTATTCGTCGTGTTAGGAAGTAGGTGCGGGTTCTAAGGAAATACAGCAGTACGCCTAAGGCATTGACAATGGCAACCACCCAGAAAGCAGCACTGTAGCCACAGAGTTCCGAGATGGCACCTCCTGCCAGTACGCCAAGTCCCATGCCGATGTCCCACGAAATGAGTATAGTGGAGTTTGCCGTGCCTCGCTCGTTATGGTGTGCCAACGATATCATCATATTCTGGAATGCAGGCCACATGTGTCCGTTACCCAGGCCGATGAGTATGGCAGACGAATAATATCCGAACATGTTGGGTGAAGCAACAAAGAGGATATAGCCTATTAACGAGATGACCATGCCTTCTGATGCGTTGTGGGTCAGACGGCCTTCTCGCAACGCCTTTCCACCTTGCAGACGTGAGAGTATGAGTCCGATGGAGCAGAGCATGAACCATGTTCCCGTGCCACCCGTCATGTTCAGTACCTGTTTGCCATAGATAGCCAGATAGTTACTCATGACTCCGAAACAAAAGCCGAAGAACACCATGTTCAACACCAGCAACCATCCACGTTTCAGGAAGAAACGGTCAAGCGATACAGGCAAACCGCCAAAGCCCTTTTTCTTTGGAAGAGGGCGGGGTGAGGCGTTTGATGGGTTAAGCTTTACCGTCGCATCCACTATCCATCCGAAGGTGGCAATAGCCAGTGCCAGCCAGAATAGCAGTTGGAAATTATGCGTCTGGGCATAAATGAAAATGGCAAACGACGGTGCTATGGCCATGGCCAGATTATTACTTAGACCGTAATAGCCGATACCCTCGTTGCGTCGGGAAGAGGGCAGCACGTCGATAGCCACGGTGGAGTTGGCAACGGTAACTGCACCGAATGGGCCACCATGCAACGTACGGACAATGGTGAAAAGCAGCAGAGTGCCAGCAGCCAGATAACCTGCGAAGAAGATGGAGAAGCTGGCAAAACAAACCATCAGCACCGTCTTTCGAGGAAACGAATCGACGAAGTAACCGCTGAATGGTCGGAAGAGCAATGCCGTGATGGTATAGCCGGACAGCACCAGGCCAATGATGTCCTTGGTCGCTCCAAACGTCTCACTCAGGTAGAGTGGCAGTAGTGGGGTGAGTAAATAAAAGGCGAAGAACAGCGCGAAGTTGGCTGTCATCACCTTGATATAGTTACGATTCCAAAGACGTTCCAAGGGTATGAACCGATTAATATTGTCTTAAGGCAGACAGCAATTCGTTGTTCTCACCTTTTGTTCCAATGGTTATGCGTAAACAGTTGTTGCAGAGCTGAATACGCGTACGGTTGCGGACAATGATGCCACGGTCAACCAGATAGTCATAGATACGCTGTGCATCGGTCATCTTGGCCAGGAAGAAGTTTGCATCTGTCTTATAGACTTTCTCACAGATGGGCAGCTCGGTAAAAGCCTGCATCAGTCTGCTGCGTTCCAACAGCAATATCTTCACCCACTTATCCACTTCGAACGGGTCTTTCAGTGCCTGCAAAGCCTGTTGTTGAGTCAAGATGTTGACGTTGTACGGATACTTCACCTTATTGTATATTTGAATGATGTCCTTCGATGCGAATGCCATTCCCAAGCGAATACCGGCCAATGCCCAAGCCTTCGACATGGTGTTCAGCACAATCAGATTGGGGTATTTGCCCTGTTCACTACGCAAAGAACGCTGCTGTGCAAAGTCGCTATATGCCTCGTCAATGATGACAATGCCTTCAAAATTTGCTATTACCTTGAGCATCTCGTCACGGTTCAGCGAGTTTCCTGTTGGGTTGTTGGGTGAACAAATCCAGATTATTTTCGTATGCTCATCACAGGCCTTCAGCAGTTCGTCTGCGCTGAACTCATAATGCTGGTCCAACAAAACCGGTCGATACTCCACGTTGTTAATGTCGGCACATACGCGATACATGCCGTAGGTAGGCTCTATGGCAACAACATTGTCGATGCCAGGCTCGCAGAAGATACGATAGGGCAGGTCGATGGCCTCGTCGCTGCCATTGCCGAGGAAGATCATGTCCTCGGGCACACCCTTAATCTTCGACAACTGTTGCTTCAGTTCGCGCTGCAGTGGGTCAGGATAGCGGTTGTAGGGTGCTCCATACGGATTCTCGTTGGCATCGAGAAAAACGTGTGCTTCCTTTCCCGAATATTCGTCACGGGCGGAAGAGTAGGGAGCTAACTTCCAGATGTTGGGACGTACCAGCTGTTCTAAACTTTTCATCATTCTCAATTCTTTATTTTCAATTCTCAATTGAACGTATCCTTACGCTCATTGCGTTCTTGTGAGCATCTAACTGCTCGGCTTCTGCCATCAGCTCTACAGCGCGGCCGATGTGGCGGATGCCTTCCTCTGTCAAGTGCTGGAACGTAATCTTACGGCAGTAACTGTCCAGGTTGACACCATTGTATGCTGTGGCATAGCCATGTGTTGGAAGCGTGTGATTGGTGCCGCTGGCATAGTCGCCGGCACTCTCGCAGGCATATTTACCCAGGAACACGCTGCCGGCATTGACCACCTTCTCGGCCAGTTGCTCGTAGTTGGCAGTCTGAAGTATCAGGTGCTCCGGAGCATAGAGATTTGAGAGAGCTATCATCTCGTCGGCAGAACTGACGAGTACCATGCGGCTGTTGTCTAACGACTTGGCTGCTATCTCTTTACGTGGCAGTTGTTCAAGTTGTTGAAGAACCTCTTTGTTCACCTCGTTTAGCTTGTCTTCCGACGTGGTAATAAACAGCACTTGTGAGTCGATGCCATGTTCTGCCTGAGACAACAGGTCGGCTGCAACGAACTCAGCATTCGCTGTCTCGTCGGCAACGACACATACCTCAGACGGACCGGCGGGCATGTCGATGGCTACCTCGTCGAGGCTCACCTGTTGCTTGGCTGCCATGACGTACTGATTGCCAGGACCGAAAATCTTGAAGACCTTGGGCACTGACTCCGTACCATAGGCCATGGCGCCAATGGCCTGCACACCGCCAATCTTGAAAATCTTATGTACACCGGCTATGCGTGCTGCCACAAGAATGGCAGGGTTTACCTTGCCTTCTTTATTCGGAGGCGTACACAGCACGATTTCCTTGCAACCGGCTATCTTGGCAGGTGTAGCCAGCATCAGGACGGTAGAGAAGAGTGGGGCAGTGCCTCCGGGTATGTACAGGCCGACCTTTTCTATGGCCACACTTTTCTGCCAGCAGGTAACGCCCTCCTGGGTCTTCACCTTCTGACCGACAAAGCGCTGTGATACGTGGAACACCTTGATGTTATGATGTGCCAGAATGATGGCATCACGCAGTTCGTTACTGACCAGCTGGTCTGCCTCGTCCATCTCTGCCTCTGTTACGGCAAGCGACTTGAGTACTGCTTTGTCAAATTTCTCCTCATACGCCCTGACGGCTTCGTCGCCACGTTGCTTGACGTCGGCCAACACCGATGCCACCGTAGCGTTCAGCTGCGTCAGGTCAAGACGTGGGCGAGTTACAATCTCTGCCCACTCAGCAGGCTTGGGAAATCTATAAATCTTCATAATCTGTTTCTTGGTTATCAGCTCTCCCTATGAGAGTGCTTAGGATTTATAAAATCATCTTCTCAATCGGCGTCACCAGAATGCCTTGCGCACCCAGTTCCTTCAGCTTGCCGATGATCTCCCAGAACTGTTTCTGGTCCAGCACCGTATGTACTGAGCACCATTCGTCGTCGGCCAACGGAATGATGGTGGGACTCTTCAGACCCGGCAGCACGTTGATAATCTCGTCTAAACGTGCCTTCGGAGCGTTCATGCGAACATATTTCTTGTCCTCGGCATCCTTCACGGCCTTAAAGCGGAAGAGTATCTGGTCCAGCAACTCACGTTTCTCTGCCGACATGGCTTTGTTACCAATGAGCAGCGCCTCGCTCTGCATCACTACTTCCACCTCGCGCAGGTTGTTGCTCACGAGGGTGGAGCCACTGCTGACAATATCGAAAATGGCATCAGCCAGACCAATGCCCGGGCTAATCTCTACGCTGCCGGTAATCACGTGTATGTCTGTCTGGATGCCATGCTCCTGCATGAAATTACGCAGAATGTTGGGATAACTTGTGGCTATCTTCTTTCCGTTGAACCATTCCAGCCCCTGGTAGTTGATTTCCTTGGGGATGGCCAGCGACAAGCGGCAGCGTGAGAAACCCAGTCGGGAGACGATATCTACATCCTCGCCACGTTCTACCAGTTCGTTTTCACCTACCACGCCAATGTCTGCCACACCCGATGCAACACTCTGAGGAATATCGTCATCGCGCAGATAAAGCACTTCCAGGGGGAAGTTGTTAGCACTTACCAGCAGGGTTCGCTTCGAGGCACTTACCTTGATGTCTGCCTCGCTGAGCAGGTTCATGGTGTCTTCATACAGACGACCTTTCGATTGTACAGCAATTCTTAACATATACTTTTTTTCTTACTTTTATCTTAAATAGCGTGCAAATTTACGCATTTTCGACCGAATTTGCAAGAAAATGATTACTTTTGCATGCAAAATACAAAGAAATTGATACGAAAGAGCATATATATTCAACTTTTACTTCTCGTTGTCTTGCTTGCTGCCTGCAAGGAAAAGAAGACGGGACCCGTCGTCGCACCATGGGGCACAACGATTGACAATAACGCAATGTCAGACAATTTCGACCTCGACGCAATACAGCGCAACGGCGAGCTCATCATTGCAACCATGAGCGGTCCGGAGACTTACTATGACTATCATGGCCGTTCGCTCGGCACGCAGTACTTGCTCAGCGAGCGCTTTGCCGAGAAAATTGGCTGTAGTGTGCGCGTTGATGTCTGTCGTGACACGGCAGAGATGTTACAGAAACTCGACGAAGGCTTGGCCGACATCATTGCATATCCGCTCCGCCGCGTCACCCCTTCGGACAGTGCAAAGGGCATCCAGCCGTTTGACTCACTCGGTTGGCTGGTCGATAAGAAAAAACCACTGCTGGAGAAGGAGTTACGTGCCTGGTACCAGTCGCCCATGTTGGCAGAGGTAAAGCAGCAGGAAGCCAGCATGCTCAGCAACAAGAACCGTATTCGCCGACGCGTCTATGCTCCTATGCTCGACCGTTCTGGCGGCGTCATATCGAAGTGGGACGGACTGTTCATCAAACATGCCAAGACCGCCGGATGGGACTGGCGCCTTATTGCTGCCCAGTGCTATCAGGAGTCAACTTTCGACCCTCAGGCGCATTCGTGGGCGGGTGCATGCGGACTGATGCAGATCATGCCTGGAACGGCTGACCATTTAGGACTGCCACGCGACAAGATGTACGACCCGGAGTCGAACATTGCTGCCGCTGCCAAGTACATAGCCGAACTGGAACGCATGTTCCGCGACGTCGGCGACCGTCGTGAACGTACCAACTTCGTGCTGGCGTCCTATAACGGCGGTGCATTCCACATACGCGATGCCATGGCACTGACCGAGAAACATGGCGGCAACAAGTACCGCTGGACTGACGTGTCGCGTTATGTGCTGCTGCTGCAGGATGCCCAGTACTATCGCGACCCCGTGGTGAAACACGGATACATGCGTGGTTCCGAAACGGTTGACTACGTGGCACGCATCAATCAGCGCTTCAACGAGTATCGTGGCGTGCACTCACCACTCGGAGGCAGCTATCAGACACCGCGCAAAGCCAAGAAGGAACGTAAGGGCAAATACAGGATATAGGAAGAAAATAAAAAATTTTATTCTTTAATATTTCATCTTTAATTTTTTTTCGTACCTTTGTGGTCGATAAAAACCAGGAACTATGACGCTCATTATTGTATTATTGCTGTTGTTCAGCTACCTGCTCATTGCTACAGGACACCTGACAAACGTGAACAAAGCCGCCATTGCCATGTTCATTGCGGCTGCTGGCTGGGTGGTGTATATATGCTATGGAACCGATTTCGTCATGGCACGCCATGCGGCTGATTATACGCGGTTCCTTGATGGCAGTGCACCGTCGAGCGAACAGGTCAAGCTGTATATATATAATAATGTGTTTCTCAACTACGTAGGACAGGCTGCCGCCATCGTTCTTTTCCTGTTGGCCACCATGTCCATCGTCGAACTGCTGAACAACAACGGATGTTTCGACTTCATTCAGGACTGGATACGTACCCGCAACTCCAAGCGTGTGCTTTGGACGCTCTCACTGGCTACGTTCGTCATTTCAGCCAATCTGGACAACCTGACCACCACCACCATGATGCTCGTCATCATGCACAAGATAGTACAGAACAGCCGGCAGCGAATGGTTGTCGGAACGTCCATCGTGCTGGCTGCCAACTGCGGCGGATGTATGACCGTCATAGGCGACCCGGCAGGCGTGGTGCTTTGGGGCAACGGGGCTGTTACGGCCAGCAATTTCTCCGCCTATCTGGCATTGCCGTCCCTGCTGGCATGGGTCATTCCCACGTGGTGGATGAGTCGCGAGCTGCCCGAGCGTCTCGACGTGGAATGGCCTGCGACACCTTATCGTGGCGACGACACCAACCTGAACCGCTGGCAGCGTGTGCTCATGCTCGTCGTGGGCATTGGTGGACTATGGTTTATTCCAACGTTCCACAGCATCACCAATCTGTCGCCGTTCCTCGGTGCACTGTGCGTACTGAGTGTGCTATGGGTGGTCAACGAGGCCATGAACCGCAAGCTGAACAACTCGGGTCAGATGGCGCGACGTCTCATTCCCGTTGCACTGCAGTACGACACCATTCAGCAGATTCTCTTTGTCCTCGGCATCATGCTCGGACTCGGTGTGGTCACCGAGACGGGAGTATTCCAGAGTGTGGCAGACTGGATTGACACCAACGTCCACGACATTTGGATGGTCGGACTCTTCTCGGGCGTACTGAGCTCGCTGGTTGACACGTTCACCATCGCCATGTCCAACTTCTCACTCTACGACGTCGTAGAATACGCTTCTGACTCATACGCCATGAACTTCGTTCAGAACGGAGCGTTCTGGAAGGTCATAGCCTTCTCCACGGCCGTCGGTGGCTGTCTGCTTTGCGTTGGCAACGTCAGTGGACTGGCGCTCATGAAGATGGAGCATGTACGTCTGGGCTGGTATCTGAAGCATTGTACCCTGAAAATAGCTGCCGGCTGGCTCACCGGTCTCCTGGTCTTAGCCGCCGAGCTCTATTTTCTATAAACAACTATAACAAACTATAACAACTATAATAAACTATAACAAACTATAACAAACTATGCCGAAAATTAAAACAATAGGTATCCTAACTTCCGGCGGCGATGCCCCAGGCATGAACGCTGCCATTCGCGCCGTCACACGCGCAGGTATTTACAACGGCTTCAACATCA
>Ga0247610_10007284_pt1 | contig 11392 bp, 8 predicted proteins | sample 174DNAGHGhighgp2_FD_193483 | JGI IMG/M metagenome (GOLD analysis project Ga0247610, IMG submission 193483) | Sheep rumen microbial communities from Palmerston North, Manawatu-Wanganui, New Zealand - 1742 DNA GHGhigh gp2 | ecosystem: Host-associated > Mammals > Digestive system > Stomach > Rumen ...
ATAGTTGGAAAGAGCCATCGGGAAGCATCGTTAACAACTGGCTCGTCCCTTCCATCAAGGCTGCTGGGATTAATTGCTTAGTGGACAGAGAGGCATGTGGGTACAATGCGAACATTGATAAGTTTGAGGCCGATATCCCCAAAGCCGCCAAGGTCGTCTTGGTGTTAAGCCCCGCTTTCCTTACTTCTGAAGATTGTATGTATGAGGCAGCGTTGGCTGTGTCCAAGTGCGATGTGGAAAAACAAGTGTATGTAATTAACCTCGCGGATTACAATTTCAGGAATGATGCCGATATGTGGTTGGAACGTGTGGATTCTTTCTTTGGTGCTCTTAAGAAGAAGTATGAGGATGCAATGACCAAACTTTCTGACAATGTGAGAGGACCTTGCAAAGATAAGCTACGAAAAATCAATACAATTATCAGTAATTTGACTGACCTTTGGAGGATGTTGAGCTTTAAGAATTCAGGAACGTTTGGATCTATTTCAAAGAATGGTTTCGAGCTCGTTTGTAAGGAACTAAAAGAGAGTGTGGAAGAATCAATGCTCAAGACAGAGGGTATATCTAATACTAACATCGTACCATAAAAGCCCCCTTCCTCCCCCCATCCTTCCTCCTCCTCCAACGTCAATCAACTTCACCGAGTGAAGGAGTTGGAGGATCTTATTGTCGGTATGACTTCAGACAGTTTTGATTGGAATAGAGGCAAACTCAAGGTGCAGAACAATGTCTTGGAGTGGGTAGAATGCTTGTCGTGCAGAGAAGAATAATAACAAGTCAGCGAGAAAGTCTGATATAGTACACTTTTCTCTGTCATAAGCTACCCTTCACTCATGAATAAAGAGAAAAGTACACTTTACTAGACTTATTCTTGCATTTATAAGTAATAATCCATATCTTTGACCAAATAGTATACTTTATTGGACTTATGATTCTTCCAGAAGTAATGAAAAGCCGGCGGAAAGCCCTTTCCTTGTCTCAGCAAGATCTCGCTGAGATGGCCGGTATCGGGTTATCGACCATCAAAGATATCGAACGCGGCCATGGGAATCCATCCTTGGCCACAGTATCCAAGATACTTGAAACCCTTGGAATGGAGATGATATTCCAAGTCCGTCAAACGGTATGATCTTAATACTTATGAGGCAATTGGATGTATATATGAATAAGCGGAAAGCTGGTGTGCTGACAGAGCAGCGCCCCGGCGAAGGTTATAGTTTCCGTTATGATGAAGCCTATCTGGCATCAGACGGGCCCTCGATATCGGTGACATTATCTAAGAAACAAGAATCCTATGAGTCTCATACGCTCTTCCCCTTTTTCATGAATATGTTGCCGGAAGGGGCAAACCGTAAGGTTATATGCCGGTCATCCAGAGTTGACGAAAGTGACTTCTTTGGATTACTTGCCTCCATGGCCGGGAAAGATTTCATTGGAGGGGTACATATTGAAAGGGTTTCCAAATGATTGATATAAAGCATTGTCCTTCCTGTCTTGACGAAGGGTTTACCACATATAGTCCAAAGGCTGCCAGAACTCTCTTTGACGGCCACAAGGTAAGTCCTTATCTGGACTTCGAGTTTGACGGAGTCCGTGATAAGCAACTCATTATTGATGCCATGCACAGAATCTCCGTGTCTGGTGTTCAAGAGAAGTTCCCGGCCGTGATGGAGAAAGGTCGTATTCGGATAGCGGGAGATGATGAGCAATCCACCTATATCTTGAAGCCTGCACCATGGGATGAAACTCTTAGGGAGCGCAAGCAGATTCCTGCAAATGAGCACCTTACTATGCAAATCGCTTCACAAGTTTATGGAATCAAAACAGCGGCAAACGGACTATGCTTTACTCCCAAGGGCAGGATTGTGTATATCACCAAACGCTTTGATGTCCTTCCCGACAGAACCAAACTGCTGATGGAAGACTTCGCATCAGTAATCGGGAGGAATGAGCAGCAAGATGGGAAGGATTTCAAGTATAGCGGCTGTTATGAGGATATCGCTATAGCTATTAGGAAGAACGTCTCCGCATGGATGGTCGATATGGAAAGATTCTTTGAACTCGTTGTGTTCAACTATATCTACGCAAACGGAGATGACCATCTGAAGAATTTCTCTTTAATCCTAATGGGGCAGGACTATCGTCTGGCTCCGGCATACGATCTCATGAATACCAGCCTGCATGTTCTGGGCGACGACCTCGGCTTGGACGGTGGCCTGTCCCCGAACATCGAGAAGAGCGACGAGTATATCAGAACGGGCCACCCATGCCGTCGTGATTTCGAGCGGTTCGGAGAGCAGATTGGTTTAATAGCATCTCGCGCGAAAAGAATCTTGGATAAATACATGAAGTTGTCTGCTTTTGCCTTTTCACTTATTGATCACAGTTTTCTGAACAATAAGATGAAACGGTACTATCTGAGAATTGTCAACGAGAGGATAGCAAGATTCATTAGGGTATCAGACTAATTGCCTTTTACTCAATCTAAGATATTAATATCAAACCCGCCAGATAGGATAATATACTGCTTATCAATGTAGCGGTTGTAAACCTGATTGACGCTCTGTGGTTTAAGTATCCCCGCACTTTGTTTTTGAGGTGAGGGAATAATAGGCTTATTATATCACATTGTTATATAATGAGTTTGTATTATGCTGATTATCAGCATTATAATTATAATTTGTTATATAAATAATTACTAATCTCGAACGGTTTTATAGTACCTTTGCATTGTTATTTAAAACAGGATATAAGGTATGAAAGCGCATCTTTGGCAGGTGTTCTCTTGTTCAGTATTGAACACGTCTGACGTGGCCTCTTCTTTGAGAAATCTGAAGAAAAGCATCGAAATATATCGCCCCATCCAGTAATAGACCAAACTGATTTGGCGATGCCTCTGGTTTTGTCCATTTGCTTCCAGAATAGGAAACTGACGTATTGTTTACAGACAGATTACAGTGTCCTACTATCGAAAGAAAAGGAATGTAATCTGATAGTATAGCATCATGATGAGTAGTACATCGCGCATAAAGTTTTCAAAACAGCATGATGCAATGGACTGTGGCCCAACATGTCTACAGATGATTTCCGGATATTATGGGAAGCACTACACTATACAGACACTTCGTCAGAGATGTCATATATCACGAGAGGGGGTATCTTTGCTTGGAATTAGCGAAGCTGCTGAGTCAATCGGGTTTAGAGCTACCGGGGTAAAAGTAACATGGGAACAGTTTCGTGATGAAATGCCTCTCCCTTGTATTGTACACTGGAACCAAAAACACTTTGTAGTTGTCTACAAAAAGATATTTAAAAAAGGGAAGGCAACCATCAAAGTGATTGATCCTGCATCGGGTTTTCTGGACTATGATGTGAACGCATTCTGTAAGAGTTGGCTTCAAAGCGATGATAATGCCCCTCACGGTATAGCACTTATGTTGGAACCTACCCCTCAATTCTATAAAGAAGAAGATGAAGAAAAAGGAGTAAGCGAGAAGGAATATGGCTTTATCCATATCCTAAACTATCTCCGACCTTATAGGTCATATATCGCTCAAATACTGCTTGCAATTCTAACAGCAAGCATCATTAGTATGCTGATGCCTTTCATAACCCAGTCTATCGTAGACAAGGGTATAGGGAGAAGCAACCTGTCATTTGTTGTCCTATTATTAGTTGCGCAAATGCTTCTTACCATAGGGCAAGTTACAAATGGCATGGTTCGCAGTTGGCTTATGTTGCATACAACATCGAGAGTTAGTATATCCGTCATATCTGATTTCCTTCTCAAGTTGATGAAGTTACCGATATCATTCTTCGATATCAAGATGGTTGGTGATATAATGCAAAGGATGGGAGATTATGGGAGAATACAGTCGTTTTTGACAGGCTCTCTTCTCAGCATGGCTATTGCGCTTGTATCCCTAATCGTTTACGGAATAGTGATGTCTGGTTACAATGATATTGTATTTATCATTTTCTTGACAGGTTCATCGTTATATGTGTTATGGGTGGTTCTTTTTCTCAAACGAAGACGCAAACTTGATTATAAGCGCTTTCAGGAATCCGCTGCAAATCATAACAGTGTTGTTCAGATTATAACAGGAATGCAAGATATCAAGTTAAACAACTGCGAAAAGCAGAAGAGATGGGGATGGGAAAAAATACAGGCTAAACTATTTAAGGTGAACGTAAATAGTCTTGCTCTTAGCCAGGTTCAAGAGATGGGCAGTTCATTAATTGATCAAACAAAGAATATTCTTATCTCTTTCGTTACTGCGAAGTCGGTTATCAATGGTGACATGACAATAGGAATGATGATGGCACTCCAGTATATTATTGGGCAGCTAAATGCGCCGATATCTCAGTTCATCAGTTTCGTCCAATCTGCACAGGATGCTTCCATTTCTTTAGAAAGACTTGGAGAAATAAATAAAATAGAAGACGAAGAACCTGAATGGAGTACTCGAATTGAGGAAATACCATCTGTGGCAGACTTAGAGTTCAATGATGTAAGCTTTCAGTATGAGGGACCCACATCCCCAAAGGTGCTAAATAAGATAAACCTGATTATCCCAGGCGGAAAAACCACCGCTATTGTGGGTACTTCAGGTAGCGGTAAGACTACGTTACTTAAGATGCTACTTGGGTTCTATGAGCCAGTATCAGGAGAAATAACTCTTGGTGGGAAAAGGTTATCTAATTATAGCGTTCGAAGTTGGAGAGCGGTATGCGGAAGTGTAATGCAAGACGGCTTTATCTTCTCAGACACCATTGCCTCTAATATTGCTCTCAGTGATGAGGAACCTAATATGGAAAAAGTTCGCGCGGCGGCTTCTATATCAAATCTAAGCGAGTGGGTCGAGAGTCTACCACTTGGATATAACACAATGATTGGGGCAGATGGACATGGAATCAGTTCGGGGCAGAAACAACGCCTTCTTATAGCTCGGGCTATTTATAAAGAGGCACAGTATCTCTTCCTTGATGAAGCTACGAACTCATTAGATGCAGACAACGAGAAAGCCATAATGGATCACATCGAGGGTATATTCGAAGAAAAGACAGTGGTCGTTGTTGCACATAGATTAAGCACAGTGAAAAATGCTGATAATATCGTAGTATTGTCAGAAGGGAAGATAGTTGAAGCAGGAACTCATAACGAACTGACGGGAAGACGTGGAATGTATTATCAACTTGTGAAGAATCAACTTGAACTTGGTAAAGGATGAAAAAAGAACACATTGTTTGCCATTGCGAACCAGTCCAAGAGATAATGGGAACTATCCCGTCATGGATAACACGATGGGGTGTGACGGTATTGTTCTTTATCTTGCTCGTCATTCTTATAGGTTGTTGCGTTATCAAGTACCCAGAGACCGTGGCGGGAACTATTGAGCTTATTGCTTCCAAACCTGATGGATGTTACGGGACAATGCTTATTTCTTCTAGAAGTGTGGGTAAGGTAAAGGCTGGCCAAACCGTGAATGTACGGTTCAGTGGTTTTCCTTATATGGAATTCGGTATCACAAAGGGCATTGTTTCGGACGGCATTCCGATTCTTGAAAAAGGGAAGGATGGAAGTGTTCGTTATAGATTGGGCGTTTTATTCCCTTCGGAGATAGTTACATCTTATGAAAAGAACCTACCATTCATACAAGGGATGGATGGCGATGCGGAAATCGTTACGGAAGATAAGAGGCTTATTGAGTTTCTTATTGAGCCTATGAAATCTATAATAAAAAACAGAAAATGAAAAGGATGTGCAATATATTGGAGCTCACCTTGAGTGCATTGTCTGTCAAGCATACAAAGACATTTGTCAAAAAGATATACCAAGAAGATCCTGACAGGAATAATTTTCAAGGGTTATCTCGTATGCTAAGCCTGTTTGGGGTGTTTTCTTCAGGTTATACTTGCGTTGATTACCATCTATTGTTTGCAGAGCATGACCCTTTCATCGTAGCTGTAAACAATAGTTTTTCTCTAGTGCTCTCTATTGACGAGCAGAATATTACTATTCGTACTTCCAATACAACCCGCACGATTGCGACTGCAACTTTCTTTATGAATACCGTTGATGCGGTTCTCCTTCTGAAAAAAAGTGACCATGCATGCGAACCAAATTTCAAGGATCACATAAAGTATGAGAGAGCTGAGATAATTAAAAAACAGGCGATAACAATATCTTTATGTATATTATTAGGATTCAAAATGCATACCTTGAGCGGTATTTATGGAATAGGAGAGTGGCTTTTCATAAGTCTTAATGTCGTTGCTCTGGTTTTGTGTGGTCTTCTTCTTGAGAAGCAGGTAAATGGCAAGAGTCCGGTTGGAGATAAGATTTGTATGACCTTTAAGATACAAGGTTGCAATTCAGTTTTGGGCTCTACGGCTGCCAAGCCTTTCCTATCAATAACGTGGTCTGAATTAGGATTCGGTTTTTTGGGGGTCAATACCATAATTGCACTTCTGGAACCAAATAAAATGTCTTCCTTGGTCTTGATATGCCTATGCTCAGTAATTGTGTCTATTTGGAGTTTTTTATACCAATTAATTCGTAAGAAATGGTGTCCATTATGTGTACTGATTCAGTCTTGTGTCCTTCTCCAGTGTGCAGTTATCTTGTGCTATAAAATGATTCCCTCATTTCCTCCACATTTATATTCGTATGTGTTCATTCTGTTTTTTCCTATTGTTATTATCTCTATCCATTTTATGGCGAGGTTCAGCAGGAATAACAGAATAAGAGAAGAGACTATTCAACGTTTATATCCAATTGTAACAGATTCTAATGTCTTCAATTATCAACTCAAACAACAGCAGTACATTAGCGTGAGCAATAATGATTCTTCCATTATTATTGGTAATCTTGATGCGCCTAATACTTTAACCATTTTTATCAGTCTTCACTGTTTACCTTGTGCGGAGACTCACAAGATGATTTCATCATTGCTGAATAGACTAGATTCATATCGGATTCAGTATATATTTGCGGTGTTCAACTATGAACTGGAACGGGATTCTAAGACCTTGGTTTCTTGTCTTCTAAATAGCAATGGCTCTTATGAAACCTTGTTAGATGAATGGTTTAGAGACGGTATGAATAACCCGAATTGCTTTATTAATACTCACGGAGGAATTCATTGTGACATCTCTGCCAACGAAGAGATCGAAAAACACAAAAAATGGGCGACAAATAGCGGATTACAAGCGACACCAACTCTCCTGCTAAATGGATATGTGTTGCCTCAAGAGTATTCTATAAAAGATTTAGTTTATATAACATGCGAAGAGTGATTTCTCCATAATGGCGTGAGTGGAGAAAAGACTTGTAAAATGCGCCAATTGTTTATTATCTTTAACTCATTAAATGATGCAAAAATTAACTAACAAGCAGATGTCATCAATCATTGGTGGCGAATTGTGGTACTGTACGTACGTTGCAACGCAGCAGGGTACCATCAACAATGGTGAAGCAATCGGTCCTAGTATTATTGTTGAAGCTTCTTCAGCCGTCGAAGCTGCGGATATCGTTCACTCGATGACCGGTGCAACTCAAGTTAACTGTACTAGAAACTAATGAAAGTTAGATTCTTTGCTCTTTACCCTCTCTTGTGCATGGCGATTAATTTCTGCCATGCACAGAGGGTTATGTCTGCGGAAGATGTGATCAGGTCTTCTGGGGGAAGGATATCTTTCTTTGAAGGGATATACAGAGAAACCAGACCACAATTCGTCAGTTGGAGGTTGTTCAATCCAGTTACGCTGGATGAGTCCAGGGTTGTCGTCAAATATGATGCTGACATAAGACTTGATACATTGTCTGACCAGAGAGTGAAAGACCAGGTACTTACACTCATCGGCCCCAAGATGATCCTTAGTTGCGGACTCTGGAATTGGAGAGAGTCCGTATCTGCAACAGCGTATTACAGCAAGAAGGACGAAAAACCTTATTTTGACTCTTTGGCATCTGAAATTGGAGAACGGCCACGCGGCTATGCTGAAATGATCAACTGGTACGTTTACCGTGACATAAAGATAAGGAGTATACTGAACAAACATGCCCTTCCTATGAGAAAGAATGCCATAGAGTACTCCGAACCTCTGCCTAAGATGTCCTGGGAGATACAGGAAGAGACGAAAAGCATCCTTGGCTACGACTGCCAGAAAGCGGAGACCGTTTTCAGAGGGCGGCATTGGACGGTCTGGTTTTCGCCGGAGGTCCCGGTCGATTGTGGTCTGTGGAAGTTCTCAGGTCTCCCGGGCCTCATCTTGGAAGCTAGTTCAGCAGATGGCTTCTATATCTTCACGGCCGTGAGTATTGAGAACAAGGTGATGAAGATCCAGTCATATCCGAAAGTGGAAACCCATCGCCTGACGCGGGAGAAGTTCCGCGCAATGGAGAGAGCGGTTTACACGAACCCGATATCTGGAGGAGTTTTCGACCAGGAAAAAGGACAGGATTATATGATTGGTGCCCATATTACCGCCGGAGACCCGAAAGATACGGATACCAAGATCTTCACGCCGAATACATATCTGGGTCTCTATTTTCCGATGGAGCTTGAATAGCACAGGATGAATCTTCGTATTGTCGTACTCATCACTCTCCTGACGTTGCCTTTCCACTCCAATGCCCAGGTTTATCCCTTCTCCCTGAAGGGAAGGGTTACCGATACATCCGGAAAGGGTGTCGATGGGGCAAATGTGATGCTCCGGAAGCCAGGAAGCACAGCCATGATTGGCTTTACCTTGAGCGAACCCGATGGAACATATTCCATCTCTGTCAATACCGAAGCGGATACCCTTCAAGTGCTTGTATCCGGTTTCAACATCTCGTCGCATAGCAAGATAGTAACAAGAAGGACAGGGACAGCTGACTTCACGGTTTCCAGCCAGCAGCAGACAATCCGGGAGGCAAAAGTGGCCGCCGATCCGATCAAGCGGGGAGGCGACACGCTGACCTACTATGTCTCGCAGTTCAAGGAAGAAACGGACCGAAGCATCGGTGATGTCCTGAAGAAGATGCCAGGAATTGAAGTTTCCTCAAGCGGAGGAATCAAGTACAATGGAAGGAGTATAAACAAGTTCTATATCGAGGGGCTGGACATGCTCGGAGGTAAGTACGGTATTGCCACCAATAATATCCAAGCCAGCGACATCGCCTCCGTGGAGGTCTATGAAGGTCACCAGCCGATCCATGTCCTTCAAGACTGGGTCAAGTCCGATGAGGCAGCCCTGAACCTCAAACTCAAGCAGGGGGTCAAGGGGACCTGGAACGGGATACTTGAACTTGGTGGCGGATATGCTCCGGCGTTGTGGACCGGCAGCTTTACCCCGATGATGTTCAGCCAGCATTTCCAGACTATTCTGACATACAAGACAAACAATACGGGCAATGATGTCGGGCAGGAACTGAAGTCGCAGTTTGGCGGTGTCGGCAGCATCCCGTCACTTGTCAGCGGTGTCTCTCCCCAAACGCCTCCACTAGATGAAAGGTCGTGGCTGAGAAACAATATCCATGCTGCATCCGCAAACGGGATCCTGAAAATCAATGATGATTCTGACATCACCGTCAAGACGCACTACATCCACGATACACAGCACTCATCAGGAAGCACGAGGACCGAGTACTTCGTATCAGGAATGCCTTCTTTTACCGTAGAAGAGACGACAGGACTGAAGGATAAAACCGATGAACTTGAGTTGGAATTGCAGTATCGGCTTAACTCAAAGAAGAGATATATCCTTGATGAAATGTCTGTCAAGGCAGAGAGAACCGAAGATTATGGTACGGTGCTGAAAGGAGGAACAGCCCTCGACCAAACGGCCAGTCTCCCGTTCTTCAACGCGACGAACCGTCTCCAATATGTCAAGACATTCGGCAGCACACAAGTTACGGCACGTTCGACGACATCCTTCAGCAAGAGAGATTCATACCTGGACGTGACACCGAATCTTTATGGTGATATTCTAGGGACGCGGGAAACGGTCAGGCAGGACATCAGCTCCCGAAAGTTCTACTCCACGAACAGTGTCTCGACTTCTTTCAGAACCGGTGGATTGATTATCGGTCTGATTGCGCAAGGGAACTTTGACATAGAGTCTTTCAAATCCGAACTCGCGCCTGCGGATTCCATGCGTAATGACTTACCATGGAAAAGGTTTGATGCCAGGCTCGGAACCAGCCTGTCCTACCAGGCCAGTAGATTCGATTTCGACTTGTCCATTCCGGTCAGCTACATCGTCATCAATGGAGAGGGACGCCCTCTTTTCGATCCGAGCGTTTCCGCTCGTTACAGACTGAACCAGAGCCTTCTTTTCAGAGCATCTGCGAGCCAGGCATACTCTTTTTCCAGCCTGTACGACAGCTATGGTGGATATGTGATGACCAACTACCGGAACATATCCTCGCGGGGCGGAAAACTCAACAAATCCGCCAACTCATCCGCCTCGTTCGAGACTTCCTACTCAAATGCAGTCCATGCATTCTTTGTCAACGGAAGGATCGCCTATTCAAAGACGGGCAATGAACTTACCTATGGAACCATCTATAACGGGGACTTCACGACCGTCAAACAGTATGACATGCGCAATGAGAGCGATGTTACTACCTTGTCCTTGAACGCAAGCAAACGCTTCCAGAGCATATCCACCACGGTGAAGGCTGGAGTCGATGCGTCAGAATCACACTACCAGTATCTCCGCCAGGATATACTCATGCCTGTGACGAGGAGGACGCTTTCTGCGAACTGGGGCATTGATTCACGTCTGGGGCAGTCAGTGTTGATATCATATACGGGAAGGTATTCTGACGGCGAGAGCCGGTTCGACGGCTCTTCCACTGCAAGCATCAAGACCATGGACCAATTGCTCTCGATGAGTATTCTCTTGGGACAGCATCTGATTGCGAAAGGCTCTTTCCGCCACTACTTTAATGACAGAAACGAGGGCGCGCAGAGGAATCTCTGTTTCGTTGATGCGGGCTTGAGCTATGTCGCAGGGCGCATGGAATACATCCTCAGTGCAAACAACATCCTGAATACGAAGGCATACTCAACTACGGTTTTCGACACAAATTCCATCTATACGACATCCTATGACTTGAGGCCAGTTTCATTCCTTCTCTCGGTAAGATTCAGTTTGAAATAGAAGTCTACTCAATTTAGTGCGAATGGCAGTCATGGGTATTTCATCTCAACAAAACTATTGGAAAACAGAAAGGATAATTGCCGAAGATTATTATAGTTTTCGACGGGGTACATATCTTGTCGTTATCATACACTTTTCGCGTTTATTATTTGTTTGTTGGGGATTAGGGTTTCAAGCAAGCCAAAGGTATGACTAATACGCCGTCGGGGCGGGTGAAGGCATACTCGCCACCTGTGAT
>Ga0247610_10007285_pt1 | contig 11391 bp, 10 predicted proteins | sample 174DNAGHGhighgp2_FD_193483 | JGI IMG/M metagenome (GOLD analysis project Ga0247610, IMG submission 193483) | Sheep rumen microbial communities from Palmerston North, Manawatu-Wanganui, New Zealand - 1742 DNA GHGhigh gp2 | ecosystem: Host-associated > Mammals > Digestive system > Stomach > Rumen...
GTCAAGATAGCTGTCCGTAACGACGGATTCGTGAAAATAGGTATGTACGGCGAAGTGAAATTTAAGACAACAAATGATTCTAATGATTAGACGTATTGCTCGTTCTGTATGTCATGTAAATCATTGAAATCCGATTATAATCCGTTGTAGAAGGATGAATTCTATTGAAGTCAAGCATATAACCAAGTCCTACGGACGAGTGCGAGCCCTCGATGATGTATCTTTTGCGGTAGGCAAAGGTGAGGTGTTCGGACTCATTGGCCCTGACGGAGCTGGTAAGACGTCGATGTTCCGCATTCTCTGTTCATTGTTGCTACCTGATGCAGGTACAGCTGCGGTGGATGGATTCGATGTGGTGAAGCAGATGCGTGAAGTGCGCTGTCGTGTGGGTTATATGCCGGGTAAGTTCTCGCTTTACCAGGACTTGACTATCGAGGAAAATCTGAAATTCTTTGCCACCCTTTTCGGCACCACCATCGAAGAGGGCTACGACAGTATCAAGGCCATCTATTCGCAGATAGAGCGTTTTAAAGATCGCAGGGCTGGGGCGCTCTCTGGAGGCATGAAACAAAAATTGGCATTAAGCTGTGCTTTGGTGCATCGGCCGAGTGTTCTCTTTCTTGACGAACCGACTACGGGTGTAGATCCTGTAAGTAGAAAGGAATTATGGGAGATGCTGTTAATGCTGAAGGAACGTGGTATTACAATCGTGTCCTCGACGCCCTATCTCGATGAGGTAAGATGCTGTGAACGTGTGGCATTCATGGACCAAGGAAGAGTGATGGGCATTGATACGCCAGATGCCATCCTTGAGCGATTTAAAGATGTGTTTAACCCGCCAGGAATTGAGACTGTTGATGAAGTACAACAACAAACTGAACCGGTTATTGAGGTGGAGCACCTGGTGAAAGCTTTTGGAGATTTCCGGGCTGTGGATGATATTAGTTTTACGGTGAAGAAAGGCGAGATATTCGGTTTCCTGGGGGCTAACGGCGCGGGTAAGACGACGGCGATGCATATGCTGACAGGTCTAAACCAGCCAACGAGCGGAACGGGTCGTGTCTGTGGCTACGATATCCGTACGGAGTATGAGCAGATAAAAAAGCATATCGGTTATATGAGCCAGAAATTCTCGCTCTATGAGAATCTGACCGTTTCTGAAAATATCCGCCTCTTTGCAGGTATCTATGGAATGAAGAAAGAAGATGTAAGAAAGAAAATGGACGAAGTACTGCTCCAGTTGAATTTCGTGGAACATAAGGACGATTTGGTGGGGGGGCTGCCACTCGGATGGAAACAGAAATTGGCTTTCTCTGTATCCATCTTCCATGAACCGGGTGTGGTGTTCCTCGACGAGCCTACGGGTGGCGTAGATCCCGCTACTCGCCGTCAATTCTGGGAGCTGATTTACAACGCAGCTCATCGCGGCATCACAATCTTTGTTACTACTCACTATATGGATGAGGCTGAATACTGCGACCGGATCTCGATTATGGTGGATGGCAAAATCAAAGCGATGGGCACGCCCGAAGAACTGAAGCAGGAATACCACCAGCCCGATATGGACCATGTGTTCACATATTTAGCAAGGAAAGCTACGAGAATAGACAGTTGACAATGGATAATAGCCAATTAAGATGAAACAGTTTCTATCTTTCGTCATAAAAGAAACCAAACACATCCTGCGTGATAAGCGTACAATGCTGATACTCTTCGGTATGCCCGTAGTCCTGATGTTCCTCTTTGGCTTTGCCATCACTACTGATGTAAAAAATGTTCGTACGGTGATAGTAGCAGTCAACAGTGACCACCAGACTCTACAGGCATTCAACCGCCTCGCTGCCTCTGAATATTTCATCATCACGCAAACCGTAGCCACACCTCAGGAGGCAGAACAGCTCATTCGCAGCCAGAAAGCGGATATGAGCCTCATTCCCAACCCCACACAAAAGGGCGAGGGGAGTAGTCGCATAAAGTGGCAAATTATGGTTGATGGAAGCGACCCCAACATGGCACAGCAATGGGTCACCTATGCACAGACCATTCTTTCGCAATCTAATGACAGCAAAAGATATTCGTTCCCCTCGCTATCCAGAGATGGGCTGGGGGTGAAGCTTCTATACAACCCCCAGATGCGATCAGCTTACAATTTCGTTCCTGCCATCATGGGTATGCTACTGATACTCATCTGTGCCATGATGACGTCGATAAGTATTGTTCGTGAGAAGGAACGTGGAACCATGGAGGTGTTACTAGTGTCACCAGTTCGCCCAATAATGGTCATCATCGCTAAGGCAGTGCCGTATTTAGTACTTGCTTTTGCCATTCTTATCACCATTCTCCTGATGGCGCGCTTTGTACTAGGTGTGCCGCTGGCAGGTTCGTTGTTTTGGATTTTAGCTGTGAGCACCTTATATATAATAATGGCCCTCTCGTTAGGCTTACTCATTTCGAATGTGGCTCAGACACAATTGGTGGCCTTGTTGCTCTCAGCGATGGTGCTGCTCATGCCTGTGGTAATGCTTTCTGGCATGTTGTTTCCCGTGGAATCTATGCCAACCATTCTGCAGTGGCTATCAGCCGTAGTACCGCCACGCTATTACATCCAGGCCATGCGCAAATTGATGATTATGGGTGTAGGCATTGGAGATGTGGCGCAGGAGGTAGCTGTTTTGGGAGGTATGACTGCCGTTTTGCTCATCATTGCCTTGAAAAAATTCAATACTCACCTAGAGTAATCATTATTTACAATTGCTGATAATCAGTTTTTAATTATGATAAGATATCTCATCCAGAAAGAGTTTCTGCAGATACGTCGCAATGCGTTTCTGCCAAAACTAATCATCCTGTTTCCCATCATGATTATGTGCGTGATGCCATGGGTGATGCAGATGGAGGTTAAGAATATCGTTGTGGATGTAGTAGATATCGACCGGACGGTAGACTCGCAGCGTCTCGTGCAGCAGATTGCTGCCAGTAATTATTTTATCTTTGGTGGACAGAAGGCCACATTCGCAGATGCGATGAGGGACATTGAGAAGGGTAGGGCTGATGTGATTATCGAGATCCGGGATGGTCGGTATCTCATCGCTGCCAATGCTGTCAATGGCACTAAAGGATCGATGGGATCGGCATATTTGTCTCAGATCGTCACATCGCAACAGCCAAGTCGCAATTCTCAGTATTCAGTCCTCAATCTGTACAACAAAGGCCAGAACTACAAACTCTATATGATTCCAGCCCTTCTTGCCATTGTGATGATGCTTATGACTGGTTTTCTGCCCACTCTGAACATTGTGGGGGAAAAAGAATCAGGTACCATAGAACAGATTAATGTCACACCTGTTTCGAAGTGGTCGTTCATCCTCGCTAAACTTATTCCATACTGGATCATAGCCCTTTTCGTCATTACAGTCTGCCTCTTGCTTGCCTGGCTCGTCTATGGCCTCACACCAGCAGGTCCAGTGTGGCTCATCTATGTGCTTGCCATGTTGCTGGCATTGTTTTTCTCCTCGTTTGGACTTGTCGTTTCCAACTATAGTGAAACCATGCAACAGGCAATGTTTGTCATGTGGTTTTTTGTGGTCAGTATCATGCTGCTTTCTGGTCTATTTACTCCCACGCGTTCAATGCCCGATTGGGCTTATTTGACCACCTACATCAACCCGATGCATTATTTCATTGATGCTATACGTACCGTTTTTATCCGAGGCGGTGGTTTACTGCAGGTTGCCCACCAACTACTTGCTCTGCTCACCATCGGTACTTTCATGGCAGTTTGGGCTGTGAAGAGTTATAAGAAAAACAATTAATTCAGTTCCAATGTGCTTCTCTGCTTATAGCTAATTAGTAATTATCCGTCGGAGCAGAGACGACCTTTGAATAATTGAAACGTTAAAAAAAGACAAGGTGAAAGACTTATTCATCATTCTTTGTTAAACAAATGGAACAAAGAGCGAGGGCAAGGTGAATAATTCATTTTTATTTTCTAATTTTGCATCTACAAATAATAGGAATACACATCTAATAACTTTTTAATGGAAAGAATTATGAAAAGAATGATGATGACTATGGCGCTTGCAGCAACGATGTTACTGGGTGTCCAGACGGTAAAGGCTCAGGACGTGCTGACTCCGGAGCAGCAGGCAGAACTGAAGGCCCAGGAGGCTGCTCAGAAAGCTGCAGAAAAGCAGGCCAAGAAGTTGGAAAAGGCTGAAAAGAAGAAGGAGGCTGAAAAGAGAAAGAAGGAAAAAGCGATAGAGAAACAGAAGAAACTTGTGAAGAATGCCGAGAAGGCACAAAAATCTGCTGAAAAGGCTCAGCAGAAGTATGTTAAGGCTGCTGAGAAGGCTGCACAGAACCCTGGCGACAGCAAGGCTGAACTGGCTGCTGCCAAGGCAAAGGTTGCAGCTGAGAAGGCAGCTGAGAAGGCAGCCAAGGCTGCTAAGAAAGCTAAGTAGAGTTTGGTTAATAGAATTAGGTAAAGAAAGTAAAAGATATAAATAGCAAAAGAGATTTGAGAAAACAATTATTATTGTTATGCTTCATAGTGCTGCCGCTTACGGCAGGTGCCCAGAAGGTAACCCTTGGCACCACTATTACCGCAGACAAAGGTGAATACAATGGTGAGATGCAGGGTGGAAAACCGAACGGAAAGGGTAAAACCATCTGGACTAACGGAAACACCTATGAAGGTGAGTACGTGAAAGGTAAGCGGCAGGGCTATGGTGTTTATACATTCTACGACGGGGAAAAATATGAGGGAGAATGGTTCCAGGACCAGCAACATGGTCAGGGAATCTATTATTTCTTGAACAACAACCGGTACGATGGGCTTTGGTTTCGTGACTATCAGCAGGGGCACGGAGTGATGTACTATTTCAATGGCGACCGCTATGATGGCGAGTGGCATCAGGACAAGCGCGAAGGCAAGGGTAAATATATCTTTGCCGGAGGTGCCTTTTATGATGGTGAGTGGAAGAACGACATGAAGCATGGACAAGGCCATTACGACTGGGGCGATGGTTCTACCTACGAAGGTCAGTGGTCTAACAATGTGCGTTCGGGTAAAGGAATCTACAAGTATGCTGACGGTGACCGTTATATTGGTCAGTGGCAGAACGATTTGCAGCATGGGAAGGGAATCTACCAGTTCCAGAATGGCGATGTTTACGAAGGCGACTACGTGAAAGGTGAACGTACTGGTACGGGTATCTTTAAGTATGCCAATGGTGACAAGTACACCGGCCAATTTCAAAATGGTGACAAGAGTGGTCAGGGAACCCTTGTGTGGGCTAACGGCAATGTGTACATAGGCCAGTGGAGACAGGATAAGCCCAACGGTAAGGGGCGATTGACAACAAAGGCGGGAGATGTGTTCGAAGGACAGTTCCGTAATGGTATGATTGAAGGCGAAGGCATAGCCCGCTATGCCGACGGCTCTAAATTTAAGGGATCATTCAAGGCGGGGAAACGAAACGGACCTGCCATAGAAGAGGATAAGGACGGGAAACGCTTTGAGGGTACCTATGTAGATGATTTACGCGATGGGCCTTTTGTAGAGAAAGACCGCAATGGAAGCATTACAGCCAAAGGCTCTTACACCCGTGGACACAGGGAAAATGAATAAAAACAAAGAATACAAATTACAGCAATTATGATTATAGACACCATCAATAACTTGTGCAAGTATGTCGGCATGAACCCTTTGTTTGCCGATGTAGTGGCATTTCTGGATGAAAATGACCTGAACACTTTGGGGGCAGGTAAGCACTTCATCAAAGATAAAGGTCTTTTTGTGAACATTCAGGAGGCTAAGGGACGATCCCAAGAGGAAGCTGTTCTTGAAACACATGTCAAGATGATAGATATTCAGATACCTCTTGACGGTGAAGAAACTTTCGGTTATACGCCATTGTGTGACCTTCCGCCCTTTGAGTATAATGCGGAGAAAGATATCACGAAATATGGTGACATACAGGCTCAGACTTATGTAACTGTGAAGCCAGGACAGATGGCAATATTCTTCCCTCAGGATGGCCATGCTCCCTGTATTACAGACAAGGCTGGGATCAGAAAGGCAATTTTCAAGGTGAAAGCATAATTATATCATTATTATGGCAAATACAAAGAAAACTACAGAAAAGAAGATGGCAGAGCAGAAAGTGATAAAGAAGGCTGCTGTGAAGTCAACAGCCAAGCCCGCTGCCAAGAAAGTGACTAAGAAAATAGTGGAGGCTTCACAGGTTCCACAACATATAGGATTGGTACGCAACGACTCGTGGCTGGAACCTTTTGAGGGTGCCATCAGTGGACGTCATGATCACGCTTTGTGGAAGTTGAACCAGTTGACTCAAAATGGCAAACGAACCCTGTCAGATTTTGCTACCGGACATCTTTATTTCGGCCTGCATAAGCTGACGCGAGGCTGGGTGTTTCGTGAGTGGGCTCCGAATGCTACGGATATTTATCTCATTGGCGACTTCAATAACTGGCAGGAAGACGAGAAGTACCGTTGCCAGCGAGTGGCAGGAACTGACAACTGGGAACTGAAACTCAAGGAGAAAGACCTGCAGCACGGCCAGCTTTACAAGATGAAGGTAAAATGGAATGGTGGTGAGGGTGAACGCATACCTGCTTGGTGCCAACGTGTGGTACAGGATGACCAAACCAAGATATTCTCCGCCCAAGTATGGAACCCGAAGGTGCCTTACGTGTGGAAAAAGGCTGGTTTTAAACCCAAAAAGAACCCGCTGCTGATCTACGAGTGCCATGTCGGTATGGCTCAGGATGCGGAGAAAGTGGGTAGCTATACGGAATTCAAAGACAACGTGCTTCCTCGTGTGAAAGCTGATGGTTATAATGCCATACAGGTGATGGCTATTCAGGAGCATCCTTATTATGGATCATTCGGTTACCATGTGTCATCGTTTTTTGCCCCCAGTAGCCGCTTTGGTACGCCTGAGGAACTGAAGGCACTTATCGATGAAGCTCATCGTCTAGGCATTGCCGTGATTATGGATATTGTGCACAGCCATGCCGTGAAGAACGAAATAGAGGGTTTGGGCAATCTTTGCGGTGATCCTAATCAGTTCTTCTACCCTGGTGATCGCCATGAACATCCTGCATGGGATTCCCTGTGTTTTGACTATGGTAAGGACGACGTGATTCACTTCCTGCTTTCTAACTGTAAGTATTGGCTTGAGGAGTTCCATTTCGACGGTTTCCGTTTCGATGGCGTTACTTCCATGCTCTATTATAGTCATGGCCTAGGAGAGGCATTTACTGGCTATGGTGACTACTTCAATGGTCATCAGGACGATAACGCCATCTGTTATCTTACCTTGGCCAACTGCCTGATTCATGAGGTGAACCCTGATGCTATCACCATTGCCGAAGAGGTGAGTGGAATGCCTGGCTTGGCTGCGAAATTTGAGGACGGAGGTTACGGCTTCGACTATCGTATGGCCATGAACATTCCTGACTACTGGATCAAGACTATAAAAGAGGTACGTGACGAGGATATCAATGTGTGCTCAATATTCTGGGAAGTCAAGAACCGTCGCCCTGATGAGAAGACCATCTCCTATTGTGAGAGTCATGACCAGGCGCTCGTGGGTGACAAGACCATCATCTTCCGACTGATTGACGCAGATATGTACTGGCACTTCGCCAAGAAAGATGTGAATGACATTGCCCAGCGTGGTATTGCTCTTCACAAAATGATTCGACTGGTGACTGCCGGTGCAATCAATGGTGGCTATCTAAACTTCATGGGCAATGAGTTCGGCCATCCTGAGTGGATAGATTTCCCCCGTGAAGGCAATGGGTGGAGCTACAAGTATGCCCGCAGGCAGTGGAGTCTTGTTGACAACAAAGACCTCTGCTATCATTGGTTGGGTGATTTTGACCGTGAGATGCTGAAGGTAATAAAGAGTGTCCGTAATTTCCAAGACAAACCTGTCACAGAGATTTGGCATGATGATGGAGACCAGGTTCTGTGTTTCATGCGTGGTGACTTGGTGTTCGTGTTTAATTTCTCTCCCACGCGTTCTTATACTGACTATGGCTTCCTTGTTCCTACGGGCAGTTACGACGTGGTGCTCAACACCGATGCAAAGGAGTTTGGTGGCAATGGTTTCGCAGATGATACAGTGACTCATCTTACCAACTATGATCCGCTCTATGTCCAGGATAAGAAGGAGTGGCTGAAGCTATATATTCCTGCACGTTCGGCTGTGGTGCTGAAGAAGAACTGATATTAGTATTTGATGAATTATAATCACTCTCATAGAGACGGTAGCACCATCATTCTTCGAGTGATGTGTGCTATTGTCTTTTTGACCTTCTCTTTCCTCTGGCTCTATTTCTTCCAAGCCGATGTCCTGGCTGTTGCCCAGCATGTGTTGAGTCATGGGAAAACCCATTATAACTGTTTGCTGGGTGCAGTACTAATTACTTTGGTACTATGGACGCTACAGGTGGTTGCTGCAGTGCTGCTAAAGCTTAGTAAACGTTGCTACGCTTTTACTTTTTTGCCCTCGATGCTGATGTTGGGATTATTGAGTGATATCGATACTGACATAGATCGTCACATTTCTTTGGGTGCTTGGTGGTGGGGGTTCCCGCTGATCCTGATTTTTTGGGGCGTATTGGTTCTTCTTGCACGAGTCTATCAGAGTGTTGAACCTCAGGAACCTGGGGGTATTTTTTCGCGTCGTGTGTGGGTTAACATGCTTGTCATGGCGCTGATGATGATCGGTGTGGTTTCTGTTGCGAATACTCAGGCGGCTTTCCATTACCGAGCCCATATAGAGACTTCTTTGTTACGTGGAGACTTTGAAGAAGCCTTGCGTGTGGGGGAACGCTCTTTGGAGAGTGATGCTTCGCTGACTATGCTCCGCGTTTACGCCTTGGCCCGTCAGGGAGAATTGGGGGAGCGGCTCTTCCATTATCCTGTGTCCTTAAAAGGCATTGATGTACTTCCATTAGGTTCTTCCAGTGTACGCACGGTGATTTATCCTGCCGATAGCATATATCGTTTCCTCGGAGCGGTTCCCAAGTCTAGTGTGAAGACCACTGCTCAATATCTGTCACTCTTAGAAGAGAATGATAAAGCTACCCCTGCTGTTCGTGACTATCAGCTCTGTGCCATGCTTATTGACAAAGATATTGATGGTTTTGCTCGTGCCATAGGACGATATTATGAGGTGAATGACTCTTTGCCGCGCCATTATCGGGAGGCATTGGTTCTCTACCATCATTTGCGCAGCCATCCTGTTTTGGTATTGCATGATGAAGTGATGGAGACTGACTACAGCGATTTCCGTGCTATGGAAGATCAACTAACCGAAAAAAGTGAACGCAAGGTAAGGGTAGGGGAGAAGTTTTATGGTACCTATTGGTACTATTATTATTATTTATAGGTTCAGCCTATGGTCGATACAAGGCGGGAGGTCTTCTTCATAATGAGTAACGAAGATGAGCGTCTTGTTGCGCCGTTTGCAAAAGGCTTCAACGATGGCTTTTACCCTTTGACGGTTGTTTTCGTCTAGACCATGTAGTGGCTCATCCAGAATAAGGAGCTCAGGATCTTTCACAAAGGCACGTGCTAATAGCACCATGCGTTGCTCGCCACTTGACATCTGAAGGAAAGAACGTTCTGCGAGATACTCTATGCCAAACACTCTCATCCACCATCTGCATCGTTCCTTTTCTTCATCAGTAGGTTTCACATAGAGTCCTACAGTGTCTTTCAGACCGCTGGCAACGATGCGCAGAGCAGGCAAGTCGCGGTGATAGGATCGGTGCATCTCGGGTGATACGTAGCCAATGTGTCTTTTGATCTGCCAGATGGTCTCACCTGTTCCCCTTGTCCATCCGAAGAGGCTGATGTCGCAAGCATAGCTTTGCGGGTTGTCGGCACATACCAGTGAAAGTAACGTGGACTTTCCGCTGCCATTGCGACCTGAAAGAGCCCAGTGCTCACCGTTTCTTACCGTCCAGTCCAGTTCCCGCAGGATAACCCGATCGCCATAGCGTATGGACACTTTGTTCATCTTGACAACCTCTTCTGCGTGGTATTCATCGGCCTTGTAGGGTAATGCCATGATGGCTTGCAAGTCGGGCTCAGGCCGTTTTGCCGGTTCTTCCATGACAATTCGCTCGGTAACGTATGAAGGGATGTCTTTCTCCCTTGACACCACGATATATATAGTCATCTCCCTTTTTTCGGAAAGAGTTAAAAGCAATCCATTCAATAGCTCACGGGCTTCTGCATCAAGTCCGATGAAGGGGTTGTCCATGATGAGCGTCTTCGGATTGGCTAATAAGGTCCGTACCAATTGGAATTTTCGTAGTTCCCCGCTCGATAGGGATATGATAAGTTTCTCCTTTAAATCATTGATGTTAAATAGCTGATACAAATCTCTTTGCAAGTTTCTTCGATCTGACGAATCATCCCCAGTCAAAAGGAAGCTTTTCTCCAATAACTCGTCCACAGTGGGAGTCTCTTGGTCTATGTCGTGTTGGTTCCATCGCAGTTGTAAATAATAGGCTCCGTCCACGTTAGCTCCGTAGGAGTCGCGGAAGGCAATATAGCGTACGCTGTCGGATGCCAGGGTGCGTCGCATTTTTTCTATGTATTTACTTTTTCCACTGGCATTGGGGCCTGTAATGGCTATGATTCTGCCTTTATTCATTGCTTGCGTTTTGATACTTTGTCTTGATTCTTGTTGATAAAGTCTTTCCATCCACGATAGTGTGCTGGACTCTCAGGTCGCCCCATTTGCATATAGTGACAGTAGGCTGCTCCCAAGGCATCGGTAGCGTCCATGAATTTTGTCATGTCCTCTTCCTTGAGTTTCAGCAGCCGCTGTAGCATGCCTGCCACTTGTTCCTTCGAGGCAGATCCGTTACCCGTAAGTGCCATCTTGATTTTCATGGGTGCATACTCATGGATGGGCACCCCATGATGAATGGCAGCGGCTATAGCCACACCCTGTGCCCTGCCCAACTTCAGCATGGACTGCACATTCTTTCCGAAGAAAGGAGCCTCGATAGCCATTTCGTCTGGTAACCATTCATCGATGATTCCCGTCACCCGTTCAAAGATATGTCCTAGTTTCAGATACCCGTCACCAAAGTTTCTCAGGTCGATGACGCCCATGGTCATCATCAGCGGCTTGTTGTCTTTCACTTTTAGCAAGCCGTAGCCCATAATGTTTGTTCCAGGGTCTATTCCCAAGATGATTTTCTCCATATTCGGCCACAAATTTATATAAAATTTTTGAGATTATAAGCCAGTTTAGATAAAAATGTGAACAAATTGCCCCGAAAAGTTAGAAATCAAGGCTCACATACGCTCAATCCTATTCTTTTCCGTGCTCTAAG